>Ga0209636_10000130_pt1 | contig 60593 bp, 78 predicted proteins | sample DeeMarSWOR152_54_FD_187464 | JGI IMG/M metagenome (GOLD analysis project Ga0209636, IMG submission 187464) | Marine sediment microbial communities from White Oak River estuary, North Carolina - WOR-1-52-54 (SPAdes) (version 2) | ecosystem: Environmental > Aquatic > Marine > Intertidal zone >...
TTGAAGCAAAAAACTGGGAAGAATTGTTCGATCTTGCAAAGGGGTTTTCTACACAACCGATCCCAAGAGGAAATAAAATCGCAATAGTAACGGATGGGGGCGGTTTTGGCGTTCTTGCAACAGACGAATGTGAGAGATACGGCTTGGATATACCAGAACCATCAGATAAATTAAAAAAATTAATTAGGGACACTATTCCTACTTACGGGAGTTTAAAAAATCCAATCGATTTGACAGGAGACGTGACAGCACAAAGATATGAGGTTGTTCTAGAGAATTGTTTGAAATCCAAAGAATATGATGGTGTGATTGCGATAACTCTCTTTCAAGTGCCAACTTTAGAGTTGAACATAACAGATGTTCTGATCAAATTGAAGAAGTTTAATAAACCTATGTTATGTTGTTCGACCGGCGGTGGATTCACAAAAAATTTATCCAAGATTTTGGAGAAGAATGGAATCCCGGTTTATTTAACTCCTGAACGAGTGGTGAGAGCTATGGCTGCTCTTGTAGAATACGGGAAATTTTTAAAAAAACAATCCATTTTATTTAAAGAAAACTAAATTAAGACTACATTGATGTGATAAGATGGCAAAACCAAATAAATGGGTTGTAAAGAACGGGAAGAAAAGATTCTTACCATCTAATGAGATGAAAAAGAGAGCTTGGATAAATAAAAAATCTATCTACAGGGAAGCAGCAAAAAACCCTATAAAATTCTGGGCAAAGCTTGCTAAAGAGGGAATAGATTGGTATAAGAAATGGAAAAAGACTTACGAATGGAAACCACCTCACTTCAAGTGGTTTATTGGTGGAAAATTAAATGCTTCTTATAACGCGTTGGATCGACACATAAAAACTTGGAAAAAAAATAAAGCAGCAATAATATGGGAACCTGAAAACATCGACGAGGGTAATAGAGTATTAACTTATTATGACTTATGGCGTGAAGTCAACAAGCTTGCTAATGTTTTAAAATCTTTCGGTGTCAAGAAAGGAGATAGAGTTAGTATTTATTTACCAATGATTCCTGAAGTTCAAATAGCCATGCTTGCCTGTGCTCGAATAGGAGCACCACACAGCGTCGTTTTTTCCGCTTTTAGTGCCGAGTCACTTAATTATAGAATGGCTGAAGCCGAGGCAGAAGTCTTGATAACAGCAGATGGTTATTCAAGAAAAGGTAAATTTTTAAACCTGAAGGAAAAGGCGGATGAAGCAGCGAAGAATACAAAAATAAAACACGTTATTGTTGTTAAAAGAGCAGGTATAGATATAAACTGGGTCGAAGGTAGAGACCACTGGTGGCATGATCTGGTAAGAAATGCAGACGACTACTGTGAACCCGAAGGTATGGACAGTGAAGATCTGCTTTTCATTCTTTATACGAGTGGAACAACAGGTAAGCCGAAAGGGATCATGCATACAACAGGGGGGTATTTGACACAAGCTTATTGGACTGCAAAATGGGATTTTAATTTACATGACGATGATTTTTTCTGGTGCACTGCGGATATTGGCTGGATTACAGGTCATACTTACAATTGTTACGGCCCACTCATGAACGGTGCGACTATATTGATATACGAAGGGGCATTGAATTGGCCCGATCATTGCAGATGGTGTGAGATAATAAATAAGTATGGTGTAACTATTTTTTACACAGCTCCGACTGCTATAAGAATGTTTATTGAATCAGATGGAAAATGTACAAAGAGATATGACTTGAGCAGTCTTCGTATCTTAGGTACAGTCGGCGAACCCATCGATTATGATGCGTGGATATGGTTTTTTGAGGAAGTGGGCGGTGGTAGATGCCCTGTTATCGATACTTGGTGGCAAACTGAGACTGGTGGCACTCTGATAAATTCATTACCAGGTATAGGCCCTTTCATACCGACTGTTGCGGGTCGAAGCTTTCCTGGCATAAAACATGAGATACTAGATGATAAGGGTAAAAAACTACCACTAGGAAAAGTAGGAAACTTAGTTCTATTGAGTCCTTTTGGGCCTGGTATGTTAAGAGGCGTTTACAAGAATCCTGAAAGATACGTTAAAACCTATTGGAGTCAGTATGGAAACAAAATTTATTTTACGAGTGATGGTGCTTGGAAGGATAAGAATGGAAACGTCAGGTTGACTGGTAGGATAGATGATGTAATGAAGGTTGCGGGTCATAGACTGGCAACGGCAGAACTTGAAGATGCGATAAATAGACACAAGTCAGTAACTGAATGTGCTGTGATAGGAGCACCACATGAGATAAAAGGCGAAGTTCCGTATGCGTTTGTTATAGTTATGGGCGTTGAACCTTCGGATGAACTTGCCAAAGAACTCGTAGGAGAAGTAGAAAAGGCAATTGGTCCTATAGCCAGACCACATAAAATAATGTTCGTAGAAGATTTACCTAAGACGAGATCTGGAAAGATCATGAGAAGAATTTTGAAGAGGTTATTAACAGATCAACCACTTGGTGACATCACCACTCTTGCTAATCCAGAATCCATAAAAAAACTCAAAAAAATAGTTGATTACAAAGGATTAGGGTAGTTAACACTAGACAATTACTTTCAAAGCAAAACTTTAAGTGTTTTTTGACTATAGAATATTATGCAAACTCATTACATATTCATAACTGGTGGAGTTCTTTCTGGTCTAGGGAAAGGTATCACCACGGCATCTATTGGCAAGCTTCTTCAGTTACGTGGTTTCAAAGTTACTGCGATAAAGATAGACCCTTACATTAATTTTGACGCTGGAACTCTAAGACCAACAGAACATGGGGAAGTTTGGGTTACTGAAGACGGTGGAGAGATTGATCAGGATTTAGGACACTACGAGCGTTTTCTCGATATAAACATACCCAAGCATAACTGCATAACTACTGGTCAAGTTTATCATATGGTCATAAAAAGAGAGAGAAAGGGAGAATACTTGGGAAGGACTGTTCAACCAATACCCCATGTTACTGACGAGATAAAGAGAAGAATTAGAGAAGTTGCTAAAGAATCTAAAACCGATTTTGTCCTCATAGAAATAGGTGGAACTGTTGGAGATTATGAGAATGTTTTATTCCTTGAAGCAGCGAGACAGATGAAGTTGGATGAAAATAATGTTTTGTACATTCATGTCGTTTATCTACCAGTTGTTAAAACCCTAGGTGAGATGAAGACTAAACCAACTCAACATTCTGTCAAGGAATTGAGAGAGATAGGAATTCAACCAGATTTCATCATAGGAAGATCAGAACATCCGATAGACGATGTGAGGAAGAAGAAGATTGCTCTATTCTGTAATGTAAGAGAAGAGGATGTTATCTCAGATCCAAACGTGGATAACATATACGAAGTTCCTTTGGTTTTCGAGAAACAAAAATTGTGTGAGAAGATTCTTGTGAAGTTTAATATCAAAGTAAAGAAAGACCTGAAAGATTGGAAGAAGTTCATAAACAAAATAAAAAATCTTAAAAAAACCGTGAAAATAGGCATAGTAGGAAAATACTTTGATATTGGTCAGTTTAAATTACCAGATTCTTACATTTCTGTCATCGAGGCAATAAGACATGCTGCCTGGCATAATAATGTCAAGCCAAAGATAGAGTGGATCGATTCGAAGATTTTTGAGAAGAACCCTAAGGAACTTTCTATATTGGATAATGTTGATGGTGTAATTGTTCCAGGTGGATTTGGGTTATCGGGTATCGAAGGTAAGATCTCAGCTATAAGATATGTTAGAGAAAATAAGATTCCTTATCTTGGTCTCTGTCTAGGTATGCAACTTGCAGTAGTGGAATATGCGAGGAGTGTCTGTGGGTTAAAAGGGGCAAATTCAACTGAAATCAACCCCAAAACTCCTCATCCTGTCGTTGATTTTCTACCGTGGCAAAAAAAACTCATCAAGAAATCCAAGTATGGGGCAACGATGAGACTGGGAGGCCAAACTGTCAAAATAAAACCAAATACTCTTACCCACAAATTATATAAAAAGACGAGTGTAATTGAGAGATTCAGACATAGATATGAAATCAATCCTGAATACGTGAAAATTCTAAAAAAGAATGGGTTTGTTTTTTCGGGAATGACTCCTAACGAGAAGATAATGCAGGTCGGAGAACTACCAAATCATCCATTCTTTATATCCAGTCAATTTCATCCAGAGTTTACTTCTCGTCCTCTTAAACCGAACTCATTATTCAACGGATTCATAAAGGCCTGTATCAAGAAATAATAATCATGTTCGAACTTTATCTCCTGAGACCAGATGCTGTTAAAGCCTTAGACGATCCTATGGCTAAAAGAATCCTGCCAAGATACGTGAAAGTAGTTAAAGATCAGGCTATAGCAAACTTTCAATTGGCCAGAAGAATCGAATTTAAACAAACAAAAAAATCTAGTATTGATACCTTCTGGAAAATTCATTCAAACTTAATGAAGAAATTTTATGAGACAAGAGATAAAGTTGATAAAGGCAAATTGGAGTTGAAGAATTTTAAAAAGCTATCTTTACTCGACTTGAAGATTAAATTAACAGAAGAAATAATGAAGTCATGTGAATTATGTGAAAGAAAATGCCATGTAAATCGAATGAAAGGAGAAACAGGAGTATGTAGAGTTGGTACAGAGTGTTCAATATCCTCAGAGTTTATACACATGGGTGAAGAAGCTCATGTCACTCCATCTCACGCAATCTTCTTCATGGGTTGTAGTTTACATTGTCAATTTTGTCAAAATTACACTATCTCACAATGGTTCGAATCTGGACATGAAATAGCACCAGAAGAATTAGCGATTAGAGTTGAAAGAAGAAGGAAAGAAGGGTCTAGAAACCTAAATTTAGTTGGTGGGGAACCGACACCCAGTTTACTTTGTGCATTGAAGATTTTGAAATTCTGTAGAGTTAACATCCCTGTCATTTGGAACTCAAACTTCTATATGTCTGAAAAGACTATGAAAATTCTTGAAGGAATTGTTGATATGCACCTATCAGATTTTAAGTACGGAAATAATAATTGTGGGTTAAGACTATCGAAGGTACCAGAGTATTTTGACGTATGTTCGAGAAATCATTTAATCGCTGCAAAGAATGCCAAAATAACCATTCGTCATTTAGTCCTTCCAAATCATGTTGAGTGTTGCACTAAACCCGTTTTGAAATGGATACACGATAACATTCATGATAAGGCCATCGTGAATATAATGGATCAATATAATCCTCAGTATAAAGCCCATGAATACCCTGATATATCACGACGAGTTTCAAAAGAGGAAATGGAAGAAGTAATTGATTATGCCAATGAATTGGAGATAAACTATATAACTTAAATAATTAGCGATGTGAACCTGTCTGAATCAAGATGATATGTACTTCTGTATTCACTTGTATCAGATAATAACAAAAGATTAAAAGAAGTTTATTCTTGAAGTCTAACAGGTTATCTCTTTTATGTCATCTTCGCTATCAGGTTCTTCCACACAATTTTCTAGATTAGTTCCCCAACAACAGACAATTTCAGTATCATCTTTCACAAAATAATAGTCCATACCAGCTCTCCCACAAACATCACTCGCATATTGACAACTCATATCTTCATGGTCTTCTTCTAAATCACTGTAATCACTTTCAAGTTCTTCATATCTCGTTTCCCACTCACTTATACTGCTTTCCAATTCTTGTAAACTCGTTCTCAATAAACCTTTATCGATATTACATTGATCAAGACCTGATTTGGCATTTTCCAATTTATTCTTACAATCCTGTATGTTAGTTTGACAAGTAACTAACTGACCTCCAGTAGCTTCTAAATCAGATAAACAGGAACTCACGTTATTCTGACAAGCTTCGACCTGTCTTTCTAAAATCAGTATCTGAGAGTTTATCTCAGCAACCTTTCCTGTATAAGTCATCCAACCAGTGTAACCACCAAGGACTACAATAACTGCGACTGCAATTATAATCATTGCCCACTTGTTATATCTGAGGGTTTTGATCTTTTCTATAGCCTTTCCTTTCCATTCTTTCAATCTTTCAGTGTTGATACTAAACCTTTTTTTCTCACCGTAAGGTTCATACATGATATCTAGAATTCATTTAGTCAAGAAGGGATAAATAACTTAGTCCTTCAAAGCTCTTTTAAATTCCTTTTCTAAATCCTTCAATTTAACCATAATTCTTTTTACTGCATTCTGAATAACACTTTTTGGCTCCTTTTCCTTTGTTTTCAAGTATATCTTTGGTTCCGCCATGTAAGGATGCTCTTTTATGTACGCCGCTTCATCAACAGCTTTATCATTCCAAAGTTCTTCTTTTATGAGGTTAACAAAACCAACGCTTTCACCACCAACTTCAACTTCTAACAAATTTTTATCCCCTTTAATTGCGTTTAACTTCATGATTCTCCCTCTTTATCACGAACAAATCCACATCATATTCTATTGAAGGTTTTTTGTGAAACTTAAAGATATAGGGTATTCGGAACTTAAATTTTATAATTCTTTCTGTTTTGCCTCCATTTTGTTCGATGAATTTTTTCAAGAAACTCCTAGTTTTGCTATAAGAGCGATGGAGTGAATATATCTTATTTCCACATTCCAACGCCTTTTTTAAGAATAATCTATCAGCATGTAATGTTTGAATGCCGAATGGTGGGTTTTGAAGGACTGTATCTACCGTTCCTTTCCATTTTGATGCATCTTTTTTTAAGAAACTTATTCTTTTTTGAATTTTCTGTTTTGTTAATCTCTCTGTAATTTTAATATTCTCTTTGGCAATTTTCAAGACATCTTCATCAATGTCAATGCCTATAGCTTTCTCAGATCCCATTAGAACAGATCCTATAGTCAATCTTCCAGTACCACAGCCCAAGTCTAAGATTCTTTTATTTTCAATATCACCAGATAAGTAAGCGATATTAATTATTTCTGCTGCCAATCTTCCAGGAATAGTATATTGTTCTAATTCTACCTTAGGATTTCTATTTTTCTTCAGTTGAGATAATACTATTTCTAATTGTTTTTTAGTCAACGTTCGAATCAACTTTCTTCTGTTAGATGATTAATTCTTCTTCCAATCTTGGACAGGTAAAATTCACCAAACAATCAAACTTCAAACCTTCTAACTTATCTTTATTCACTCTATCGAAAGCCAGGATATAAACTTCTTTACCACTTTCTTCCAAACTTTTTTTCAATTTTATCGCTTCATTGATCTTGTTCTGACCTGTTTTCCAACAAACTATTATTCCGACCTTTTTTGCATCCATCAATTTCGCTTCATACCATAATTTCTTCTTTGTCCATTTCATTTTTTCTTCATCTAAACTGTAGATAGTATTCCTTTCCAAATCCAGACTGAACACCGGTTTATCAACACATAAAGCAACTCCCAAGGGATGGAACTTACCTGCCCCAACAAAAAGGAAACAATCAACTTCATTTTCAATATTTTTGGCTGCCGTCACATCGCAACCTATAATTTGTCCAGGATATTCCAAACATTTTTTAACATAAACTTTCTTACCCATTCTTTCCAGATATTCTTTTACTTTATCCATCACTTTAACAAACTGGATGTTTGTAATAAGGCCTATTTTTTCAAATTCCTTCAACTTTTTGATTTCCTTTTCCAAAACTGGCATAGGATCAACAGTGTAGAAATAATCCCAATACACGACAGGAATTTTTGATTTAATCCCAAAATCAGAATGTCCTATATGGAGGATGATATCACAATCCATTTTTTTCGCTTCCTCTTCTCTGATGTCGCAAGACCCGTAAGTGGGTTCACAACATATCACGGTCTCAATTCCCTCGTTTTCGAGTTGTTTACTGATTTTTTGGATTTTCAACTGAAGGCCTTCTGGATACTGTATAAATACTCTCTTCGCTCTTGCTTTCTTCAATTTGCTTATGATTTCCATTCAATCACAAAAATGTTATGGCCAAGACAAACTGTAAAACAATTATCAAAACAAGTGTCACCACAAATATTAATATTCCTCTAATCCAGTTCTTTGACCAAAACAAACCAAAAACCATGCCAACTAGTAACCCAATCATGTGTACAGGATAACCTATTTGTGATGGTGTGAATAGATTTAGTGCAGTTAACAAGAAATACATCGCACCAGCGACAACAAAAGGCAATGGTATAACAGAAGGGAATATAACTAGTTTACCAGGACAGAAAAATGTTCCTAGTCCAACAAGACCTGATATAGCTCCTGATGCTCCAATCCCTGTACTCTCTGGAGAATAGAAGAAAGGTATGAACATGGTTAAGTTTCCTATTATTCCACTCAAAAAGTAAACAAGAAGATATCTGATAGGATCTACTTTCTTCTCTAGCGAGGTGCCGAGTAAGAATAATGCTAGCATATTAAATCCAAGATGAAAAATGTCAAAATGTATGAACAAAGCTGTAATTATGAGGTGATATTCTCCTCTCAGGAAAGCAACCGGTCTGAAACCATATTTGTTTATGATATGAACACGGGCAGGAAATGTTAAAACAAAGATTAGTATATTGATAACAATCAGAGCAGTAGTCAATTTCATAATAAGAAATTAATCTTACCTTTAATAAAATAAACTTAATGAAGGTTTCTAAGAAGACTGAAATGAAAGGTTATTGGCTCTTTAAACAGGGAAAAGTCAGAAAAGATTTAGAAACTGATAAAAGAATTCATTTTGCTGTTCAAAGCAAAAGCAAAGATCATTTTGTGATTCTCGATAAAGTGAAGAAAGAATTTTCATGTGATTGTGAATTTTTTTCGCTACATCAAAAATCATGTTCACATATTATTGCTTCAAAGTTTTACTTGGAAAATAAGATTAAGAATAAATAACTCACCGGAGGAATAAGTTTTATGGAATTGAAGCTCCAACTACATTTACATACAATAGAATCAAAAGGAACAAGAATTCCTAGAGAATCAGTCATTACTCCAAAAAATGCTATTGATATCATAAAGAAAAACAACATCGATATAGTTGCTATAACAGACCACAATAGTACTACTGCTTATTCAAAGATAAAACAATATGCAAAAAAGAAGGGGATTTTGGTCATAAACGGAATAGAAGCAAACACTTTAGATGGTCATTTAATCGGTTTAGGAATTGATAGTGGAATAGAGAAAAGATTGAACAAAAATATGAGTGCTTTAGAGGTTAGTGATATAATAAGGAGTTCTGGTGGTGAGGTTTATATTCCTCATCCATTCGACATAAGAAAGGAAGGTTTAGGAATCAAAATAAGAGAAATCGACGGAATAGTCGAGGTTTTTAATTCTATGAACATCTTTGGTTTTGAGGATAAATTCGCTGATATAGTTGCTTCTAGACTAAGTTTACCTAAAGCAGTCGGTGCAGATGCACATACACCTGGAATGATTGATTCAGGTATTACTGTAATCGATTCTGAATTGGATGAGGTTTCTATACTAAAATCTCTTAGAAAAGGTAAAACAAGATTTGAGGACTGTAGGTATATGACTTTGAGAGAAATGAAAGAATGGGTATTGGAAAGAACAACTTCCTCTTACGAATTTGTGGTGAATAATATAAGACATGATTGGATTGTTGATAGATGGTACATGAATATTGCAAATTTTAAGACTATCAAGATTTTAGAGAAAAAGGTTTTAGATTTTGGAGTTAAAAACAAAAAAAGCAAATTTTGGGATTTCATAACTTATCTTTCCTACATCACGGCCAATTTCTATGGACAATTATCTAAAAAAGAATTTTATGGGTTTATTTCTACTCTATAAAATTATAATCTTTCTAGTAAAGATGCAAAAATTATTGGTAGTGCGATTGTAGCATCTTCTTCAATCATTACGAATTTGGCCCTTTCGTTTATTTTTCCCCATGAGATTGCTTCTCTGGGTCTTGCCCCTGATAAACTCCCATCCCATTCAACTGCTGTTGTTATATAAATCGCATAATCTAATCCATCTCGAAATTGATTCCACCATATCGTGTGATGTTTTGATATCCCTCCACCGATGATCAATGCGCCAGATCTTTTTGCATTCCAGATAAAATCACTCAACAATTGTTCATCCTTCAAAACATCTATCTTAAAATCGTGATCTTGAGAAAATTGCCATATCTGATACCCAACAGCACCATCTGTTATTCCAGGTGTAATCATTGGTATTTCATTCTTGAAACACCAATAAAGAATTGAATGTTTATTCTTTATTTTTCCCCCAATTTCCCATATTAGTTCGTAAGTTGAAAGTTCTTTTTTACCTTTAGAATGAATCCCCTCCAAAAACTCCCTCATTTTTTCTTCTATTATCAATCCGTAGGATTCATTCGGTACAAGGATATTTCCCAATCTATTAATTCCTTTTTTGTGTAATTTTAGGTCATTCATCAGAAAATCACCATGATAATAATTTTTCCATACCCTTGCTAGATCATGATCCAAAGTCCCACAAGTCGTTATCAAAACATCAAATAATTTTCTTTTGACTAGTTCTTTTATTATTCCCCTTGCACCAGTTGCTATTATACACGCAGGAAAAGAGAGAAACTTTAAACAATCTCTATCCTTTATCATTCTTTCTAGAATATCAACCCCAATGGCAAGTTTCTTAGCTGTGAAACCACCAGACTCAAACATTTGATTAACTACATTATTTACCGAGGTATTTCTACCAATTTTCATATCCTTTATAGGTCGTAGATTCTCGAATTTTTTCATGAAATAACCCCTTTGATTAAAGTAAAGACTTAATAGAAGTAGAAAATTAAGGTGTTTTAATTATTAACATTTGAAAATAGTTAAATATCAAGATTTAAAAACATTTTGTTGGTTGTAATGGCTTTGTCGAGAAAAATTCAAAAAGAAATTTCTGAATTGTTAAGAAAAGTTGATTTACTTAGAAATGAGAAGATAGAAGATACCTTTGAAGCCCCACCAGAACCAAAATTCGGAGATTTAGCATCGAACTTATGCTTTTCACTTTCAAAAAAATTAAAAAAATCTCCTAAACAAATTGCAGAAGAAATAGCAAAAAAAATTAAAATACCGAAGAGTTCTTTCATTAAAAAAATAGAAGCCAATGCAGGTTATATCAATTTTTTCTTCAATTATTCAAAAATTGCTAAATTCTCTCTAAAAGAGATTTTAAAAGAAAAGAATTCTTACGGTTCTTCTGAAACAGGTAAGAAAAAAAGGGTTATGGTAGAGTTTGCTCATCCAAACACTCATAAAGGGTTTCACATCGGTCATTTGAGGAATATCTGCATAGGAGAATCTGTATCAAGAATTCTAGAATTTACTGAGCATAAAGTATTCAGAACTAATTATCAAGGTGATATAGGGCCTCACGTAGCTAAATGTCTATGGGGGTTTATAAACTTACACAAGTCCAAATCACCGAAAAAGAACAGGGGCGATTGGCTAGGTCAAGTATACGCAGAAGCTGCTAGAAAATTTAATGAAGACGAGAAGGTCAAACAAGAAGTCATGGAAATAAACAAGAAGCTATATGAGAGAGACAAAGAATACTTGAAATTATGGAAGATGACGAGAAAGTGGAGCTTGGATTATTTTGATGATATCTACAAAGAATTGGGAACTAAATTCGATAAACTTTATTTTGAAGCAGGGGTAGAAAAGAGAGCAATAGAAATTTCTAAAGAACTCTTGAAGAAAGGGATAGCGAAACTGAGTGAAGGCGCGATAATAATCGATCTTTCAAAGTATGATTTAGGAATTTATGTTTTGTTGACAAAAGAAGGAAATCCACTATACGAATCTAAGGACTTAGCTTTAGCGGAACAACAATTTGGTGATTTTAAGATTGATAGATGTATCCACGTAGTTGGTGCAGAACAAAAATTCTACTTCCAACAATTATTCAAGGTTTTTGAGTTGATAGGTTCACCAGGAGCTGGGAAGAGTGATCATTTAGTTTATGAGTTAGTCACGTTAAAAAAAGGCAAGATGTCCTCAAGACTCGGAAGCATAATTCTTTACAGTCAATTGAGAGATGAAGTATTGAAAAAAACTCTGAAAGAAATTGAAAAAAGAAACCCAAAGACGAGTAAAAAAGAAAAAATAGAGTTGGCCAAGAAGATTGGATTTGGGGCATTAAAGTACGGCATGTTGAGGATGAGTGGCGATAAACTCTTGGTCTTTGACATGGGTGAAGCGTTACAATTGGAAGGGAATACAGGTCCTTACTTACAGTATGCCCATACAAGATGTGATGGGATATTGAAAAAAGCTAAGAGATGGAAAGAAAAATTCGAGAATGAAAATTCTTCAAAAGAAGAGAAAAAAATCATCAAAAAACTCATTGAATTTCCCGATGTAGTTGAACAGGCCCTTAGAGATTTTAGGCCGCATTATATCTGTAATTATGCCTATGAGTTGGCCAATATCTTTAGTGAATTTTATCATGCTTGTCCAGTTTTGAAGGCTGAGACACAAAAACTGAGAGACTTTAGACTAACTCTAGTCAAAGCAACAAAAACCACGTTAAAAAATAGTTTGAATTTACTGGGTATAGAAACGCCTAAGAAGATGTGATAACCAAATCAAACTTCTCCTATGAATACACGATGACATTTCATACATTCATAGGTCTGTGGAAAATTTACAATCACAACTTCTAAATCTTCGGATTCACAATAAGGGCATTCCATTTGGATTACCGGAGCAAGGGAGACGCTTAGACTTGGAACACCTCCTTGAAGTTAATCTCCCCTTCCCTTTGCTCCAATAGTTATTATCCATGTCCAAATATAAGAAACAGGCCTAAAAAGACTGTTTTAGACTTATAGGAAGCATTCTTGAAATGAGACGATAAATAGTCAAACTACTACAATAAAGTTTTTAATATTAACATTTCATTTAAAATACATGAGATTTTTAGTCGAAGATACTAAGAAAGGACAGAAAGCATACACAACTCTACTCCTAGACAATCCTAAACTGTTCTCTATATTAAGTAATGAACTTGCATTGAAAATCATCAGAGAACTTGGGAATCAACCTTCCTGTCCTATGGATGTTGCAAGAGCATTGAAAGTTCATGAACAGAAGGTTTACTATCACATAAGAAAACTGGAGAAATTGGGTTTGATTAAAGTAGAAAGAATTGAGGAAAGGGTTGGGGCCATGGCAAAGATTTACTCTCCTGTTTCTTCAGTCGTTTCATTTAAACTCTTTGATGGGGAACACATAAATGATGTTAAGACGAAAGCAGGAGAATTGAAATTCCTTAAACCGTTCATTGAAGAAGGTAAGTTCAACTCCATTATTGTCGTAGGCAGTCCAGATCCTCATGGGAAATACAAGGCGCCGGCTTCAGATGGTTACTCTGCTATAGACCTAGGGATGTTCCTTGGTCAATTCGTTAATGAAGCTACAATTCCCTATTACAAATTGGATACACAAATCAGACAAGAAGATTTAAAGAAAAACATAATCCTGATTGGTGGACCCAAGACTAACATCATCGCAGACAAGATCAACAAAAAACTACCGATTTATTTTGATTACTCTGAAGAGTTTTTAGAATGGAACATTGTTTCTAGCCTATCTAAGACTGTTTACAGGGAAGCACAGATAGGTTTCATAGCTCGAGTTCCGAATCCTTTCTTAGAAGGTAAGGAAATATTCGTTTTTTCCGGAAAGGGGTTTAGAGGAACTAGGGCTGCTGTACTGGCTTTCATAAAACATTTGAAAAAAATCATGAAAGGAAATTCTGTTAAACCTGATACGATAGCAAAAGTGGTTCAGGGAATTGATATAGATTCAGATGGAATTGTGGATGAAGTTGAGTTTTTGGAATGAAATATGAAAAAGACAGTCATAAGCATTGGAAATCCTCTGAAATCGGACGATAATATAGGCAATTTAATCCTAGATAAACTTAAAAAAACCATGAACAATGTAACTTTTATTAGAGGCAGTACAAACCCTGAAAATTTCATAGAACCTTTGAAGAAAATAAAACCCCAAATCATATTTTTTGTTGATGTGGCTTCTTTTCAAGGGAATATCGGTGATGTCAAAATTTTTCAATTGAATGATATTCTAGATTTAAACATATCAACTCATAACTTTCCGATAACAGTTTTTAGAAAATTTTTTCCAAATTCTAAGATAATGCTAATTGGAATAAAACCTAAAAGTTTAAATATTGGTGAAGGTTTAAGTCTCGAACTCAAAAGAAGATTTGATGATATCGTTGAAGAGGTTAAAACAATTATAAAAAATACTATCTAATTACTAATTTTTCTTTATTTTTATTGGCCAATTCAAACTCATTTGTAAAAGTTATAACCTTCGGAGGACATATATCAACACAAAGCCCACAGGATACACACTTGCCAATATCTATGGATTCAATAGGATGAGTTATTTGTTTGTGAATTATTTTTCCAACTTTTATCTCCTTTATTTTTCTTCCTAAATGTATTGCATTGGCAGGACAAATCATCTTACATAAACCACAGGCTGTACACCCCTTCTTATCGACGACGATTTTCCCTCTAAATCTTTTAGGTGGCTTTACTTTTTCTTTTGGATATTTTCTAGTGAAAGGCCTCTTGAACAAACTCTTTAATGCTTCAATAATTACTCCCATATCACCACACCAAATAGTTTATTCTAATTAGCTCAATGACAGCCAGTAACAAGACAAATATCAACAAGTTGAAAGTCTGGTCTAATCTGTACCTACATGTTGTTGCTTGGCAGAATGTGAATGCGAATAACATTACTAAACTGGTGAGAGAAAATATGAGAACATCTTTGAATCCAAATAAGAACATGGTAATTAAGAAAATAAAGAAAGTGAACTTCAAACTTTTTGATATCTCAAGTAAAGCTAAACTCTCCCCACTATACTCAGTCTCTACACTCCCCATGATTTCAGTCTGTGCTTCAACTGTATCAAGAGGCGTTATTCTCATTTCTACTAAAGCCACGACAAGCAAACTCAAACTTGCAAGAGGTAATTTCCAGAATAAAAATGTTTGATTTAAACTCATTAGAGATTCTATGTTACTGTACAAAACAAACGTGACTATCACAATAGCAAAAATAATTTCATAACATACCATCAGAATAGTTTCTCTCATCGAACCTATCGATCCGTAAGGTGAATTCGAAGCAAATCCTGATAATATATAAAATGCACCACTTAGGATAAGGATATAAATGAAGAGTATAAAATCAAAAGGAAAGCTGATGACAGGGAATGGTACAAAAAGGAATAATGCAAAAGTTGTTATCAAGTATAAGACTGGTGTGATTCTAAAGAAAATATTTTCACTAGCTTTGGAATCACTTTCTCCCTTTTCTAGAAGTTTCATAAAATCATAGAAAGGTTGCCATATTGGTGGGCCTATCCTGTTCTGCATACGAGCCATCAATTTTCTTCTAATACCTTCGAATAAAAAACTGATGGGTATTACAAAAATCAACAACAGAATCTTAAACATACTTATGTCTAAAATCATCTTCTGTTAACACCTCTTTCTTACCATCTTTTATCACGACAACCCTTTCCATGCATGCGTAACAAGGATCTAGTGAAATCAATATAACAGGAATATCCCCAATTTTCTTCCCTTCTAGCAACCTTGTGAATATAGACATAAAATTGAATGTGGGTGGCCGTATCCTCGCTCTATCGATTTTTCTATTCTTAATTTTTATCAGATGAAAGTTTTCTCCTCTGGGAGCTTCAACTCTCCCCACTTCCACACCTTCTTCTAAAATTAAAAGAGTAGAAGGAGGAACTTTACCTTTAGGTAGGTTCTTTAAAATTTGTTTAACTATTTTTATAGATTCAAAAATTTCTCTCATTCTAACTAACATCCTTGCATAAGCATCTCCATTCCATTCTCTTATCAACTCAAAATCTACTTGATCATATGCTTCGTAAGGATCATCCTTTCTAACATCGATTTTTACACCAGAAGCTCTCGCGATAGGACCAACCAAAGAATACCTTTCAGCATCTATTCTTGTTATCGTTCCCACATCTTTCATTCTTGCCTTTATTACAGCATCTGTTCTTATCGTCTTCATGTAAGCTGGAATCTGTTTTTCCACTTCTTTTATCTTCATGAGAGTGAACTTAATATCATTTTCTGAAATATCGTTCCTAACAGTCCTTACTTTATGATAAGCAAAATGTGATCTACTACCAGTTATTCTTTCAAGAACTTCTAGGATATGTTCACGATCACGTAAGAAATAAGCAAGCATGGTTTCAAAACCTATTTCGTGTAACATGAAACCTGTCCAAAAAATATGAGATTGAATCCTTCCTAGTTCACTTACTAAAGTCCTAAGATAGTTTACTCTTTCTGGTGGGTCATACTTCAATATTTTTTCAATTACCCTAACATAACAAGAAGGATGTGCAACAGAACAGATACCACAAATATGATCTACTATGTGTAGACCTTGTTCAATCTTTTTTTCTTCTAACAATTTTTCTATACCTTTATGAGCATACCCAAACCTTAGATCTGAATCTATGATAATGTTCCCATCTAAAGAAACTCTGAGGCAAGAAGGTTCATCCCCTGATGGATGCTGTGGTCCTATTGGAATTTTAAAGTCATGCATTTAATCACTTCTTATTTTTCAACAAGGGTGGTTTATCTTTCCAATCATCAGGTAAGAACATTTTTTTATGTAGTCTAGGATTTCCTTTAAATTCAATATCAAAAAAATCATGAATCTCTCTCTCATAAAATTCAGCAGAAGGAAAAATATCGATTATACTTTGTATCATTGGTCTTTTTTCTGGTATCAAAACTTTGAAAGTTTTTATTCCATCAACATCGAAGTGATAGAGAAGATGATAGCAACCTCTAGAATCCAAGGCTGATATAGTTATGAGTCTACGACTCTTAAGTTTCTCTATTTCTTTTCTAAAATTCTTTAACTTAATTCTTTTTTCTTCCATCCAAACCCTTTAAAACTTTCAATAAGGCATCGATTATTGCTTCTGGTTTTGGTGGACAACCAGGAACATACATATCTACTGGAATCTCTTTATCGATACCTTTACTCACATTGTAAGCATCTTGAAATATACCACCACTGATTGCACAGGAACCAATAGCAATGACTCTTTTATTTGCTGCCATTTGTTCGTAGACTTTTTTTAACCTTGATTTTGTTTGTTTGTTCATTGCACCAGTAACTAAAAGAATGTCTGCATGTCTAGCACTTGGTTTTAAAACACATCCAAATCTTTCAATGTCATACTTCGGTGTAATTAATGTTATACATTCCAAGCCACAGCCTTTGCAACCCCCAGAATTGAAGAAAGATATCCATGGTGATTTCTTAATCATGCTCATCTCATGAACCTCCCAAAAGTCGTAATAACAATAAAAAAACTATTATCAATATCACAAAGAATATTCGTTTGTTGAAAAACTTTTCTAAAAGTTTAGGCATGATTTTTTTCTGTTCATCTTCCTCTCCGCCCATGTATGTACTCTTCTTTTCCATCACAACACCATATTGAGTATGAAAAGTTGAATCTGTGGTATCAATCCGAATATCAGACATAATATTGCAAAAATACCATTCATATAAGTCAACCAATTTTTTGATCTCATTCTGATTTCAGTCTCTCCAATCAACAACACGTTCACGATCTTAAAGTACATTATGAATAGGAGTAATGCAGCAAAGATACCAAAAACAGTGATAATAGGATTTATCGCGAATGCCGCTTTAAAGAGAAACCATTCACTCACGAAAATGTTTAAACCAGGGAGTCCTGCCAAAGAAAGAGCAGATATTATTGCAAAACCACCATTCAACTTGTCACCATAATAAGAGCCGTTCAATCTACTAACACTCTTCGATTTATTATCTCTACTCAAAATACCGAGTGTAATGAAGAATAACAATCCCGCTATCATGTAATTGAAAATTTGTACTGTGCCTAACGTGGATATCTTTTGTCCTAACTTGGCTATGCTCAAATCCAAAAGAACAAAGGTCAGTTGAATCACATTCGAATATATCAAATACTTCTTGAGGTCGTCCTCGAATATACCCATTATCGCTAAAACACACAATAATAAAACGGAGAGTATTGCTATGATAAACATGAAAGGAACTTCAACTATCAGAAAATATTGTAAAAGAAAATAGGCCATTAAAATAGAACCAAATACACTGAAGTACATCAATTGAACAAAAGTAACTCTTTTTAAAAATAAAACTGGCGTGATAAGAAAAAGAATTGAAATTAGAGATGAATACCAAGTCAGGTTAATCAATATTAACACTGATATCGTGAGGATTAAGAGAAAAATTAAATCCAACTTTTTATGAAAAATAGAATAAACACTCATTGAAAAAAACGATATCAATAATAGGATTGAAAAAAACAGAGTTATCATAAATATGATTTCATTTGTTGACGCATAAAATTAATTATCTTTTACTTATGAATATTTCCTTGAAGAATTCTTCTTGTTCAGTAGCGATCTTACCTCGTGATGAAAGATATAACAACGGCATGAAGTGTCTGACTATACTATCTCTTTCCCATTCATCAACTATCTTAGAAAATTCAATCTTTCCTGATTTTAGTTTTATTAAGAGACCATCTATATCTGACATGAGTTTTTTAATTCTTATTTCAATATCTTCTTCTTCTCCAATCTCTTTTCTCATTCTCTTTCCTAATCTTTTTCTAATAGTCTCTTTCTTTTCCCTGACTTTCATTGCCTTTCTCAATGCATTAACAAGTTCATCTAGAGTAACTCTCCTTCTGACATGTCTTTCCATCGGTGGCTTAAGTTTCATCTCTTCTATTTGTTGTCTAACCCAATCAAATTCTTCGGAGTATCGATCCTCATCAGGGAAGTATTCGGTTTCCGCTCCCTTCAACGGCCACAGAACTTCAGACTTTAATTTCAATAAGATTGCAGCTACCAAAACAACTTTAGCAGGAATTCTGAAATCTAGGGTTTTTAATTTTTTGATATAATTCAAGAAGGATTTCGTTAACTTTATTATATCTATATCCCAGGGATTCATGCCTTCATAGGAGACGATGTTGTATATCAATTCTTCCCATGATTGTTCTTTTATTATCATTTCAAGAAGATTCTGTTCTTCCATTTAACCCGCCTTGTTTTCAGGTAGTTCTAAACCAAGGATTTTTGATTCGCCACTCTCCATACTAACTCCATAAACTCTGTCAGCTTGTTTGATTGTATAATCGTTGTGGGTGATGACTATGAATTGCTCTTTTTCTGATAACTTCTTAATCATCTCGACTATTCTCTTTGTGTTGGCTTTATCCAAGAATGCGTCAACCTCATCTAAAACATAGAAAGGAGCAGGCTTGTATTTCTGGACAGCAAACAGGAATGCCAAAGCGGTTAAAGCCTTCTCTCCACCAGACATGGCATCTATGTTTAATAAATTCTTTCCCGCGGGGTTAGCTTGAATCAATAAACCACTCTCTATATCCAAAGGATTCTCAAGCTCCAATGAAGCTGTTCCATTTGCTATCTCCTTAAAAACAACTCTAAAGTTCTTATCAATCCCTCTCAAACACTCATAGAAAACTTCCTTTCTCCTCCCTTCAATATTTTCAATCATATCCGTAATAGCTTGTTTTTCTTTTCTAATTTTATCGTATTTCATTTTCAACTCATCAAATTCTCCTTTGAACGCATCATACTCTTCTATGGCTTTCATGTTGACTAAACCGAGAGAATTAAGGACTGATGTTGCCTGTTGAATCTGAAATTCGAGAGCATCCGGTTTTTCATCGACGTATTCTACACTCTCATATTTTTCTGCTTCAAGTTTTAAGTTGTTCACTTCTGCTTCTTTCTTAGCACTGTTTATCTTGAACCTATTGATCTTATTTTGCAAGTTTTCTCTGAGTTCCAATTTATCCTTTTTTTGAACTCTCATATCTACTAATTCTTCGTCTATTGTTTTTCTTTCCTCTTCGAGGTCTAAAACTTCTTTACTTTCCTCTTCCTTACTTTTTTCTAATCCCTCTAGTTTTTTGTTCAACTGGTCGATTTCAATGTTTAGGAAGTTTATTTCCTCTTCCAGTTCTTTCTTGTTTCGTTCATATTCTTCTGTGTCAACGCCAGCTCCACCGACTATCTCTTCTTTCTTCCTATAATAACCACCAATCATCGCACCAGACTTTTCTGCTAAGTCTCCGTCCAAAGTGACCATCCTAACTCTTCCTATGCCCAGGCGCCTGGCAACCCCCAAGTTCTCGACTACGATCGTATCTCCGAACATGAATTTTATGGCAGGAGCGTATTTTGAATTGAATTTAATTAAATCCGATAACAGTCCGATGACGCCAGGTTTCTTTAGTAGAGATTTCTGATCTTGTTTCAGGATTCTAGGTTTTATCCTGTTCAGTGGAAGGAAAGTTGCTCTACCTATTTTTTTCTTCTTCAAAAAGTTTATACAATCAGTCGCGATTTTTGTGTCGTTAACAACCAAGTTTTGGAGTCGAGAACCACCAGCGACTTCAATCACAACTCTGTATTCCTCCGGAACCTTTACCAATTGTGTGATAGTCCCATGAACACCAAGTTTCTTTAAATCCAAGACAGCTTTAACGCCCCTCTTAAACATCTCAGGTCTTATCTGTTGTATTGCTCCCAATTTCTCGATCATTCTGTTAAGTCTTTCAATTTCTCTCTGGTCAGATTCTATCCTATCCTTGTTCCTCAATATTTTGTTCTTGATGTTTTCAATCTCTTCTCTTATCCCAGCTTCTCTCGTTCTAATGAATATGGTATCTGTTATCTCTTCTCTTCTCTTTTCTTTCAAATCCAAATCTTTCTCTAGTTTTTTGATTTCTTCTTCTAGGTTTAGGATCTCTTCTTCATTAGCCTTTATCTCCTCTTCCATTCTATTGAACTTCTGTAATTCTATCTGGTATTTTTTGTGAGCAAGAGAAGCTTCCAGAGTCTGTAGTTTACCTCTCAGTTCCTTATATTTTATTGCCGTGTTTCTATCCATTTCCAATTCTTGGAGTCTTTCTAATCTTTCTGTCAGAATAATCTCAACTTCTTTCAATTTTTCCTCGACTTTATCAAGATTTTTCTGGGCCTTCTCTTTCTTCTCGTTGTATTGAGCTATCCCAGATATTTCGTCTATGATATTTCTTCTCTCTTGTGGAGTCATCTCAATGACTTGACTTACGTCGCCTTGCATGATGATGTTGTAACCGTCAGGATGTAATTGGGCTGCAGATAACAATTCTAGGATTTTTTCCCTTGTAGTTGTTTTACCGTTTATCTTGAAAACGCTCAATCCTTTCTTGTTAATCTTCCTTTTTACCGCAACTTCCTCTGTCTCATATGGAAAGATTTTGTCAGAATTATCCAGCCATAGTGTCACTGAGGCATAATCAGAAGGCGAGATGTTGCCGTTGCCGTGGTATATCAACTCATGCAATCTTCCTGCACGCAAAGCCTTGGTTGATGTCCCGCCCAGAGCAAATGCGACCGCATCTAAAATATTACTTTTACCGACACCGTTCGGTCCACAAAAGATATTAAACCCAGGAAATAGAGGTACGGATGCCCTTTTCCTGAATGACTTAAACCCTTGCAGGCTTATTTTTGTAATTTTTGTTCTCATTTCTTAACTCACGCTACTAAGGAGAATGTAGACGATCAACCAGACGAGGATGTAGACTGCGAATGTGTTGGAGAGGAGCCATTTCATCAACTTATCGACTGTTATTTTCTTTGAGAGAGGGATGACCGTGATGAAGTAGATGCCAAGGACCAAGGCAAGTAATAGGAAGAAGTTATTTAATGCTAGAGAGATGTAACCAACTACACAACCTAGGATAGTATAGAGAATGACAGCAGACTGTTCCTTTTTCATGCTCTCTAATATAGATTTGTCCTACTCCCTTAAAAAACAAGATGAGGAAATTATAAATCTCATTATTTATAAGTTAATTATAGGGCTGTTTTATGAATGCGATGAGATTTGGGAGAAAGGGACAACAAAATTGGCAGTGGATAGTTGCTGTAATAGCAGCTGTTGTTATAATGTCTATGGCATTACTTATATGGCAAGCCGCAACTACTGGTACAGGCTTCCCCACAACCCCCGAAGAATACACTGATGCATGGGGTGAATATGGTGAATTTGCATTCAAACCTGAAGATCAACCGTGGAGACTAGTATCTATTTTTTTCTTCCCCCTATTAGCTTACTTTTCTCTATTTTACTTTGCTATAAATCTAGTTTTTGCAAGGGCTGCCTCACATCTTAGGAGCGTATGGCCTACTATACAAAAACCTCTCATAATATTTGCATTTTCCATTTCATTTATGATACTCCCCTTCCCGTTAACGTTTCAACTTTATCAAGTTTTAGGCGGTATATCCTTTCTCGTCCCGATTACTGCTTGGTCGGTTGCGATTATATTTATAATATTACTTATCTACTACGTGAGAGGGCATCGATATTATATGCCTCCAACAACTCCAACTCCCCCAGTTCCAACTCCCCCAAGAGCTCCTGGCCCAGCACCGAATAGAATAGATGTACTTCCTATTAATATTAGACAATCTATCGGGAATGCCGCCGTAAACATTCGAAATATAGCGATTGCTATTAATAATGCGTGATATAATGACTGAAACTGAAGAATTTGAAAAGGCAATTGAACTTTTACATGAAGCATGTCGAAAAAAAATAGATGACGAAAGAATCCGTTCCGATCCCAAAAAAATTAAATTGATTAGAGATAAGTTAGGAACAGCAGCTACATATGTAGTTCGTTTAAGAAGAGAGATCAATGCCGAACTTAGAAAATTTAGAGGTTGGTTTGCGAAATTATCATCATCACAAAAGGGAACAAGAGATGAACTAAGAAGATGGATTGCTTATTTAGAACTTGAAGAAAGAAACATAGGTAAATGGATTGCATCATTTAATAAATTACTACCAGAAGCTGAAAAAGCTGAAAAGGCACCAGAAGTAATAAAAGATCTGATTGAAAAAGTCGAGAAAGGAGAGTTAACACTGGAAGAAGCAGAGAAGAGGGGACTTCCACATGAAGAAGCTGAAAAATTAAAAAAAGAAAAGGTGAAAGAAGAGGAAAAAATCACTCTTAAAGGCTTAAAAGAAAATGAAAGAAAGCAAATAGAAATACTCCACGCTAATTTTGTAAGGAAAATGAGAGGGATAGAGAACAATATGCGAGACGTCGCAGATATCGCTGCTGTAAGTGATCAAACTCCCGAAGAAAAGAAAATACTGGATCTTGCTCGTAAATTTCAAGGATTAGTTAGAACAAGAGATTTAGGCCCATCAATTCAGAATCCAGGAACATTTCTTAATATGATAGGCGGAACGACCGATATAGGCTGGCGAAGAATGGGAATTATAAAAGATGAACTTGTTCCACTACTAAATGGAATAAAACAAGCGTATGATAATATAAAAAATGCAAGAAAACAAAAAGAAAAGGAGTTTGAAGAGGAAAGTGAAGAGGCGCATGTAAAAATAGTAAAACTAGAAAAAAAAGAAATCACAAGGAACGAAGAAAAAGAACTTCAAGAATTAAGGAAGTCCCTAGAAAGGAGTAAAGGGGTTTTAGAAAGGCTCAAAAAAATTGAAAAACTGGAACCACAGTTTTCAGTACTAAAAAAACAGTATGAAGAGGAAGTTCACAAACAAATTGTTAGAATGAATCAAGCATTAACGGGAAAAAGATAATCTTAAAATAAAAAATCAACTAAAACAATCCCACCATCGGCAAAACTATAAACAATATCGCTGGTATAACTACATCCATTCCTGCTGATAACATATCCTGCCAGTTCGGTGAAGGTGCTGCTCCCCTAGCAAACCTGAAAACTACTTGCGCAAATAAGAAGTCTAAGACGAATACTACTATCCAATTAATACCAATCCAGTAATTCAAAGAAGCATCTCCTAACTGCATAAACCTCAAAGTAAAGAGCGTCGTTCCTGAAGCAGGAGCAATATAATCAAACCAGTATATGTTCAGGAAAACCCATGGTACAGCCATTATTATACTCCTTATCGGTTGCACACTACCAGATAGAGCGAGCATCAATATAGAGTCAACTATAAAAGATATAACTATACTTACAATAAATATGATCAACTTAGGCATCGGTCCCAATGGAAAAGTTGCAGCCGTTCCCTCTTGAGCAAGAACAACTCCGGTTAACAAACTCGAAAGAACCAAAACGAACACACCATGATAAATCAGATTCTTCACATTCATATCAATCACTATATATTTTTTTCGTTTACCCGCCTAATAAATCTTTCCAATTTCTTTCTTTACAATCTCTACGACATCTTCACTCTTTGCTTTACCGCGAACTTTACTCATCACGATTCCTATGATTCTGTTAACTGGCTGACCTTTGTTTTTCTCTATGACTTCTTTCACTATCTTCAACAGTTCTCCTTTTGTCATCGTTTCCAAACTAAGTTTTTTGATAATCTTATTCATTTTTATGTCAGGATTCTTTGCTTTATAAGATAATATATCAGGGACCGATTCTTTCACTATTCTCCCTCTATCCAATAACTCAAACAACTCTTCAAAATCTTCATTTTTCAAATTCTCTATATCGATCCTTTCTCTTTTTTTCAAGTCTTTCAATGTATTAACAAAAACGTTAGCGATTATATTCGGGTTTGTTTTTGTTTTTTTAAGTATAGTCTCAAACAAACCTACATAATCCGATTTCACGGTCTGCTTTGCGAGTTCACTCGATAACCCTGATTTTTTATATCTTTTTATTTTCTGATCCCATGTTTCTGGTAAAAGTTTTTTAACCCCTCTCAATAATTCAGAAGTTTTTACTGGAATAACATCTGTTTCTGGATACATCCTTGCTGCTCCAGGTAATGGTCTAAGAAAATCAGTACTACCATCCTCTAAAACTTTTCTAACATCTCTTGATATTTTCTCCCTGTTTTTAATCAAACTCAGTTGTCTTTTTATTTCTTTTTCGATAACGACTGGTATCAAACTCAAGCTAGGAACATGCTTAACCTCAACTCTATCCCCGCCTTTAATAGAAATGTTTATGTCCTGACGAACAGATCCTTCCCTTATCTTCGCTCTTCCAGTTGAACGAACTATATTCCCGATTTTTTGTGCAACTTCTTTTGCATGCTCTAGCGAGACTATGCCTTTCCCAGTTCCTATCTCTACTTCAGGAACACCTAATCTATCTAATCTAAACGTAACAGAATTTTTATCCTTCTTTATTAGACGACCAGAATCTTCTTCCAAACTAACAGCTTCTATCTCGACTTTACCTTGACTAGTCTCTATCCATCCCTTCGTTCCGATTAACATGGTTCTTTGAAAGCCAGAAGGCAAACTACCATCGATAATCGTTTTTCTCATGACATGGATTTCATCGACAATCTCACAATTGAACAGAGCGGCAATAGTCAACGCGATTTTTATCGCTTCTTCATTTGGTTCGTGAGGTGGTTCTTCATCAATATCAATTAAACAGTCACAATCATTATAAACTTCATAGATTATTTTTACCCCTTTTTTCATTTCTTCTATTGCAGCAACATCTATTTCACCTGTTTCACCAGCAACTGGCCTTTGATATCTTTCTAGGATGAGATCTGGTTCACCCTTCGTTTTAAGAAGTGGGGGACAACTACAGAACAATTTATTCTTTGTATCCAATTCATGATGTATTTCCAAACCAACTCTTAACCCAAGTTTTTTATAATTCATGTGACCTACTCTGACTTAACAACAGAATTCAAATCCGTTCTAGGATTGATCTCACGAGCAAAAGGTGTTAACATCATTTCTTTTATTTTTTCTTTTTTGTTTGTATGACCGAGTACCCAGGACAATTTCACCAATGCCACCTCTGTTAATATATCCTCTCCATATATCACACCAGCTTCACTAACCAACCTTAAATTCCTGTAAACGTAAGGATGAACCCTTCCAAAGATCGTTTGACTAGTCATGACAATATTTACTCCTCTCTTAATCGCATTCTTAATATGGGGTAACCAAGAGTCCCCCCTTCTCAATGTACTAGTAGGAACATGTCCTAAACCAAAACCTTCTATAACTAAACCTTTGTATCTTTTGCTTGCATACCAATCGATGATAGCAGGATCAGAATTTGGAAACGCTTTAATTAATGCAACTTTTGGTTCCCATTTAACATCTGGTACAACTTTTTTATCTTCAAATTTTGTGTACTCGACTCCTGTCTTTTCTATTCTTCCATTTTTCCATATTCTTGCCAATGGTTTTTCATTCACGGGTTGAAAGGCATCTCTTCTTGATGTATGAAGCTTGCGAACACGTGTCCCACGATTAATCAGACAAAAATTATCATTCGATGTCCCATGCATTACTAAACAAACTTCACCTATATCCGAGTAACCAGTAAAATGAGATGCACAGATAAGATTCATAGAACCATCAAAACTTCCCCTATCGGGTGAACGCTGTGCACCAACGAACGCAACTGGTTTCGATAAACCTCTTAACATAAAAGATACAGCAGCAGCAGAATAATGGAGGGTATCAGTACCATGTGTAACTACTACACCTCGGTTGCCAGAATTAAGTTCTTTTGCGATTAGTTTTGCCATTTTTTGCCATTCTCTGAATGTTAAATCCTCGCTAGCAACCGTGAATGGTCTGTGTGTATTTTTCAGATCAATGATATTTCCAAGTTCTGGTGTTGTACTCAATATCTCTTCTGGAGATCTACACATGAATACTCCACCAGTTTTATAATCAACGTGTGTCCCGATTGTCCCGCCAGTAGCAATCATAGACACATCAGGAAGTTTTATCTTTCTCTTTATCTTCAATTTGGGAATGATACCAAGTTTTCTGCCTTTACCTAATCTTTCGATTTTAGTTTTATCATCAAATTCAATGCCAACATTATAACCACTTTTGAGTTTAATTATTATAGAATCTCTATCACCCATTTCAATCCTTGGCATTAATATTCCTTCAAAGGTTTTTTTACCCCTTGTCAAGCGAATCCTATCACCAACCTCAATTCTCTTTCTTTTCAGAACTCTAAGAACCTTATCAGAATACATTATATCACTAAATATTTTACGTTCAACTATCTATAAGTTTCTTAGGATTAGATCTTCAACTTCTTTCTTTTCCAACTTCTTCTCGTTATAGCGACTCTCCTGTTCCTTGCTCTCTTCATTCCAAACTTCTTTATATCAACCCATCTTGGTGCAAGTCTGACTTTACCAGCCTTTATTTGTTTTAACTTCCTACTCAGTATTTTTCTTCCCATAAAATCACAAAAGTTTTCTGAGTTCCTCCTCCTTTTTCACGGCCAAATCTATCATTTTCTCAATGTCTTCTGTCGATAAAGCATAATTACCGCTCTTTTGCATCGCACAAATCTTTCCATCTTCCATAACTGCAATGCTTAGCTTAGAATTCAAAACTTCTTCCTCCTCTTTCAACGGGTCGATTATGAAGTTATTCAATGCCTTGCCAACAGTGACTGTAACAGGAATGTGTTTTATCGGTAATTTTTTTACCAACTTATCCCTAATAATTTTCTCGTCTTCCAGTTCAGGAATCTTTGCAGTTTTCAATGCAGATACAGCAGCTAACGAAGAAGCATCTATGAGATTACCATCGTGATTGATTATATGAACATCAACAAAAACTTCCCATACTTTTTCTCCCTCTTCAAGGCATAACTTTTCCAAGTCTATACACTCTGATTCTCTTATCCCTCTATCCACAACCCTTGCAAGTTCAGTCGCATCTTCACTGGGCGGTCCTGACTCAAAGTCTGGTGATGCTATTGGTGTAAATTCTGCTCCAGTCTTCAAAACTCCCATGTTTGGTATGTCAGCAAAGGGTGTACCCAAATCCATTTTCACACCAACTATTACATCAGTCTTGCCCATCTTCACTTTTGCAGAACCTTCTGCCCTTTTGATTATCCCAGTTTCAACTTTTATCTTTCTGAATTCATCCATTTTTCTTCTATCCACTCTTTCTCCACTTTCTAGAAGTTTTAATATATAATCAGACCTCATTAAATCACTCCTCGTACCTCTTTTTTAAAACCTCCTTTTGTTTTTCGTAAATTTTTTGACCAGACTTCAAAGCTATTTTTAAAATCTTTTTCAATTCTTCAGGAACGAGTTGTCCGTCCATCTGCAAGAGTGTTATTTCTTTCTTTCTTGGTAAGAATGCTATCGGTACGTCTGCTGAAGAGTAATTATCTTCTTTTCCACAGAGGTCTATGATGATTGTATCATTTATCTTCCCACCCGAAAGAGCAACGACTAAATCTTTCATCGGTACTCCAGCATCTGCTAAAGCCAAGGAAGCAGCATTTATACCCGTTACCCTCGTCGACCCATCAGCCTGTAAAACTTCTATGTAAACATCAACGACCATCTCAGGATATTTTTCAAGGAATAAGGCAGGTTCCAAAGCCAATCTAGTAACTTTAGATATCTCCTTCGATCTTCTACTCGGTCCAGGCCTCGCTCTATCTTCCACAGAGAAAGGAGCCATATTGTACCTGCACTGAATAATTGCCTTGTCGCGTTTTTGTAGATGTTTTGGAAAAAGAGCTCTCGGTCCATAAACGCCTGCTACGACCTCCGTATCACCAAACCTAACCTGAGCCGAACCATTGGCACTTGGGATAACCCCAACTTTCATTTCAACCTTCCTTATATCTTCTGGCTTTCTTCCATCTAGTCTTTTACCTTTTAAGATCAATTTTTCTTCCGTTTTCATCCCCATTTCAATCACTCAATAATTTTGAAATCTCATCAGTCAAACCGATAATGTGAGATTTTTCATCTATCATTTTAATCGCTTTAATTGCTTTTTCAATGTTTTCTCCAGATATCCAAACAATTCCATTTTGACCGACTCTTATGATAGTCTTTGTCTTTTCTTTGATAGTGTTGATCATACTACCAGCCTTTCCGATTAACCTCGGAACTTTACTGGGCGTTATTTTGATTGTAACACCGCCCTTCAACTTTCTTGCTATAGGGGTATTCATACTCAACTGCACATCACTACGCCTTACATCTGAAACTTGAGCATAAATAATATCATCGACATCATAGTATCTCGAAATATCTGTTCTTTTCAAATCGACAAACTCATCCACAGCCTCTGAAAGAGAAAGAAAAGCTGTCCAAGGAGAATTTATATCCACGGTCCAACCAACTTTTTCAACTCCTGTAACGAAACCTATTACCTTATCCTCTCTTTTTGGAACATAAACACCAGATAGAGGAACGACTGAGAGATAGTCATCACTCTTCTTCGGAATTCCAAGGAATTTCGATATTATCTTATCATCTTCAACAAAAGTTCCATGGCTAGCTCTGGCTTCTTTCACATCCCCCAATACTTCGCCCGGAACAACGATTTCCCTCACTTCAACCATCATAAATCAACTCTTTTTACAACTTCAGATTTAAAGTTACCTTTGGTAACATCGCCAATCGTCTTAAACAGGTCATCTTGAGCACCAACTGGTATTTCAACAGTCAATTGCAACGACCCATCATTCAACCACTGTTCTTCGAATCTACCAATAGTTCTCTTCAGAACTGAGTATGTTCTCCCAGTGAATTGCGGTGGGATCGTGATTCTCAAGATAACCTTTTGGAATTTAATGGGTAGTAAAGTTTTTATAGCTTCCACTATTTTGTTGACTTGTAGATCCGCTTCTATGAAGGGGTCGACATGTACACCCGCCCTTTCCATCGCATTCAATATTCTTTGGGGTGGATGTGGTGTGTTGGTTTGAGGGTTTATTCCTCTCTTTGAAATTATATCAGCGATTTCTTTCGTTTTGTTTTCAACGAACTCTCTTTTCTGGTCTGTAGTAAATTGTAATTCCCCCTCAAGCATAATCTTTCTTGCTATCTTGTAAATATCATTCGTTCCAAAATTCTGTTGGAGCTCAGTTTCTGAGATGGCATCACCTCTTCTCACATCATGATATATCCCAGGATAGGCCAGAATTTCATCGAGGTTTATCTCCTTACCGTTCTTAAGTTCTAAGGCCTTGTCAGGATCGACCAGAACCTCAAACTTTTTCCCACCTATCTTCAATCTGCTAACTACGGCTTTATCAACATCAACCATAATAAATTCACAGGAGTTTTCTAATTTGCCCCTCTGTTAATCTGTGAAACTTCTTATCCCTCTTCCTTATTATCGCGATCTCCAATGCTTTTGCTAAGTCAGAAACTTTCTCAACTTTTTTTATTACGTTGATTAAAAGCTTTAAAGCAGCCTTTTCTTCCATATCTTCTTTGTGTTTATCCCGGAACATCTTATTTGCGAGAGTTGCTCCTCTTCCTATGGCATAAGCTTTCCATTCGTATAGCATCCCAGACGGATCAGCTTCTATCAGGTGAGAACCTGTTGAATCTACACCACCAACTAGAAATGATACACCAAAAGGTCTTAAACCAGCATAGAGTGTGGACAGTTGCATTCTGTTTCCCAAAGCTTTAGCCAAAGACCAGACATCTATTGCTTCTTCATAAGTTATTCTGTTTACTTGGGCTCTAATCATTAGCTGATTGACTAGAACTCTTGCATCTGCCAATAATCCAGCAGCAACAGCACCAATATGTTCATCAACTTTAAACAATTTTTCTATCGTGTTTGGAACTATCAACTTCATGATCTGTTTCACTGTTCCAAGTATGATGCCATCCTTGAAAACAAAACCAATTGAAGTGGTTCCTTTCTTTACAGCTTCTTTTGCATATTCAACTTGGAACAAGCGCCCATCTGGTGAGAAAACAGCTATAGTCCTATCATAACCCATGTATTCTGGTAATATAGCAGGCATGTTTTCACCTCATAAATTCCTCTCTAATACTCTTTATCGTTCCCGAAATTTTTAATATTTTAAACGTTACTCTGTTATCTCCCAATCTATCGATCAAACCCAAACTGGCTATAACTTCTTGAACTGATTTATGATTACATCTTAAAATACCTATCTGTCTTTTTTGGTTCCAACAATCCTTCAATAACCAGATAGAGGTCTTAGAAACACCATATTCACCCAAAAAATCTAAAACCGTATTCCAGATTGCAGATTCTAAATCTGAGTAAGTGAACTCCTCTCCTTTCTCTGAAATGACTTGAAATAATATGTATCTGGGTTTTTTTCTGAGCGTGGGCATGAGTATCTTCAGTTTTTTCATTTTACAATTTTCACCCCCGGTCTGACCCATTCTTTACTTTTTCTTTCTTTAATCATCCTGATTATACTTTCAGGAACTTCTGATAAGGCTTTCTTACTTTCGTTCAATTCCAAGCCCAACATAAATCCCATTGACATTAGAATCTTAGGATCTTTCAACTGCCAATGTGATACCGCTCCTGAACAGATGATCATAGGAGCTTTAAATTTTTTACAAAGTTTTATGTTTTTTGCTATGTTTTGTATGACATGCGATCTTGTGCCTTTAGATGATTGAAGGATTTCCCTAAAGTTTATCTCAATAGCAACATCATTCCTAGCAGCTAACTTTGCCATTATATGATTAAAACCAGAGTCTTTTCTCTTTAGTTCAGGATGGGTTAAAATATCAACTTCTTTTGTTTGGACAGCTTTTCTGTTCAAGTACAAATCTGAGCCTCTTACTAATAAGATATCGTAATCTTTTCTAATCTTCACCAACTTTTTCAACTCTTCTGATCCTTTTGCTTCAAAACCGATGAATATGTCTAAATCAAATTTTTCAGAAATTTCAGAGACGGTCTTCCTTAAGTTTTTTATCCTATTAAGATTCTTAAAATGCTCAGCAAAACATATTCCTTTGAAACCCAGTAACTTAGCTCTTCTCACAATATCTTCAATTGAACTTTCTCCTTCTGAAAATTCTGAGGTTATATGTAAATCGTAAAAGTTCATGTTATCCAAACTAAGATTAGAATTTAAAATAATTATCTTCTCGTTTTTTTGCCACTTGGTGTTAATCCTCTCAGTGCTCTTTTTCTATGTTGTTTTTTGGTCACCCATTTAATGTTCTTATCTTTTTTAATAACAGGATTATTAGTATCAACCATAATTACTTCAAACCATTTATACCTTCCATCTTCACCGGCTTGATAACTACCGAGAACTTCTAAGTTAGGGTATTTTTTCTGAACTCTTTCTTCTAAAATCCATTGTAATGATTTTTTGGGTGTGTATTTCACCAGTCCAGCTTTTGATGGCTTCCTCCCTCTCTTCCTATACAATGGTCTTCTTCTACCGCCCCTTTCAATTCTACCCCTTATGATAATAAAACCTTCTTTTGTTTTATAACCTAGAGCTCTGGCTCTGTCCAATTTGGTCGGTCTATCTATCTTCTTGAATCTTGGTTCTTTTCTCCACTTCATTAATCTTTCCTTGACTAAATCTTTCATCTCAAGTTTAGGTTTCTTCCATGTCTTTCTAATTCGTTGATACAAACCCTTTGTCATGAAAACACCGATATATACTTAAACACATACTACGCTAAATTTAAATATATTCTATTAAAAAATGAGAATAGGTGATGAAAATATGCATCCATTGGCCAAACTTTTGATCGGAATTATACTATTGATAGTACCACTCGGTCTGTATGCATATGAGTTCATGTACGGAGCACAATTTTCGATATTGGGCGTTAATTTGAATCTTCTAAGAGCTCTATGGACAGTGCTGCAGGGAATGATTCCACCATTCCTAATAGTGATAGGTCTTTTCATTATCTGGCTTGAACTAGACGAGTGGAGAATCGAGAAGGAACTTAAGGCCGAAGAGAAGAAAGCAAAAAAGAAGAAAAAGTAATTTTTTCAGTTTTTTTACTTCTAATGAATAATCTTTATTGGTTATATGGGAGTACAGATATCTAGTATTATCCCAAAGAAGGAAATAGAACTTAAAGATCTTGCTGGAAAAAAGATAGCTATAGATGCATACAACATTCTTTTTCAATTCCTATCCATAATAAGACAGAGGGATACTGGGGAGCCTTTGCGCGATAGTAAGGGAAGGATAACTTCATATCTTTCTGGTATTTTTTACAGGACGATAAAACTGATGGATGCTGGTATCAAACCTATGTACGTTTACGACGGTGAACCACCAGAATTCAAGAAAAAAACCATAGAAGAAAGAGAAGCCGCAAGAGAAGAAGCTAGGAAAAAATGGAAACAAGCAGTGAAAGAAGGTAGAAAAGAAGATATCATGGTCTATGCACAAGGGGCCTTGAGGATAACTGATGAGATGATGGAAGAAAGTAAGAAAATCTTGGATGCAATGGGCATTCCATGGATACAAGCTCCATCAGAAGGCGAAGCACAATGTGCATTTATATGTAAGCAAGGAGATGCAGATTATTCTGGCTCTCAAGATTACGATACCTTACTATTTTCATGTCCCCGTTTAGTAAGGAACTTATCGATAACTGGGAGAAGAAAATTACCAAGACAAGAATCTTACATCGAGATAAAACCAGAGATAATAGAATTGGAAGAAGTTCTATCCAGTTTGAAAATAACAAGAGAACAATTGGTAATCATGGGTATTCTAGTTGGTACGGATTATAACCCTCAAGGCATCAAAGGCGTAGGTCCTAAAACCGCTTTAAAGATTATCAAGGAAAACAAGACTTTAGATAAAGTATTGAATAAAGTTGAATGGACTTTCGATCTGGACCCACATAAGATTTACGAATTCTTCTTAACCCCCCCACTCACTAAAAAGTATGATATTGAGTGGAAGGAACCTAAACCAGATAAATTAATAGAATTGATGGTCGAAGAACATGATTTCTCTAGAGAGAGAATCGAAAATGCGTTGAACCGATTATTAGAACTTAAAAGAGAAGGAACTCAGTTAAGTCTTGAGGACTGGTTTAAAAATAAAAAATAAAAACACACACCATAAACATTTATTTTTTAACTATTATTTGTGAATCAGATTCTTTCTTGACTAATTTTTTTAAGAAATTTAAAATCCTCAATTGTTTGTGTTCTGTAATTATCCTTTCTGCCGTATCCCAAGTGTGTCTTACGAATATAGGTAATCTACCACCATCTCGTTCTGCGAGTTTGTTTAGAAATTCTATCGTTCTGATATCATGACTGTAACCGACACCAAAATCATGACCTACTTTATTTTTCAACTCTTCAATGTTTGCATCCCTATCAACCTTTGCTATTATTGAAGCCGCAGAAACAACTGGATAATTTATATCTGCATAATTTTCACAGACTAGTTCAATATTTTTGTTATTCAATTTAGACCATAAATAGTCTCTAAATTTATTCGTATTGTAACCAGGAGAATCTATTATTGCTTTATCTGCTTCGAGTAAGTTTATGATTTCTGCCATTTTTATGGCTTCTATCTGGTTAAGATTAATACCTCTCCTCCTGTTGGCATCAATCTTACAGGCAGGAACTCGAAGTACTACTATGTGAGTAGCTATTTTTTCAATTTTAGGGGCGAGTTCTTCTCTTTTTTTTGGTGTCAATTGCTTAGAGTCCTTCACTCTAATTTTTTTTAATTTTTTTTCATCTTTTTGATCGATTACCAATCCACAGATGACTAAAGGACCTATTACTGAGCCGCGACCAGCTTCATCAATGCCTAGTATTCTAATTAAAACCACCACTTCCTTTCTTTTTCAATGTGTTTTCCTATGATGGGAATTTTTTCTCCACATTCAGGACATTTTTTATCTTTTTTGAGATTAAAAGATTGAACATCAAAACCAAGCCTCTTTATTAACAATTTTTTGCAACTAGGACAATAAGTGTTCTCTAACTTATGACCAAGAACATTACCTACATATATAAATTTCAATTCCTCTTCCTTTCCGATCTTGAACGCTTTTTCCATAGTCTTGACTGGTGTTGGTGGTTTAGTGAATTTATAACAGGGATAATATCTAGAAATGTGCCAGGGTGTATCATCTCCAACGTCATCGTGAATTCTTTTCGCGATTTGCCTTAAACATTCTTTACTGTCGTTAACACCAGGAATTACGAGAGTTGTCAATTCAACCCACGATTTTCCCCCCTTCACTTCTATTATATTCTGCCAAACAAATTCCATATCGGCGTTACAGTATTTTTTAACGACTTCTTTATCACCTTTAACATCTATATTGAAGGCGTCACAACCTGCTTTAAGCAAAAGACTCAAAGCTTCAGGAGTGAAATAGCCATTCGTGATACAAGTATTGTACAGACCTTCTTTTTTCGTTAGTTTGAATACATCAATTGAAAATTCCAAGAAAGTTGTTGGCTCAGAGAAACTCATGCTTGTACCCTGACATAAATTTTCTATTGTTTTATCAACGACTTCTTTTGGTGAAAGAATAATAGATTTTTTTGGTTCTGGTATAACTTTGGATATATCAAAATTCTGACACCAAGGACATGTGAAAGTACACGACCAACTTCCTACAGTCAAACAATCACTTCCAGGCCAGAAATGAAATAAAGGTTTTTTCTCTACCGGATTAACGTTTATCGATGATATGAGACCGTACTCTAGACTGTATAATTTACCGTTTCTATTTTCTCTCGTTTTACAAAAACCGAGTTTATTTGGAGAGATAATACAACGTCTGTTACATGTGTTGCATTTTACTTTTTTATTAGTCAGTTTATCGTATAGAAACGCCTCTTTTACGTGTTTTTCAAGGACTTGCATATTATCGCATTATATTACTCTTCTTAAATTAAGTATTAATTATGTTAAGCCTTGGACAGATTAGGAAAAGAATTCAACAGGGAGAAAATATAGAAAAAATTGTAGAAGAACTAGACTGGAAAGAATTTGAAGGATTGGTCATGAAAATTCTAGAGGAACACAACTTCTTACCTCATCATAACTTCAGGTTTAAAACGAACAGATTCTATGAAATAGACGTTCTCGGTGTTAAAGAAAACTTAGTCCTGGCAATAGATTGTAAAAAATGGGGAAGAGGGAGATACAAAAAATTTGGATTAAAAGATGCTGTAACAAAACAGAAAGAACGTATCAGACAACTGAAAAAAATGTTGAAAAAGAATATATTAACTCAAGAAATACTGAATTTACCAGAAAAAATAAAAACTATCCCACTAATCGTAAGCTGGTTTGAGGAAGATCTAGTAGAACATGAAAACGTATTAATCGTTCCAATCTGGAAATTAAATAAGTTTTTACTCAACTTTAGTGAGTACATTTAAATAGTCCTATATAAATATTTTTGAAAGGAATTATTATCCATCAGGAGGGGGAGAATGACGGCTTTCAGCATCAAGATTGAGAATATTGTGGCTTCTGCTTCTCTGGGTATTAGGATACCATTGGAAAAAATAGTTGAACACCTAGAAGGAACAGAATACGAACCAGAACAATTCCCAGGTCTAGTATACAGAATGAAGGACCCTAAGGCTGCCGCACTAATATTCTCATCTGGTAAGATAGTCTGTACCGGTGCGAGGAGTGTCGCAGATGTTAGGAAAGTGGTGAAGAAAGTAGTGGAAATGATTAAGACTGCAAAGATAGGCGAACCGAAAACTTATCCAATTCAAATTGAAAACATAGTCGCTTCCGCAAAACTAGAAGCTAGGTTGAACTTAGATAAAATAGCATTCGAACTTGAGAACTCGGAATACGAACCAGAACAATTCCCAGGTCTAGTATACAGAATGAAGAGCCCCAAAGCAGCTTTCTTACTCTTCAGTTCTGGTAAGGTTGTTTGTACTGGCGTAAGGAAAGTTGAGGATATAGAATCTGCTGTTAAAGATTTATCCAAAAAGTTAAAAAGTATTGGTGCCCTTAAGAAATAGGGGTACATGAAAAAAGAAGAAATAATAGATAAGTTTTCAGAATTCTTGAGAGATAACTATTATAAAGAATTGGCTTCTGCTGTTACTCAAGGTAAAAAATATCTTGAAGTTGATTTTTCTTTAGTCGATAAGTTCGGCCCTGAACTTGCTGATGCCATCCTAGATAAACCAGAAGAAACTTTAAGAATACTGGATGAAGCTGTAGAGCAGATAGATTTACCTGTGAAAGGAAAACTCTACATAAGGTTTCTGAACATACCTGAAACAAATAAAATAAGGATCAGGAACATTCGAGCAGAACATATCGGAAAACTACTCTGTGTGGACGGAATCGTTAAAAGAGCATCTGAAGTCAGACCAGAAATCGCTGAAATAGAATTCGAATGTCCTGATTGTGGAAAGTTAATAACGGTAATACAGACTGAACAAGACAAGATGATAAGAACACCCATTAGATGCAGTTGTGGTTGTAGAAGAGGGTTCAGACAAACCAATCAGAGATTGTATGATGCCAGATGGATTACAATCGAAGAACCCTTCGAAATCACGACAGGAGAAAGACCATCAGAGATAATGGTTTATTTGAAAGAGGATCTAACTTCACCAAAGATACGAAACAAAACAGATCCTGGGAACAGGATAAAAATTATTGGAGTACTAAAAGAAGTACCGAGGAGAACTGTCAGAGGTAGAAAGACAAGACAAATGGAAATACTACTCGATGCTAACAACATAGAAGCTGTGGAGGTAGAGTGGGAAGAGATTATGATAGATCCAGAAGACAAGAAAAAAATTGTAAAATTGGCTAAAGACCCTCATGTTTATGAAAAATTAGTTGCATCACTTGCTCCTACGATGTATGGTATGGATGATGTAAAATTGGCAGTAATCCTACAACTTTTTGGTGGGGAACCCAAAATTTTAAAGGATAGAACTAGGATTAGAGGCAATATTCATATATTATTGGTTGGTGATCCTGCTTCAGGAAAGAGTCAGCTTATGCAACTCACTTCTAGATTGATTCCTCGTGGAAAGTATGTCTCAGGTAGGGGTGTAACAGGAGCGGGTTTAACTGCAACTGTTGTCAGGGACGAACAATTCCTTGGGGGATGGGTCCTGGAGGCAGGGGCATTAGTTATGAGTAATCGAAGTGTCTGTGCTATTGACGAGTTTTCACAAGTAGCTGTACAAGATCAAGTTGCTCTACAGGAAGCCATGTCTTTAGGAACCATATCTATAGCAAAAGCATCGATTGTTGCAACACTACCTGCACAAACTGCGATATTGGCAGGAGGTAATCCCAAACTTGGAAGATTCGATCCTTATATACCAATAAGAGAACAAGTTAACATCAACGAAGTCTTACTAAGTAGGTTTGATCTCAGGTTTGCATTGAGAGATGTTCCAAATCCCGAAGTAGATGCAAAGGTAGCTGATCACATTCTGAAGATGAGACATTTTAAGGAGGAAGAAGCAAAACCCACCATAGAACCTGAATTACTCAGGAAGTATGTCGCTTATATTAGGAGTCATGTTCATCCAAAGTTGACTGAAAAGGCTAGTGAAGTTATTAAAGATTTTTACTTAAAGATGAGATCAAAATCTGGTGGTGAAGCGCCAATTTCTATAACATTGAGACAGTATGAGGCCTTGATAAGATTAGCAGAAGCCTCTGCAAAGATTAGGTTGAGTGATAAGGTTACTGTAGATGATGCAGAAAGAGGGATAAGACTCATGAAAACTTCTTTGAGACAGTTTGGTTTCGAGCCTGAGACAGGCATGATAGATATAGATAGAGCAGAAGGAGCAATGACGAGTGCTCAAAGAAGTAAGATCAGGATTGTGTTAGATGTGATAGAAGAATTAACAAGAGTTATCGGAAAAACTGTTCCTGTGGATGAAATAACAAGAAGAGCTAAAGAAGAAGGAGTAGACGACGTAGATGATATCTTAAGAAGAATGAAAAACGAGGGACTAGTTTTCGAGCCAAAGTCTGGTTTCTTACAGAAAGCGTAGTTAATATATTAGTTTTTAATGTTCTAAATAAGAACCATGGAAACACTCAGACAGACTATGATTCGAGCCAAGATATCTGATGTAGTTAATGGAAAATTTGTTAAAAAGGAAGGTCTAGAACCGAGTTATGTTCTAACAAGTCTCGGGAAAAAAATTTCTAGGGTTAATTTACTCGGAACTGTGGTCGATAGATTTATGAGTGAAGATGGAAATTATTCTTCCATAACGATAGATGACGACTCTGATTCTATTAGGGTTAAGGCATTTAGAGAAAACACAAATATGTTCGATAACTTGGAGATAGGGGATCTGATCATGGTCATCGGTAAAGTAAGGGAATATACTGACGAAAATTACATCATCCCGGAGATAGTGAAGAAAATAGCAGATACTAATTACGAGATTTTACATAATTTGGAAGTTTTAAAACAACTGGTTCAACACAAGAAAATTCTGGAGAATATAAAGAAAGAAAAGTTTAGTGATGTAGAAAAATTAAAGAAACATGCAAAAGAGAAGTTTAAAATCGATGCAGACACCATCGAAGGCATAGTAGAGACCCTTTCTGTCGAAGAGGAAGAGAAAGATTATAAACCTCTTATTCTGGATATAATTGAAAGGTTAGATGATGGCAATGGCATAGAATTTAAAACACTCTTGGAACAATCAAAATTACCTGAGAATACATTTGAAGAAGTTATGAACGAGTTATTGTCAGAAGGCATCTGTTACGAACCCATGCCTGGAGTCTTGAAGAAGGTGTGATATGAAGACTTATAAGGAAATGTTGAAGGCAGCAGAAAAGAGAATATCCAGAGACGTTACTAAAATCAGTAGGTTAGAAATACCTTCTCCAAGAACGATAATTCAAGGGAACAGAACATTCATCACAAACTTCACTGAAATAGCCAACAGTATAAGGAGAAATCCTAAGCATCTTTCAAAATTTTTGTTCAGAGAATTGGCAAAACCAGGTAATATAGACGGAAACAGGTTGGTTCTTCAAGGAAAGGTTATCAGGAGTTTGGTTGAAAAGAAGATAGATAATTATGTTAAGGAATTTGTAAACTGTAAGGAATGCAATAAGCCAGATACAAATCTAGTAAAGGAAGACAGAATCATTTTTATGAAATGCGAGGCTTGTGGTGCAAAACACGCGGTAAGGCGTATTTAAGGCTTATAAAGATGAAATTCCTTATTTTTATAACAATCCAGGGGTGATTTTTTGACTGAAAATCCAAAAAAAACTGAAAAATTGCCATTCCCAACTGCGCCTATAGTCCGGTTGATGAAGGAACATCTCGATAAGGATAAACTAATCAAAAGAGAAGTAAAGGAAGGCATAAACAAGTGGCTTGGAGAAATGTGTGAAAAAGTGACGAAGAAGATGAACGAGAAACCATATACGACTGTTGACTTGCATACCTTCAAGGAAGCGATTCAAATCTACAATGATGTTGAAGAAATGGAAAAGGAAAAACAAAGAGTCGTTGCCAATCTAGAGAAAATAAAACAAGATTGTGACTCTTTGATAAGAGATTTGAGTAGAAAATTTAAGGTTTAAACTTCTTCTCTTTATTGTGAATGGATGTTTTGGTGCAAGGAATGTTCAATAAAAGGACAGTTCGTTGTTGCTATCTGCGATAAAAACTTATTGGGCAAGAAAATCGGAAAGAACCCTACGATTATCGTTAAAAAGAATTTTTATGGTGGAGAGGTTATTGACGATAAAAAAGCTTTGGACTTGATGGAAAGATCTAACATATGTAACTTAATCGGGAAGAATATCGTAGATATTGCTCTACGAAAAAAGTTTATTACGAAGGAAAATATTATGTTTATTGATGACATCCCTCACGCTCAATTTCTCAGGTAAAAAAGCCGAATTCTTCATTCTTACGACAGTTGTGATAGTCGGGGTTTTCTATTCCTTGAGCAAGTACATTAACCCATATGCCTTTGTAGATACGTCCAAAGCAGCGTCTGGGGGAGAAACTTTTTTCTTCGATAACGTGAAAGAAAAAGCCATAAAAACAGTTCAGATAAGCTCTTCAGATGAATTGAATTCTAATCTTAATGATTTTAAAAATTCTGTTGAAGATATGGCAATTGAAAGGGGATATAACTTGGAATTTTATTATTGGAATAAAACAGAACTGACTGGAAATTATGTCTATATAGATATGGTTTTAACTTCAGAGAAGTATACATTAAAAGGAAACTTCACTGCCGTAAACCCTTTATGAATGGTAAAAATTCTTCTCTTATTTTTTTAGTAGAACAATGCAAACTTTTTGAAAGTTCTAACAATTTGTCCTTTTCTTCCTTTCTTGAAAATTTAGTCCTTCCTAAAAATTTTATTTTATCTGGATACTGATATCTGGAGAATTTTCTGTACATCTCTTTTTTTGATACTGCCACACCACCGGTCATCAAATCGATCATGTATTTTTTGAATTTCCAATTTTGCCTGATTCTTATTCTCTGTCTGAAGAGGTCTGCTCTAGAGAGCATTTCGTATGCCTTGGCAATTTCTTCTGGTTTTTCATATTCGTTAACAATGTTCTGTTCTATCCACCAGAATATTTCATCAGGATCTTTATCCACACTTTGTATGGATAGTTTAGCTGCCAATGCAGTCTTCGTTTTGAAGATCATTTTCAGAGCATCAAATATACTTGTTTCCTTCTCTCGTTGCCCTAATTTTTCCAGATCACTCAATTTGATTTGTTTGCTTTCTCTTGCCAAACTCTCTAGATCGTTGATGGCTGAGCGCAAGTCACCATTCGATCTCTTTGCTATTTGTCTCAATACTTCTTTTTCACATCTCAATCCTTCTTCTTGGCAGATTAAATTTAGTCTGTTGACTAAAGACCAATAATAAACTTTTGTGAAAGGAATTAACAAACAGTAAGAACGAAGAGAACGCAGTTTTTGGTCGTAAGGATTGTTTGCTGTGAGAACTATTGGATACTGGGATTCTTTTATGATTTTTATCAATTCTCCTGTCCCCCCTCTATCCTCTCGTCCAGCTATCCCGTCGATTTCATCAATGAGGAATACCTTTCCTTTTCTGAACAGAGACTTTTGTTTTATTGACTGGCCTATTACTTCTTTTATCTGTGATGCAGTTCTGTAGTCACTCGCATTCAGTTCGATAATTTCTAGGTTTTTTTCTTTTCCTAATGCTTCTACTAAACATGTTTTGCCGACTCCAGCAGAACCGTGAAATAAGGCAACTTTTTTTCCTGGTTTCCATGCCTTAAACCAAGTTAGAAATTTTTCTACTGCTTTCTTCTGTCCTACAACTTCTGATGTTTTTTGAGGAGCATACTTTTCGGTCCAAGGCATAATTATCATTTTTTAGCGAATAACAAGAATTGAGCTAACAAAGCCTCGAGTTGAATTAAAGCAGAACCACCTTCAGTAATCCTAAAATCATATTCACCGGTCCTATCGATTAACTTAATCTTGTTTTCTTCTGAAATATTCAAATCATAAATCTGTCTGTGTATTTCTTTTATTATATCTTCTCCAGCCAAACCTTGCTTTAAAATCATGTCATGTAATTTTTCTCTGGCACTCTTGAATTCCCCTCTAAGAACTAAATTAAGCATATCTTTAACATCTTTTGGTTTCGCTCTGGATGCAACATCATAGACTATATCACCAGTTATTCTTTTGCCTAAGGACGCTGAAGCTTGAAGTAGATTTGCGATTCTTCTTAGATCACCTTCAGAAAGTTCAAATATAGCATTTATACCATCTTTATCGATTTTCAATTTTTCTCCTTTAACTATCCGGTCGATGTATTCTTTCATCTCGTCTTCAGAGAGTTGTTTGAACCTAAAAACAGCAGTTCTGCTTTGAATAGGATCTATGATTTTAGATGAGTAATTACAGATCAGGATGAAACGTGCAGTCCTGGTAAAATTCTCCATTGTTCTCCTCAAGGCCTGTTGGGCATCTGGTGTTAAAGCATCGGCTTCATCCAAGATTATCAGTTTGAATTGAATGTTGCTTATCGATTTTGTTCTGGCAAAATCCTTTATCTTACCCCTTACAATGTTTATCCCTCTTTCATCGCTCGCATTCAACTCTAAGACATTAGCTCTCCAATTTTTTCCATAGAGATCGTTTGCCAAAGCTAGAGCAGAAGCTGTCTTTCCTATACCAGCTCTACCTGCAAAAAGACAATGAGGAATGTTCTTTTCTTTCACGAACGCTTTCAGTCTTGAAACAACATGCTTCTGGTTGATTATAATTTTTAATGATTTAGGACGGTATTTTTCGGCCCAAACCTCGAATTCTACCATTTTATCACGATATTATCTTTAAGTTTTACATTAATTTATAAATGAAAAGTTTTTGTGATTATATGAAGATTTCTATATCTGGGACACCTTGTACTGGTAAAACTGAGGTTTCTAAACTATTATCGAAAAAGCTGAATTACAAGTTGATACAAGTAAACGAACTTGCAGAAAAACTCAACGCCTTCAGAGGATACGATAAAAAAAGAGAATGTAAAATCCTTGACATGGAAAAACTGGAAAAAGAAATCAAGAAAATTAAAGGCAATATTATCATAGAAGGTCATGCTTCTCACCTGTTTCCTGCTGATTTAGTCATCATCTTAAGATGTAACCCAGAAATATTGAAGAAAAGACTGGAGAAAAGATACCCTTCTAATCATTCAAAAGTTCAGGAAAACTTGGAAGCAGAGATACTAGGAGTGATAACTTCTGAGGCTGTTATGAACAATAAGAAAGTTTATGAGATAGATACTTCTGATAAGATTGTGGAAGAATCTGTTGATGATGTTTTGAAGATGTTGGAAGGAAAGACTGATGATTTCAAAATTGGGAAAATTGACTGGTTGGAAGAGTATTATGGCTGGATTAAATTAAAGTGAATCAGATAGATTTTTATTCTAAATAAGGATAAATTTCTTAGTTTTAAGTCTTAATTATGAACAAAAAATTGTTGGATATTTGTATTCTAATTTTAGCGATATTCGTCATGGCTGGTCTTTCTTTGTACATTAAAGTTAATAAAAAATACCCAACGACTACTGGTGAATATGAAATTAGTACTGGTATAGCTACATACGATATAAATTGTGTTAATCCTGGGAATGCATTCGATTATATTAGAGTCTCGGACAAGTCGTTTAATACAGAATTATATTTTAACAGTAATTGTACTTCACGACTCATAGTTGTGATATGGACGGATAGTAAAATAATAAATTCACATCTTATTGACTCAGATGATAATACCTTTCTTATAAAATCTAACCAAACCTCTGATAATCAATATCGGTTTTGGTTTAATGCTACATATAATGAAGAAGACACACAACTACATTCTGTAAAAATATTCACTAAAACTGAAAATCTGTTTTCAAATAGATACAGAGTTCATTTGTCTAATGGTAACTTATCAGAAGTTTCTTTTTATTATAATGAATGGGATTATTTTTGTGAATCAGATTGTTTCTTAGTTTTTTCTTCTATAAAATCTAATAAACCGATGGGAAGAGATGATTCGGAAAAATTCAAAATGTTTGAACCAGATGAAAATACCCTTCTTGTGGGATTCTATCCATCAAAAACTCTGTGGTTTCTTGGTGAATTTATATGTTTTTCAGTAACTGCAGGGCTAGTTTTAAAGTTGGTACCAGGCGTAAGTTATTCAAGAAAAAAACAAAAACCAGAAACCTTCAAATAACCCAAAATCAAATAACCTCAACCAAACAGGATTTTATTGCCTCATAACCTCTACCTTCCAAGAGTAATCTATGGCCAGGTAAGACTGATAAAGATGTATCAGCTTCAGGAGCGCCTAAGAATATCGACGGAATATAATCGATGAACATCTCTGTCACAGCCACAGAAACAACCAAAACAGCTAGATAGTATGGAGAAGGAAGTAAGAATGATAAGGACATGATGATAGGTATAGTAGTGTTAACATGGATTCCTGGAGTGAGTCCAGCAAAAACACCGATTCCTATTCCAACGAATATTAGTAAGAGACTTTCTAGTATCATTCAATCACTTAGAATTTTTACGTCATCCTTTCTTCTCGGAACAATCTGTAATTGTCCTTGGTATTCATCGACCAGCCCAGAAACTGAAATCTCTGCCCCCACATAAAAATCTTCTTCTGTCAAGCCAACCTCTTTTAAAGTGTTCAAATAACCAGCAAACAAAGGAACTGTTATCTTTGTATCATCATCAGAAATAGTTAAGAACAAATGTCCAGCATCATGAGTTCTTCTGTAAACTATTTCTCCTTTAGTTGAAACTGATCTTCCAACCAACTCAGGAGTTATGTCTTTTAATTCTATTTGTTTAGGTTCAAGGTTTATTGCTGCGATATAGATTAAAACCAAACCGATAACAGAAGTAAGAAGAGAAATTAAAACCAAAATATTTTTTTGCATAATAAAAAAATCAAATCGTAGTCTTAAATTTATTAGAAAGTCTATTTTCTGATTTTTCTCTGTTCATCACAACTCTACTCTCCAGAAAATTACTAATAAATATAATGTATAGATATTAAAGTGTTTAAAATGAAAAATAAAAAAGTTTGGCCTGTAGCAAAAGGCTGGATTCCAGTTGCCGAGAAAAATTGGGTAAACTGGAGTTTATGGGTTAATAATGTATCTTTTCAAAGGAGAGTCAAGAAAGAGGATAAATGGACTACAGTAGAACAGTTTCACTTTTCACCAAAAATTTTGAAAGAGATATGGTGGAGGATACCTAATTGGTTGACAGCAATCGAATGTAAAAGGAAGAAGAATTTAGTCGTGTTGAGCGAATAAGAAGTGTTATGAAGATTCTTCCTTAGTCTTTTCCTCAACTTCTTCTACAAGACCCAATTTCTCAACTAATTCCTTGTACCTATTTCTGATAGTAACTTCAGTAACATTCACGATAGAAGCCACTTCTCTTTGAGTTCTTTTTTCACCTGTTAATACACAAGCAATGTAAATAGCAGCTGCAGCAACTCCTGTTGGCCCCTTACCACTCGTCAGATCGAGTTTCTTTGCCTTTCTCAATATCTTGCTTGCGTGAGCCTGAACTTTATCGCTCAAGTTCAATATCGAACAGAACCTTGGAACAAAATCTTTAGGATCTGCAGGCAAAATCCTTATCTTAAGTTCTCTTGCAACATAACGATAAGTCCTTCCTATCTCTCTCTTCTCAAGGCCAGATGCTTCAGCGATTTCGTCAAGAGTTCTAGGTGTTCCAAATTGTCTTGAAACAGCATAAACCAAAGCAGCTATAACAGATTCTATTGATCTCCCTCTGACCAATCCCTTGTCCACAGCCGATTCATAGTATCTTGCAATCCTTTCATGGACTGGTTTTGGAAGGTTTAAGAATGAAATTATTCTTTGAAGTTCAGAAAGAGCAAAAGACAAGTTTCTATCTTTAGATTCTATCAATCTCTTGTGCCATTTCCTTAATCTGTAATATTGAGCACGTTTCTTTCCAGGAACCTTGTACAATTCTCCAAGACCTTTACCTATTTCCGTTGTCAGACCTTTATCGTGTTTTGTGAATGTTAGTGGTGCTCCTGTTCTAGCACGTCTTGATATTTGATCAGAATCGAAGGCTCTCCATTCCTGTCCGCTATCGATCATAGATTCTTTAACGACTAGCCCACACTTGGCACACCTCAATTCTCCCCGCAAGTTATCCTCAAGAAATTGATTTCCTCCACATTCTGGGCATTCTCTCATTTTTTTTGTGACGATTCTCATTATAACCACTTATTAGTAGATATAGAAACGTATTTAAACTTTTCGGTTCAACTATTTAAGCTTAACATATATGTTCCTACTCTTATTTAAAAGTTTCTATAAGTGGGGGTTTGCACAAAAACTAGATTAATCAACCCAAAGAATCAGATAGATTTTCTACAACTGGTATAGGATAGATTTTTGTTCTAAAGAGCATAATTTAATGGGGGTGATGATTTGGCTTCAGAACTTTTGCTTGGTTTGGCATTGGGAATTTTAACAAGTTTTTGCACTAATATCTGGGTTGAACAGATGTTTAGATACATTGATAAAAAGGAATCTTGGATAAGGTTTGGGATAACAACAATAGTTATGATAATCTTGATAATTTTTCTATACTCTTATGCATTAGTAGTCTAACTAAACCAACAGATACTTCAACCAGAATCAGATAGATTTTTGTTAATTTAACTAAATCAGATAAACTATTTCAATGGAAACTATGTAAAAAATGATATAAGGGGGTGTAAATAATGGCTTTAATAGTTAAGAGTGCTGTAAAAGCATTGGTAAAGGGACAAGCAAATGTCGGTGCAGACTATCTAAAGGCTTTGGATGCTGATGTTGCTGCTTTGGTCAATAAAGCTGCTGCAAGAGCAAAGGCAAATGGAAGAAAGACACTGAAAGCAAGGGATTGTTAAGCTCTTTTCTTTTTCTCTTTTTTTGTAGCATTATACGTATGTTGTTATTTCATTCAATAAAAAGGTGTTTTTTCAATGGTTAAGAGAAAGTTTATTTACGAAAATAAGGATATGGAAAAAGCCATTCTGGATGTATTGAGAGAAGAGATTCTTGGAATGGATAAGATGAAACATAAAATTACTATCAGGACCAGAATTGGTATCATACGAATAATTCCAGAGATGAACAGACTCACTCTGTGGTCAAAAACAGATCTGGAAAAACTCGTGGATAAGTTGAAAGAATTAGGCATGAAAGAGATAGAGCATGAAGGGCCAAAAGGTATAAAGTTCAAATGATTGAATGATTAAAATGGTAAAGAGAAGGACAATCCAACATGTCACAAAAGAGGAGTTTGAAGAGTTAAAATTAAAACATCCTAAAGCCGTTGTTTCAAAGAGAAAAAATGGATCTGAAAGAATATTCTTAGGAAATAGAGTCTTTGTCGTTAGTTAAATCAACTATCTTTTTTCTTTTTTGTGCAGAAAATTTTTGTGCAAAATCCAAAAATCACAGCCTTCTAATTATGCTCTAAGTTAGAAATTTGACCGTCTTTTAGTTTTTGTGCAACAACGACTTTTTGTGCAAAGCTTATAAGTGGGGCTTTGCACAAAAACTAGATTAATCAACCCAAAGAATCAGATAGATTTTCTACAACTGGTATAGGATAGTGAAGAAAACATTGAAATAAAGGAAACCAGATAGATAACTCATGAAGAAATCATTGAAGATAATCATCATTTTATTTGTTTTCATAATTGGGATAGTTTGTGTTTGGTTTTCTTTAGATAAGACTACCCGATGCAGTTTTATTTACGGAAGAAATATTTGTAATTTCTATGCTATGATGGATACTATAAGTTCTGATCCTGAAAAGTCGAATTTTGAGAAAGCAATGCAGCTGTGTCAAGAAATGGAGGATGTTCCTAAAAAAGATAGTTGCTTTGAATATATCGCTCAAGTGGTTTCTTTTTATGATATAGAAAAGGCGAAACAGGCATGTAATGAAATTAAAGAAATAAGAGATCAAGTAGGAAATGTAATTCATAAAAAAGAGGATTGTTATAACAAAATAGAGCAATAGTCTTTTTATGCAGAAACTTTTTGTATAGGATAGTGAAGAAGATAGATTTTCTACCTGATAGAAAACACCTCAATCAACTCGAATCAGATAGATTTTTGTTCTGACTTTAAATAAATTTATAAAGTATTAACATTACTATATGAAAACAGATTTAGTTGTTGCAGGTTATTTAATTCATGATAACAAGGTCCTTCTAATTCATCACAGAAAATTAGATAGATGGATTCCTCCAGGTGGTCATATAGATGAAAATGAGACTCCAGATGAAGCATTAGAGAGAGAATTTAAGGAAGAGTTGAATTTAGAAATTGAAATCTTAAACAGAAATGATGTTCCCATGTCAGGTAATATAAAAAAACAACTTGCTGTTCCTTTTTATGTTAATGTACATAGTGTTGGGGATCATAATCATTGTTGTTTGTTTTATCTGTGTAAATCTAAAAATCCAGAAAAATTAATGCTTAATGAATCTGAAGTGAGAAAATTCGCATGGTTTTCTGTTGAAGAATTGAACCAAGAACATGTACCCAGCGATGTTAGAAATATAGCTATGAAGGCCCTTGAGCTATTTAATTTACTGAAACAGTAAATAACCCCAGAATCAGATAGAAGTTGATTCTAATTAATTTTAAATAAATCTTTTACCAATTTCTATCAAAGGTGTTATCATGGTCAGAACATTTCCTTTAGCACCACTAGAGAGGATTGCTAAAAAGGCTGGTGTTGAGAGGGTTTCATCGAGTTCTGCAAAAGCAATCAGAGAAGCTGTCTTAGATATGGCAGAGAAGATTGCAAGAGACGCTGTTGTAGCATCTGAACACGCTGGAAGAGTGACTGTTAAAGCCAAGGATATTAAACTCGCTTGTAGATGAGCATTGGTGATGTGTTGGAGAAGACTAGCATTGTAATAAAGAATTTAAAGAAGGGTCATTTTGTTCTGATAGATAATATTCCCTGTCGAGTAGTATCCATCTCTTCAGGAAAGAGTGGGAAGCACGGTGCGAGTAAAACTCGTGTAGAGAGTATGGGTTTGTTAGACAATAGAAGGAGAAGTATAGTCAAACCTTCTCATGACACTGTAGACGTTCCAATCATAAATAAAAAGAAGGCACAGGTCTTGGCTTTGGTTGGTGACAGAGTTAAGCTCATGGACTTGTCAGACTATTCTATGTTTGAATTGGAAATACCAGAAGAACTGAAAGGTAAACTGAAATCAGGAGAAGAAGTAAACTATTTTGAACTAGTGGGGATCAGGACTTTAAAACCTTTAAAGTAAACTCATTCAACTAACCCTGACTTACCCAACTTATCCAATATCCCCTTTATCGCAGCTTTAACAATATCTCTATTACCGTTGACAGAAAAAACATCAGTCATTTCTTCTATAGAAGTTTTACCATCGCATTGAATCCAGACAAGGAAACTGATAGGATCGATGTTGTAATTCTTACTAGTATCCGGGTCAACTAGAATGTAAACATTTCCGAACTTTGACCACTTCATCTGTTTTCTCTTAGGAAATTTCACTTTCTTTCTCCTTCCTCTGGTAAAGGAGTGGCTATATGTTTGATTAGAACAACATCACCAATAGATTGGACCATAGGATATGGAACAATTATACCCTTTTTTCCACCCACCATTTTACCCAAGAAAGTCCCTCTGGCTGCTGATATAACCAAAGACCTCACCTTATACCTTGCAAGGTCAAATTCTATATCAGATACCTTGCCGCAATAATATCCTCTATCTGTGAAAACATCCTTACCAAACATCTCTGAGATATCCTTTACTGTGATCGGCATTATCTTTAACCTCCTAACAATATATTAGGTATACAATTTATTAAATTTAACAGATTAATAGTTTAGGCTTAGATAATAATGATTGAGCCGAGATCGCCTAATCCGGTATGGCACTGGTCTGCTAAACCAGCGGTCGTAAGACCTTGTGGGTTCAAATCCCACTCTCGGCGTTTCAAGGGTCGATGGTCTAGCTCGGTTAAGACATCGCCTTGACGTGGCGAGAATCGCAGGTTCAAATCCTGCTCGACCCATTTGCCCCTGTAGTCTAGTCCGGTCAAGGATATCGGCCTTTCGAGCCGCAGACCCGGGTTCAAATCCCGGCGGGGGCATTAATTCAAATCCTAAAAAGTTTTATAACTATACAATTGATTATCCATAATGCAGGGGTTGCCAAGTCTGGTCAAAGGCGCAGGCCTTAGGAGCCTGTCTCTTAGTGAGTTCGTGAGTTCAAATCTCACTCCCTGCATGATTCCTCCAATGTCTAACACATTTAATAAAAAGAAATAAAAGAAAGGGAAAATTACTTCTTAAATGCCTCAAAAGCAGCTAATAGTACACCAACTAGCACGAACAGCCAACCTATTATCTGGAATAAAAGGTTACCTCCACTTCCAACGCCTTCTAGTCCGCCCATAGTCCAAAACGTTACTATGTCAAAGGCCCCTGCTAGTATAAACAACAACCCAGCAATTGCAATCCAGTTGAAACCTCTTTCAGCTCTCTTTCTAACTCCCGCATACTCAGCTATCGCTGGTGCTAATAGACACACAAGGCCAAACCAAACTATATCTGCTACCATTATTTCACCAAAATTTATGTTCTCTTTTCAGAATTTAAACATAATATTTTCCTTTTAAATAACACTTCTTTGGAGTGATAACATCGAAAAACAAAATAATAGATAAGCCCTAGATGTCATAATATATTTAAAGGTCTTTAGATGGAACTGATTTGTCCTCGATGTGGCAGCAGAAGCAATGAACTCATGGAGTGTGATGCTTGTAGTGCTATAGGTTGTATTAGATGCATGAAAAAAAGTTATGGTAAATGGATCTGTTACAAGTGTGAAGTGCCAGAAAGACGTTATCCTGTTTTTGAAGAAACATCCAATGCATTCAGTGCGATGTTTGGATGACTTTCCCATTTGGCTCCTTTTCTGCGAAGGCTTGAACTTCGAAACGATAAATCTTGGTATCCCTACCCTTCCAATAATCTGGTGTCAAACCAGCCTTCCAACACAATGTCGCCAAGAACTCCTCTTTATCTGGTATTTTTTCCCATACCTGTGGCAAAAGTAACCCGTTGTATGATCCATATTCAATGATCAATCCATCTTCACTCGCTTTAATTTTCTTTGGATACTCTCCTGGATCCTTGACTCTTATCAGCTTTGGTAAAGTCAGGACAGAAACTTCGAATATAATTTTTTTTAATTCATCTTCTGTTAATGGAGGAAATCTCGGATCTTTGAATGCTGCAGAAATAGAAGCCCTTTGAACAACCTCACCCAATCGAAGAACAGGATAAGGATAACCTATACAACCTCTCAGCAGATGATCAGGAAAAGTATGTATAGAGACGAAAATTCCTCTCTTTTCTTTAAATTCCGTTTCTTTTATCTTAGGTTTACCATTCTTCAGATAATCTTCAACAGTTTTTCTCGCTAGTTTGACCAATTCTCTTCCTTCCGACAAAGATAACATGCTATTCAATTATTTAGAAAGAGAAATAAATCTATTCTTCTTCCTCCCAATCCCATTCATCATCCCATGTATCTTCGTCTTCATAACGCATGCCTTCACTGAAGGAATTTTATTTAAGGATAAAATATTTAAAAGTGTTGGGTAAAGGGTTAAAGTTTTTAAATTTATCGCATTCATTTTGGGTTTTTTATATAACTGTTGAGATTAGAGACTATACTAAAACCGCAAAAAATACACTTACCATTTCTCGCTTTCAAATCCTCTCTATCGTTTGGTTTTCCACAACCAGGACATTTTATATTCTTCCAAACAGCCACGATAAAAGATTTACCTTATGAGTATTTTTACTTTTCTATACTTCAGAATATTTTCTCTTCATTTTGTTAGCATAAATATGAGCCATCCTTAAAGGGAGTGGTAACTTATATTCTCTTATACAAGATATAACGATTTTCAATGACGTTCTCAAAGAAACTTTGTGACCAGGTGAGACGAAAATCGGTTTACAATTTTCTTTTGATTTGTATGCGTATCCAATTCTTTTACTCTCATAAATGATTGTTTTATAATAACCTACTTGTTTTGGTTCACCGAATTCGCCGCATAATTTTTTCTGAGCGACTCCTATAGTAGGTAAATCGAGTAAAACACCGACATGGGAAGCAATACCACAACGGATTGGATGAGCGATGCCTTGACCGTTGATTATTATGATATCTGGTTTAGTCTTTAATTTTTTGTAGACTTTTAATATTGGGGGCCCTTCTCTAAAAGTCAAAAAAGTTGGTACATAAGGAAACGATAGCTTCGTTTTTACGATCTTCATTTCTATGATATCGAATTTTTTATAATTCATTACAATACCAGCAACAAAGGCTTTATCGTTTGAAAATGCCAAATCAAATCCTGCTATTATCTTGATTGGCTTAGAAAATTCGTCATTTAAAATTATTTTTTTACAAATCTCTTTCTGTATACTCCTTAGTTTCTCTTTCTGAATCTTATTTAATTTCGAGAACATTTCATCAGAAATTATTTGCCAACGTATATTATCGGATAATTACTTGTTGGGTTTGTCCCGTCATGAGATATGATTACAATATTTTCCCCTTTAGGAAAATGGTCTGAGCCTTGAATATCCAATTTATCGTAACTTACGAAAAGATTGACATTTCCCACGTTAAGACTTACGTTCACTCTATCTCTCGACCCACCAATATCCAAGTCGCTCTTTAAACTGTAAGTAAAAATTACACGATCGTTTAAGGAATCAACATTGTAAACACCATCTGTTACTTTAAGGTTTATAGTTCTCTTCGAGTATTCTCCTTCTGAAGCAACTTCTCTTATGGTACCATCTATTAGATTCAAGTTCTGAAAGGCCTCGTTAATTATCGCCGAATCCCTTGCTTTATCTAATGCAGGCTTAACTACTGTCAAAACTAAGGATATAGCAGCTATTCCTAATGCGATGATAAATGCCGTTGATATGAAGGGACTAAATGCTTTGCTTCTCATCAAGGTAAAGTATATGACTTCTGAAACTTATCTTTATATGTTGTTTCTAGTCCGATCAAAGTAATATCAAAGAATCCAATGTATCCGCTTTCATTCATTTCTGTTTGTATAGTTATGTTTTCCTCGTAAGTTCCATTATAACCAATGGTGAGAATATTAATCATCCCCTGAACGATAGTAAAACTCGTATCCCAACTCTCTGAGTCTGCAACCTCTGAGAAACTGATGGGATCGTCGTTGAGTTGTAGAGTTGCGTTAATAGGTTTGTTCAAAAGATTAATTACAGTAACGTTCATCCTGACATTACCATTCTCTTTTGGAGTTATAGAACCAACATAGAGGAAATTAAAATCTATTAGACGCCCAATCATCTTATCTCTCATAAAATTCCCGGAGGAGAAAACATTCTTTGTTATGTTCTCAGGCTGATGATAAGATATCTCTATTGTTTTTATCAATTCATTCACAGTGTTTATGAAGAACTCTTGTTCAAATCTTCCTTCCAATTGTCTTTCTCTTTCAACTATGTCAGGCAAATTAACGCTGGCTTTAAGTAGGATTAAAATCACTACTACAATGGTAGCCGTAATTAAAAACATCTCTCCTTTATTTCTCAATCGAATCCCCACAAGTATGCTCTAACATCTCTTGGCCCGTAATTATCAACATCTCCAGCCAAGAAATAACTGATTGATATAACATCTTTTTTATCGACCAAAGAAGGTTTCTTGGTAATGTTAGTAGTCTCGTTAAAAATAACGATAGTGTAATTCAAAAAATCTGGTATGTAAGGATTTAGTTTATTTTCTATCGAAACTGTATTGTCATCCATAACATCTCTTCTCAACTCATCGGTATTTTCTAGGATTTTTAATCCATGGTACACTTCCAGTTTATAATTAATTCTCTCGAATTCTGGTGCGGTTGATGAATCTTGAAACAAGAATATGATTATAAAAAGTATCATTAAGATTGCTATGACAGATTCCAAGGTATAGAGCGCGCCTTTCAACAATCTTCACCCATTATTCCCAAATACATATGCTCACCGTCGTCCTTCCTATCGTCCCATTCTCATACTCTGCAATGACGGGAGATATATAACATCCTACATTCCCTGATTCACCAATTTTTCCTCCGTAACTATCTCCCTCAATATCTATTCTAAAATTATAATTTTCACCAATAGTCTTTCTCAATTCATCATAACTTATCTTTTTTAAAGCAACAAATTTGCTGAAAGATAGTGCATAAAAATATTCCTCTGGAAAAGATTTCACTTCTAATGATTCTTTCTCAAAATGAAGACCATCAATCCACAAGGAATTCGCAGATCCTGAATTATAGTGAAAATCTAATCCGTTAATACCTTCCCAAGAAGGAGAGCCATATGTCATCCAACCAGTGCTACCAGGACCAACATCATATTCGTATAATGTCCAGGATGTTGATGGTGTAATGGTTCTATTGTATTTTTCATTAGAATTCTCGAATAATTGTAGAGTTACGGTATTTGTTGTATTAGATTTAAGCCAGAATTTAATTTTTTCATATTCTGTCAAGTTCCATGCATTATCTGGATTATATTCTAAATTATACCAGGTAGTAGAATCTAAACAATCTGCCAGAATACTATAACTCCCGACCTTATAATCATTATCGACTGAACAGACCATTCTTGTACAAGACCATTTTTCATCATCCTCAGTCCAACTATCTCCATCATTCGGCAACCAGCTAGATATGTTATAGGATAGGGGTGTGTAGTCAGGGGCAGTGACTCTATCATTAGAAGAATAGTAAACCCAAAATTTTTTATTCTCATTGGCAGAGATGTTAACTAACCATGTAACATCACCCTGATTTAAGTACTGGTCTTGGCAAATGATCGTATTTGATATTTCTGAAACCATTTCATTATTATTCTCATCATATACACGAATAGTATTATTCCACGATTTGTTCTGACAATTTTCATCAAAAATAATGTGTAGATTAACTGGCTCATTGATTCTATTAAAACCAGCTCTTTCTCTTATTAGAACAGTAAATCTGTACAAACTCTCTCTCAGTCCCATCTTCACAGGAGTAATAGAGCTCTCTTCCCAGTTTTCAGGAACTCCTCCACTATCGAAAAAAATATTAAAAAGATTTTCTGAAAAAGATCTGAACTCTGACACCTTAGTTAAACTTGATAAATTAGAAAAGTAATTAGTCGAAAACATGAGTACAGCAGTGAAGAAAAACAAAAAAATTGAAACTGCAATAGCAAAATCAACATAGTTCATGAGTGATATTTGTATTCTTGTAGTAAATTTCTTACTTTTAACTTACATTCATTACTCCAATGATGATGTTTTCTTCACCCAAAATAATTCTATCTTCTATAAACCCATTGTAATTGTATCTTACAAGACTCAAAGAATCGTTTTCTCTAGATACAAACTTTCCTTGTAAAATAACTGGAATGTTTGGGACTTCGTATTCATAAATCACGAAAGGGCTCTGAGTAGTCTTAGCGATTATCTTAGAGCCAGAACTAGTCACTTTTTTTACTATTACATCCTTACCATCTATTGTCATGTTTGTTATTAAATTCCAAACACCAGGAGATGATATTAATTCAATCTCAAAGTCCTTTCCTGAGACCTTATCTGGGTAATTTAAACTTATACTTGAAATGACGATGGAGCTTGAATTCTTTGGGTAAGCATGAGCATCCAAGCCCAAATCATGGAGTTTAATGATACCGAACAATGTTTGTATTGTAATCTGCTTTAAGCCAGCCTTGATATTAGACTTCAGTACCTGATCATAATATCCATAGATTAGAGAAGAAAAGACAATTAAGACAATAAAACCCAATAAAACAGTAAAGGAATAAGTAACAAACCTTGATACACCTTTCATGAATATTATTTATATCAAGGATTAAATATAACATCAGAGAAACTTTTATTATCTGAAATCAAAATTGATATTATGAGAAAGGGTTTATCTCCTCTGGTCGCAGCGGTAATTCTGATAGCAGTAACGATGACCATAGCCGGAATTCTTTCATACTGGGTAAGCACTTTTGTGAGGAGATTACCACCACCAGAAAACGCAACAGAAAACATCATGTGCCTCGATGCTCAGTTCAGATTTTACTCTGGGAGTTATGATAGTGATGATGAAGAACTAATCTTGGTTTTGGAAAACCAAAGATCACTTGACCTTGAGTTAAATGGTTTATATTTATTTGATGAAAACGATATGCTGACTGATGAAAAAACTTTGACTGGAACTTTGAAAGGCAATAGATTAAAATCTTTCAATGTAACTGGTGTTGATGTATTCACCAAAGGCATCATCAAGACAAATTGTCCTGAAGTTTCTGTTGGGTTTACTTATGATCAGGTGACCTGATGAAGGGTTTGTCCCCTCTCATCGCTTCTGTAATTCTCATTGCCATTGCTATAACAATAGCAGGCATTTTTAGTGGCTGGTTCACGGACTTTATAAAGGCCATCGCCTCGATGGTCCAAGGGAGAGAAGGATCGAGAGTCGAATGCAGTTACGGTGGCATAGCTTTAGACGATTTAGAATACAATACAACCTCAAAATATCTTTCAGGATATATAGAAAACACAGGTATAATCACATTGGGTGACATTGAATTAGTTATACTCTACGACAATGCAACAACAGAAGAGAAAGATTTGAACAAAGTAATCGAACCGAGAGAAAAGGATTTTTTTGACGTAATAGTAAATGAAAACTATGAGAAAGTTAGAGTATTAACGAACTGCTCAGATGTTTTTGACGAGTTTTCTGAAGCATATATTCCAAAAGTTTAGAGCGTGAATATAGTAAAGACTAAAACTCCGACTATAATCAAAAAAAGACTGTGTTTTATCCCTCCAGCTATCGACCCTCCAGACATCTTACCTATGACTAAACCTGCAAACAAACCCTGTAGTATGATCAAATTTCTAAAAACAGACACAAATTCACTCGACATGTCTTGAGCCGTTCTAGTAGTTAATCCTGCAACAGATACTTCGGATAACATTGGTACTAAAAACCTCTGCAGGACGATTATGACAAACAAGAAGATAAAGAAAATGATGTAGCCAGTCATGAGTTGAGAGTTAATGTAGAGTTCTCTCTCTTCTCTTAGTTTTTCTATCTCAAAGGAAGTTGAACTTATGGATTCAAACACATCTATCAAATTACCACCGACCTCATGACTTTCTATAATCGTTGAAGTTATTCTCCCTATCAACTTGGATTTTGTATTTTTAGAAAACCTCATCAAAGCCTCACTAAAAGGAACACCCCAGTTCAACTGTGCGTTCAGCCTTTTAACGTGTGGACTTAAACCGCCATAATCATTATCGGATACGGATTCAATCGCCTGTGGCAGAGTCATACCAGCTTTAATAGATTCGACAAGGTCACGCATGAATTGTGGGAAGAACTCCTCTAATACCCTTATTCTTGAAATTTCATAGTATCTTATCAGAGCTATCGGAAGGATGAACATTATACCAGCAACAATCATAATAGAAGAAAAAAGACTAGGAATATCCCTGAGGAAAAGGAAATCAAACAATACGATAATTGCTACTATTAACCCGTTAATTAAAGTTATTCTTAAAAGTTTTTTTTCCATTAGATCACATCTCCATCTGTGTTGCCTGTAGGAAAGCTAAGAAACCTAAGTTGAGTAGTGGAATTAGTGCATAAATGCTAATTTTCATGATTTGAAGTATATCAAAACCCCCAAGTTCTGGCTGGATCATGTACATGACAGAAAATAACGAAATGATAAAGAGTGGCGCTGCAATTAAGAGACCGGTATAGAACTCTGCATATGTGGACAGTTGTTGTAAATATTTCTCCCTCTTCATCCTCCATCTGAAGACAGATTGCTCACCGGCATTTTTCAGATAAGTCTTCAAGTCTCCACCACTCTCTATCGTGCTTACAAGTCCGAGTAACAACTGTTTGAATTTACCAGAAGGTGTCCTTTTGGCAACTTCCTTCATCGCAGACATTGGATCCAAACCAAATGCTTCTATATTTCTAACGATTTTTTGCATTTCTTCCGACAAGACACCGTATTCCTTGAATTTTGAGAGTAACTTAAAGATGGCTGAGGGCGGTATACCAGAAGCAGCGATTGCTCCCATATGCGCGATAGCGAATGGTAGGTTGGAATCGATATTTCTACCCCTAGACAAGACTTTTTGATGAGGATAAAAAAATCCGAAGATGAAGACAACTGCGCCTATTAATAATGGAATAAAGATGATAGTCGAAATCATTAGGAAGATGTTCAAACTAAGGACGATCAGATTTAGGACCATTAAAATCATTAGAGATAGAAGATAAACAGTAAATGTTAGCAAAGAGACTATACTCACATAATTCTTTGTGGATATAGTGAGACCAGACTTGGGTATGGTCGATTTCAGAGATTTCGTTATTTCAGGGTATTTTTTCGGCAACCAACCGAATAATTTTATGGCAATCTTTTTATAGTATTCAAACATCCAGAATAAATTTAGTATTCTTAGTATTTTATTTTTCTGAGATGATTTTGAGACCAAATATCTCTGATAGACCGATTTTTTCTTCTTTAGTCTCCTCTATACTTTCTTTTTTTTCTATAATTTTTTCTTTTTTCAAAGGCTTTATCTCTGGTATAGGTTCTACAGTTCCTATCTGTTTTAATATTCTTTCGGGATTCTTGTAATACTCATTGATAAGTTCACAAAACTTGACATAATCTTTTATTCCCCCTTCTTTCATCCATTCTAAAACAGCCTTTCTTCTCGCAATCTCTTCCAGTACATCTTCTATTGTAATTCCCTTGTTACGGGCAATCTTTTTTAGTAGAACACTGTCTTTATTGAACTGGAATTTATCACCCCTAGGATCCCATTCTACTGCCCTAAATATATTTGCTTCAGAGGTTTCATGGTCGATCGAGATTATCTCATCCACTTCTTTTATTCTCCTCGCAGATTTACTTATCTCCTTTGCATGAACCATTATAGCCACAGCATCCAGACTCTCCACAAGACTGGGGGATAATTCAATTGGTGGTGTGGTTAATCTCTTGATGATAGTATCAACCGATCCTGCATGAAAAGTGCTGAGGCACGGATGCCCACTGGACATACCTTGGAACATGACATAAGCTTCCTTTCCTCTTACTTCTCCAACAATCGCATAGTCAGGGTTCTGTCTGAACGATCCTTTTAATAAATCAAAGAGAGTTATCTCTCCATATTTTTCTCCAGTAGGCATGGGTATTCCGAAACCAAGACGAGTTACAGATGGTATCCAATGCTCATGTGGGATTCTCAATTCTCTTGTATCTTCAATACTAACAATTTTTGCCTCAGGTGGAATAAACATCGATATACTGTTGAGAAATGTAGTCTTACCAGTTGCTACACCTCCAGCGATCAACAAAGAGGCTCCACTTTCAACCAGATACCAGAAGTATGCCATAACTAAAGGAGATACTGTACCAACTTCCATTTGATTCACGGGAGAAAATGGTCTTTCAGTAAATTTTCTTATAGAGAAAGTGGGTCCTCTTGTAGCCACATCACCTGCTAAAGTTGCATTAATCCTGCTACCATCAGGTAATGACCCATCCAAAATAGGTTCAGCATAACTCACGTATCTACCACAACGTTCTGAGAGTTTAACAATAAATTCACGCAAATCTTCAATATTTTTATAGACTATGTTTGTTTTCAGGGAACCATACTTTCTATGAATAACATAAATTGGTATATTTACGCCATCACAGCCAATATCTTCGAGCCATGGATCTCTTAACAGTGGTTCTATTTCATTCAGACCTACAAAGTTCCTGTATATATAATACATGATTCTGATGTACTGATCTGGAGTCAGAGAAATTGAAAACTCTTTCATTACTTTGTTGATTTGTTCTTCTAAATAACTCATTGCCTCGGGCGTGGATTTAATGGATGTAAGCCTTATTTCTATCAAATCAATCAAAGAAGATGATATGTTATCGAGAATCTTCTTATCTTCGTCAGACAAAGGA
>Ga0209636_10000132_pt1 | contig 60414 bp, 54 predicted proteins | sample DeeMarSWOR152_54_FD_187464 | JGI IMG/M metagenome (GOLD analysis project Ga0209636, IMG submission 187464) | Marine sediment microbial communities from White Oak River estuary, North Carolina - WOR-1-52-54 (SPAdes) (version 2) | ecosystem: Environmental > Aquatic > Marine > Intertidal zone >...
TTTTGGCCTCCCTCTGGGCAGTAGACGACCAAGCAACAGGGGCCCTGATGAAGACCTTCTATCACAACGTGACGAGGGGGGGGAAAGCCGAGGCGCTGAGGAGGGCTCAAGTAGCCCTCCTGAGTGACCCACGATATGTCTATCCCTACTATTGGGCGCCCTTCATCGTGGTGGGTGATTGGCGGTAGAGAAGAAGTCAAGCAATCGGTTTGCCACTAAATCATTTGCTTTATTCCTCGTCTCAAAATGCAATAGTACTTCTAAGAAACTGAAACAGTTTCTTCCGCGTATAACGCACACCGGACCAAGGTGTGCGTCCTTTGCTAACTGAATCAGATAGCTTTCCCAGCCTGTGCCTCTATCGAATTGCCTTTCAAATCTTTACCTTTTGGCATCTCGCCTAAATTGCCTGATACATCTTGAATCCAGAACAAGGCAGGACTCGTCATCTTCGGCCTCGCCTCAACTATCATTGACATACAGTACTTGCAGAGAAATCTTATTTTAGGATTTGCTTCCTTATCCATTTGCCGATATCACTTACCACCCTCGGTTCAATGCCAAAAAACCCATGCGCGGACAAAAGCATCACATTCATCCGACAAGGTGGTGGTTCCACCCGTGAAAGTCTTGACTTTGACCTTTGATATTCCTGCCTTCAGCCTCTGACCTCTAACCTCTTTCCCCTTTCCGACTGCAACACCGCATGACTGCAGCACTGAATAATGTTCGGTCCGGGAAACCCGGTCAACAACCGGTTCCGAAATGGTAGCTTCGGTGCGTACCTAACTTCTCCAGCGGATTTATGGGGGGCCGGCTTGAGAAAGGAGAAGAGGGATAGTAAAATGCTATGGTCGGGCCATATGATGAGGTTATGACGGCAAATCGAACAGGGAGAAGATTATGAGACGAAAGGGACTTGTTGCTATCGAGATGTTCGTTGTGGCGATGCTATGGCTTCATCCCGCCTTCTATGCCTGGTGTCAACCCCAACCAATTCTGACCATTCATTCAGAATCAGCCGTGTTGATGGATGGAACGACCGGCCAGATCCTTTTCCAAAAGAATCCCGAGAAGCGGATGAGCCCCGCTAGTCTCGTAAAGGTGATGACCTTATATCTAGCCTTCGACGCCATCAAGCGCGGTAGTGTGAAGCTCGACCAGGAGGAGGTCGTCAGCAAAAGGGCATGGAAGATGGGCGGCTCCCAGATGTTTCTCGAAGTTGGGGACAGGATCAAATTCATCGAATTGATCAAGGGGGTTGCCGCCATATCAGCCAATGACGCCGCCTTGGCTATCGCTGAGTTTCTGATGGGCGCAGAGGAAGTCTTTGTCCATGAAATGAACGAAAAGGCCAAGGCTCTTGGACTCAAACACACCCACTTTGTCAACTGCCATGGGCTGGACGCAGAAGGCCAAGAGACAAGCGCGATCGATATAGCCCATCTTGGGTTTAACTATATACACGATCACCCCGATGCCCTGGAGTTTCACGGCATTTCGGAGTATACGTATCGGGGGATAAAGCAAAAGAACTGGAACCCGCTGCTCAATCGGGGCAAAGGCGTCGACGGCCTCAAGACGGGCTATTTGAGGGAAGCTGGGTATCACATTCTTTTTTCAGCTAAGAAAGACGCCCAGAGGCTCATCGGTGTTGTCATGGGAGCGAAGACTGGCGACAATCGTGACAGCGATGCCTTGAAGCTTATCGGATACGGGTTTAAAAACTTCTCGACCCGTATACTGGTCGAGGAAGGTGAGGTTGTTGCGAAGGTAAAGGTGCCAAAAGGCGATCCGCCGGAAGTAAGTCTTTCCGCCACTCAAGCACTTATTGTAACAGCTCCCAAAGACATGGAACAATCCATTCCCCTCAGAAAAGAGATCCCTTCTTCGGCAAATCCTCCCATTAGCAAAGGGGACGTTCTCGGAAAGCTTGTTCTTGAGGGTGAGGAATTTCCAAGAAAAGAGATCGATCTCCTTGCCACCCACGACGTGCGGTTCAAGACCTATACAGCGTACTATATTCTTGGCTTCGCTGCCCTGGGATGCCTGTTGGCTTTTGCTTATTGGAGGCGCCGACTTCCAAGGAAAAGACGAAAATAATATTCGCCATCTTTCGGCTACAATACGATGATGCAGATGCTCGGGAAGGACGGCCTTATGGAAATCGAGTATTTCTCAATGAAATCTGTGGCCCCATGTGATTTTCTTAAAACTAACAATTGACGGCTTCGTAAAAAGCCCACCTGCCGTTCGACATGCTCACGGCCCTGAGCAAAGCCGAAGGGCTGCGTTACGCTTCATCTTTCGTCATTGCGGCGTACTAGTAAGTACCCTCACTCCTCAAGATTCGCAAGCCTTGCATTTGGCGCTTTTTACTGTGCCGTCCCATTTTTGACTTTTTACGAGTTCATGAACGACTGGCGACTGAAATATTTCGCTATTCCGTTCTTCTCAGGACGATGCTATTCCTCCTCTTGGCAATGCTAAACTTATCCCCTTCTTTGAAACCAAACCGGTCTATCAGCAATGCCTTGCTCAGCAGAATCGTCCCCCTTTTACCGATGGTCAACGCCCTTTTCCCCCGCACTGCTTTTTTCAGTTCCGTCTCCTTGAGAATATCCTTTATTTTCCCGGCTTCAACCAATGCCTCGTAATACATCCTCCTCAAAGAAGCCCTCGTTTGGATGCCCAGTTCCTTCATTATTTCCCCATCGGGTATGCCTTTCTTGACCATTTCGATAAGTTTCTCTTTCATAACTATCATTTCGGTGCCCTCCCCTTCAATCGCCCCCTCATTCATCCCTACCCCAATAATTACCACATCCCTAAAAGAAAATAAAATGTAATTTTAATCGCCATTTGGAAATCAAAAGTTCCTCGATCTCCTTATTTTTCTCTCTATGAAATCCGTTAATCCCACTGTCCACTGTTTTCTCGAGCAGAGAGGAGCGGTTTCTCGAAACTCCTCCATGAAATTCTTGACAGCATCTCCTCGTTCCATTAGTAATAGCTCATTCTTACCATGAAGAAAGGAAGGGAAATTCAATGAAAAAGGCGTTTCTCTATTCAAACTTGAGCTGGCCCGAGATAAGAGACCTCAAGAAAGATGAGATTGTTATCATCCAGCCTATCGGAGCGGTTGAAGACCACGGACCTCATCTTCCCGTAACAACGGATAATTTACTCATATACGAGATTTGCCTTGCCACTGCCAAGAGCATTCCAGGCGATGTATTACTAATGCCCCTTATCCCCTATGGGTATGATGAACATCATCTCATGGATTTCCCGGGCCCGATTTCAATTAAGACTGAAAACCTCATCGGGTACGTCTACAATGCGTTGAAAAGCTTAACCGTCCATGGCTTCAGGAGAATTCTCATTGCCAATGGCCATGGTTCGAATGGACCCTTCATCGACATCGCAGCAAGAAAAGCCATGGAGGAAACTGACGCCATCGTCGCCAGCATTACCCCTTATTCCTTGGCCAAAAAGGAGATTTCCCAGATATGTAAATCCAAGTACCTATCCCATGCTGAAGAACTGGAAACATCGCTTGTCTTGTATCTCGACGAGTCCTTGGTGGATAAGACTAAGCTCGTGAAGGACATCAATTTCCCAATCACCAAGTATCATTGGAGAAGCCTGATCCAATCGCCTCCTCTGGTTTTCATGGATAGATGGTCCAGGATCTCCAAGACCGGTGTGGTAGGCGATGCCAGATTGGCCACCAAGGAGAAGGGGGAAAAGATCTTTGCTATTCTCGTGGAAAAAATGGTGGAGTTGATTCAGGAATTCAAAATGAGGGAGATTAAGCCCGCCGTGGATCACCATGAGCCCTGATTCGCGAACAAGGGACCGGGTTAAAAAAGAACATGAGTAACCCTGAGAATCCAACAAAATATGCCTGCAACGGATATGAAGGTGAGATTGACAAAACCGGAAATAAACGAATGAGATTACGCATCTGAGAAAGGGGGAGGAAAGTCAATGGAAGGCAAGAAAATCCTACTGATGATGGGAAGCCCGAGAAAAGATGGCAACAGCGCAACCCTCGCGAAACAGGTGGCCGCAGGTGCAGAGGCGGCGGGGGCCGAGGTCGAGAGCTTCTATCTTCACGGAATGAATATTCATCCCTGTACGGCATGCGACGCGTGTCGAGAGGAGAGGGATAAGGACTGTGTGATCGATGATGATATGGAAACTCTTTACGGCAAGCTTCGACAAGCGGATGCACTCGTGATTGCCAGTCCCATCTACTGGTTTACCGTCTCCGCTCAAACGAAATTGTTCATGGACCGATGGTATGCCTTGGGAGGCCCTGGGGAGGAATATGCCGCCTTTGCGGGGAAACGTATCGGCATCGTTCTGACATATGCCGATGTCGATCCCTTCACCTCTGGTGCGGTCAACGCACTGCGGACATTTCAGGATGCCTTCAATTACGTCGGAGCACAAATTGTGGGAATGGTCTACGGTAGCGCATCGGAAGCCGGGGAGATACGTAAAAATCGTGACCTTATGGAGAAAGCGTATGAATTGGGAAAGCAGCTTGGCTCCGGCTAACATGAGGAGGCGTTACTCGAACGTTCCCTTCACCACTGGTTTTCCTCCAGATACCATGAGCTTGCCCAGGGAGTAAACGCAATCGATAGCCCAATCCGGCTCAAAGACGATCAGGTCCGCATCCTTACCCTCTTCCAAAGAACCTTTCTGTCCATCGATCTTGATCCTCCTCGCGGGATTCAGCGTTAAGCACTTCAGGATATCCGAAACGGGGAAGCCCTCTTCAGCCACCAAGAATCGAAATTCATGATAGAGATTCCGAATATCCCCAACACCCATGCGAACGAGATTTCCTTTCTCGTCGAAAACCGGCATGCTTCCATTGGCATCCGAGCTCAACGTTATCTGTTCCACCGATACCTTGGCAGATAGCAACTGCCTGATGGCTTCCCCTGCGTTCATCCTTCGGGTAGGCCTCCTCCCCGAGACCGTGATATCCACATTGCCTCCCATCTGCGCAAACCTGATAGCCTGCTCCAATACAGCGGGGGATCGGGTGATGTGGGTAGGAAGGAACTGCTCAATGGGAATCTCGGTCTCCTCAACCAACCGGAACAAATACTCCAGCCCTCTTTCACCTCCACCGATGTGGAATTGAACAAGGCCGGCTTTTCCGCTAAGCATACCTCCAACCCTCGCCTCGGCGGCCACCTTGGCCACGTCTTCGAAGGTGGGCTGTGATGAGCGGTGGTCGGATATGGCGATTTCCCCCACCCCGATGATTTTGGGAATCAACGCGATATCCCTCCGGACGGAACCCGTGATGGTAACCGGAGGGAATTGATACGAACCCACCAGGGTATAAGCGGTGACGCCTTTCTGTTCTAAGCCCATGGCTTTTGCGAGCAGGGATTCCGGATGGCGAGATACGTCGTCCATCCCCAGCACGCCCAGCACCGTGGTGACCCCGGCCCGTGTAATCTGGCTGAGCTGGATCTCCGGCACCCTCGTCGAAGGTCCTCCCTCCCCTCCGCCACCGATGATGTGCACGTGCAGATCAATGAACCCCGGGGTAACGATCTTCCCCTCTGCCTTTACCACTTCCACATTGAAGTCCCGTGGGAGATCGATCCGATCGCCGATCTTTACTATCTTATCGGCTGCGATCAGTATATCTCGGTTCCCCATCTCCGCTGGGGCATAGATCCTGCCTCCGCGAATCAACGTAAACATCACGGCCTCCTCATACTCAATCATCTCGGGGAAATTGCCTCAATCCCCGAAAAGAACCATCGTTAACAACGAAAAATCGTGCATACATTGTTGGTTTATAGTGGATTCGTTGAAAATTGCAAATCCTTTTTGCGGAGACGGATTTTGAGTGGGAGACAATAATGATATCTTCATGTACCGATGTCCTTATCCAGTTCAAAGCTCGGGTAAAAGGAGCCATCCTTTTTCTGTTTGACAAAGAGGAAATACTGTGGTAGAAGAATTTGTCCTCAATATATTGTTCTAAATTCATGAATCCCCTTATCTGCTCTGCAAAAGTCCAACCGGTCAAGGGAAAAGAATTCCAAAAGATTCTTCCCCTTAATCAAATCTTCAAAAAAGGAGGTAAAGCCATGAAAGTGAAATCGCCTTTATGTTTTGCATCATTTATTGTCGCTGTTTTCATTGTATTGCTCGCGGGTCCGATACCCCATGCAAAGGCTGCTGAGCCTATTGTCATTGGGGTCCCCACCGCCCTTGGCTCCATTGAGGGTGCGGATGGTTGGAGGTCCGTGCAGATGGCTGTTGAAGAAATAAATGCCAAAGGCGGAGTATCAGTAGGCGGGGTAAAACGCCCCCTGAAAGCCTACTCGATAGACACGAGGGAACATGAGCCCGGGATCCCGGTCCATGATGCCTTGACGGCGGTGGAAAAGCTCATTTTGGAGAAGAAACCCCATGCTATTGTATTGGGCGCCTTCCGCTCCGAGATATTGATGGCATCAATGGATCTCATCGCCAAGTACAAGCTGCCCTATATCTGCTCCATTGCCATGACCCCGGCATTCCAGAAGAAAATTGTGGAGAACTATGGCCAATATAAGTACATGTTTCGGAACTGCCTCAATGCTATTTACCTTGTCAAGTATCTGCAAGGGGTGATGGCGTTTCTCAACAAGGAATTCGGCTTCACCAAGGCATACCTTACCATACAGGACACATTATGGGCTCAAGCAACCGGCAAAGGATTGGATAAATGGTATAAAGGACATGGCTGGGAAGTAGCAGGTTTCGATCCATATCCTTTAGGTGCAAGCGACTTTTCACCCTCCTTGATCAAAGTGAGGGCGAAAAAGTCCCAGGTTATCGTGCCTATATTCGATATGCCTCAGAGCGGCATCTTGCTAAAGCAGGCTCGCAGCATGAAGGCCCCAGCGCTGCTTTGCGGCTTCATCAGTCCCGTCGCCCCGGGCAATGCCTGGGAAGTGTTTGAGGGGGAAGTGGAGGGGATGGTTAACTTTCTCTTCGAGATCGGCCCAATCCCCGTTAAAGCAGTACCGAAATCCGTGGCTTACAATGAGAACTACGGCAAGAGATGGGGGGACGACGCCCGAATTAAACTGTCAGGTCATGGTCCAGGGCCGAGCTACGACTCGGTCTACGTTCTGGCCGATGCTATAGAGCGCGCTGGAACCCTCGAGCCAGATGCCCTCGTAAGTGCCCTTGAGAAAACAGACCTTTCGGGCGTCGTTGGGAGAATCAAGTTCGCAAAAGATCACCAAGTGGTCTACGGGTTCGACCCTAAAGAAACGGCCATAGGGTGTGCTTTCCAGTGGAGGAAGCCAGGGGTGAGGGTACCCGTATTCCCGGAAGTGGTTGCGGAGGGGAAGATTGAACTACCTCCCTATATGAAAAAATAAGCGGGGGAGATTTCCCCCGCATAAATCAGCGTGGGGGAGGGTAAATCCTCATGGATGTTTTGGGGCGATCTTTCCGGAAAAGATCGCCCCTTCTGCAAGGAGCCAGAGATGATAGCGAGCATGGTGGTTTACGGCTTGGTGAACAGCGTGATCCTCGCCCTCATAGCAATGGGCTTCAGCCTCACCTTCGGCATCAGCGGGGTGGCCAACTTTGCCTACGGGGGATTTTACCTCCTCAGTGGCTACCTCACGTGGATGCTCCTCAAATACCTGGAGTTCCCCCTTGCCCTGGCGATACTTGTTACCGTCTTCGCAGTCGGATTTCTCGGGTTCATTACATACTGGGTAATCCTCTTGCGAGTTCGAGGGATAGTTCTATCGGAGGTCATTGCTACCTTTGCCCTCGGGGTTGGGATGTTGGAGTTCTTCCGCTGGAAGGGATTCGTCACCTATGAATTCACCCTGCCCTCTTTCATAAAAGGCGGTGTGGAAATAGCCGGTGTCCCACTGGACTATCAACGCCTCTTCATCATCGGCATTGGACTGGCTCTGGTTCTCTTCCTGTACTTCTTCACCCACCACACGAGAATTGGCCTGTCATTCAGGGGAATTGCTCAGAACGAGCGCACGGCTATCTCCTTGGGGATAGAATCGGATTGGACGGCTGCGCTCAGCTTAGCCTTTGGCTCTGGCATGGCAGCGATGGCTGCCATAGTAATTCTTCCTTTGGGTATCATCTCCATCAATGTGGGATATGACGTACTGCTCATAGCTGTGGCGGTGGGGATCATAGGAGGATTAGAGAGCGTCCCGGGGATCCTTACGGGAAGCCTCATCCTCGGGTATGCCCAGGTCATCACCGGCATGTACCTTTCGCCCGAGTGGATGATGGTGGTATACCTGCTGGCAATAGTCCTGGTTTTGGCCATAAAACCATCGGGCCTCTTTGGTAAGTTCAAGGAGCTGGAGGAGAGGGTATAGAATGGCGGTCCATTACAGAAAGGAGAGACTGGATCGGGGAATAAAGGCAAGGAGTGAGGATATATTCGCCCTCTCGTCTTACAGGGAGATGTTATATCTGCTGCTGCCCAGGGCGCTGCCGGTCATTGCTTTGCTCAGTTTGCCCGTGTTGAAGGGCATAGTTGGGTTGTACTGGGAGAAGGTCTTAGTTATCACCTGCGCAATTGCCCTCCTTGCCGTCAGTTGGGATTTGCTGGCCTCCATCGGTCTGGTATGCTTGGGCCAAGCCCTCTTCTTCGGTGCTGGGGCCTACCTGGCAGGCTTTCTTAACCATAGCCTCGGCTTGCCACCGTTCTTAACCATTCCCTTTGGCGCTCTGGGTGGAGCGGTCTTCTCCACCCTTTTACTCTTGCCCGTGCTGAGGCTCAGGGGAATATACTTCGCAATAGTCACCCTCACGTTGCCCTTGTTATTGGCCCGGTTTATCGAGACGACGAAAATCCTCGGAGGCACTGAGGGGTTGAGTGCCCTTTCCCCTCTGCCCAACATATGGTTTGAGCTCTACATACCTGTCCTCGCGCTGCTCGTATGTCTTTTCGGCTTTCGGAGGTTGATCAATGAGGATTATGGGCTGGTCCTGCAGGGGATCCGCGATAATGATCGGGCGGTCATGAGCAGTGCCATCAATATCTACCGTTTCAAGGCTCAAGCTGTTTTTATGGCCGGTGTGGCTGGCGCGTTCGCCGGGGCCTTCATGACGCATTACTACCAATTCGTGGGAATGCCCGCCTTTGCGCTGGATTATTCCGTCTTACCCTTGACGTGTGCCGTGCTTGGTGGTGTCGGTACCTTTGCCGGGCCAACGGTTGGTGCTTTTATATTGGTCCCCCTGTCCGAGGTTCTCCGGGCCTTCGGAACGTTGAGGGTTGTCTTCTATTCCGCGATTCTCATTATCTGCATCGTAGGCCTTCCCGAGGGTGTATTTCCCTTTCTCCAGAGGAAATATCATCAATTCGAACGAGTGGTGAAAGTAGAATAAGATGGGAAATGAGACCGTTCTGAGCATAGAGAGAGTGGGCAAACGTTTTGGCGGAGTTGTGGCGGTGGAAGAGTTGAGCTTTGATCTGCGCGGAGGCGAGCTTCTCGGGGTCATAGGCCCCAACGGGTCCGGAAAGACCACGCTGGTCAATCTCGTCACGGGCTTTGTGAGGCCTGATTCCGGAAAGGTGATGTACAGGGGGATGGATATTACGGGCAAAATGCCTTACAAGATAGCCGAGCTGGGAATCGTTCGGACCTTTCAAATGGTGAAACCCTTCTATCGATTGCCCGCCTTCAAGAATCTCATCATCCCCCTCTATTCCCCTCGGGTCAAGAAGTTGAGAGGGGGCAAATACGGCGACAGGGACGATGTGGCCATTGACCTCCTGGAAGAAGTGGGATTTGAACGGGACTCCTTTGTGCCCTATAAAATGGCGTCCAGCCTGCCCCATGGTTATCTAAAGCGGCTGGAGCTTGCACGCTGCCTGACACTTCGACCGGATCTGCTCATCCTCGACGAGCTCTTCTCCGGGATGTCCATGTCGGAGGTTGCCAGCACCCTTCCCATTATCGAAAGGCTGAACGGAGAGGGGCTCACCATAATTATGGTTGAACACAGGTTAAGGGAACTGTTCCGAATAGCTAATCGAGTAATGGCGTTGAACTTCGGAAGGAAGATCGCCGATGGTCCCCCCGGTGAGGTGATGGAGAGCGAGTCAGTTAAGGCGGCTTACCTTGGAACAGAAGCTGAGGGCTAAGATGCTTGAGGTTAGAAACTTGATGGTCTTTTTCGAAAATGCCTTGGCCATAAACGACCTCAGCTTGGAGGTGCGCAAGGGGGAGATCGTGGGTGTACTCGGATCAAACAGCGCCGGCAAGACCACCTTGATGAATACCATATCCGGCTTGATTATTGACATGAAAAAGAAGGAGGATCGCAGGGGAGGTGAGAGGATTACCGTGCTGGGCCAGCTGATGTTCGAAGGTCAGGATATAACTAACACAAAACCGAACAAGAGGGTCAGGAAGGGAATTGTTTTAAGCCGGGAACGCCATCCTATCTTCCCCGACAGCAGCGTGGAGGAAAACCTAAAGATCGCCGCTTACCTCCGGAGGGATTCGGAGATAGAGAAGAGCTTCGAATTCGTCTATTCCGTCTTCCTTCGGTTGAAAGAGCTACTGAAGAGAAAGGCCGGGTTCTGCAGCGGAGGAGAACAGCAGATGCTTGCCATCGGCATGGCCCTCATGACCAAACCCCGGCTGCTCCTTATGGACGAACCGCTGCTCGGGCTATCTCCCGCTCTGCAGCAGGACTTAATCCGGGCGATAAGTCAAATACAAAAGGAAGGCGTCACCATACTGGTGACCGAGCAGTTCGCCAGGCCCCTCTTGCCCATCATTCATCGGGGCTATGTTATAGAAAATGGCACGCTTGTCCTCAGCGGCACGGGCAAGGAACTCATGGATAACCCGGAGGTGAGGGCAGCCTATTTCGGCTTCTAGGGGGAGCAGTGAAGGTATCCTTCGGCTCGATTTATGAGCGGTTTGAGAGTGTAGCCCAGGAACTTTCGGATAGGCCTGCGCTCGTTTACTTGGGCGAGAGGTACACGTACTCCGAGTTGCTGGAGGCGGCTGAGAGGCTTGCTGGAAGTTTACATAATCTGGGCATGGCAAAAGGCGATAAGGCGATCCTCTATCTCCCCAATTGCCCCCAGTGGATAATAGCATGGCTCGCCCTATTGCGGATTGGTGCTGTCGCCATCCCTATCTCGCCCATCTATACCCCCCTTGACCTCACATACATGGCCAACGACAGCGGAGCTGAGACGATCGTCTGTCTGGACACCAACTTCGGGTACGTGGCTCAAGTCCTCCCCGAGACCAGCCTGAAAAGGGTGATTACAACGAATGTGGTCGAATTCCTCCCGTGGTGGAAGAGGCTTATGGGCCGCGGTTTCAATAAGATCCCGAAAGGAAAGCTTGCCTCGGGAGAGGGGATTTCCAACCTCAAAAAACTCCTGAAAGTCGGCGACACCTACTCGTTGCCACGCTTCGGAACGAAAAGCGAAGAGATGTTCGAGATCCTCTACACCGGTGGCACGACAGGCCTCCCTAAGGGAGTACCCTATTCAAATATCGTCTTTCTGGAAAGCGTTGCCGAGCAGCGGTCGATGAGCGAAAGCTATATCCCCAAGGGGAAGGACATAGTGATTCAAGGAGGGCCGCTCTTCCATATCCTCGGCCAGGCCATGGGGCTTGGGGCACTCCTTTGCGGGGATACCTTGATACTCCTGCCCAGGGTCAACTTGGACGGCCTCTTCGACCACGTTCAAAGGCATCAGGCGTCCACTCTCTTTGGCGTTCCCGCAATGTATCGCATGATCTTGGAGCATGACAGGGTGGACTACTACGACTTGAGCTCCCTTGAGTATTGCTTCTGCGCTGGCGATGTTTTACCCATCGAGGTGGCCGAGAGGTGGCTCAAGAAATTCGGAAAGCCCTTGTATCAGGGATATGGCACAACGGAGACCTGCGGTCGGGTGTCCTTATCGCCAATGGGCGAAGAAGCCCCAGTGGGAAGCGGCGGGAAAATCACGCCCCTTCAGAAGGTCAAGCTCGTGGATTCTGAAACGATCGAGCCCGTTCCTCCTGGTCAGCCAGGCGAATTGCTCGTCTCATCAGAACACATGGTAAGGGCCTGTTGGAATAATCCGGAGGAGACCGCCAGGTGTTTCGTCAAAATTGATGGAAGACTCTGGTACCGCACCGGAGACGTGGTGTCCATAGATAAGGACGGATGGCTTTTTTACCGGGATAGATCCGTTGACACGGTCAAGCACAAGGGCTATCGAGTCGCGGCTTCGGAGATCGAAGCAGTGCTGCAGGAACACCATGCGGTGATAGCCTCATGCGTTGTTGGGATTCCGGATGAAAAGGTCGGCGAAAGGGTGAAGGCCTTTGTAGTCCTCAGGGAGGATGTAAGAGGCGTTAGCGCTTATGACCTCATACGATGGTGCCGGGAGAGGTTGGCCCCCTACAAAGTCCCCCAGTACATAGAGTTTCGCGACATGCTCCCCAAATCCAAGGTCGGGAAACTCCTGAGGCGTGAGCTGAGGGCAGAGGAACGAAAGAAATTCGAGGGGGCCTGAACGTATGGGCTGCTGGCAGAAGGGAAAATGCTTGCCTCCGGTTCAGCCATATTTCCCCGTTTGGTAGAATTGACCCAACATGGCCGCTCCCAGGAGAGAGGATTGGTCCTGAAACTGGTATTCAAAGTCGCCGGTCCACCTTTTCTTCACCTGCAAGAAGCCCTTGATCTTTGCCGCTCCTCCGGATGTCATGGCCTTTCGGCCTAGTTTTACGAGACTACCCACCTCTTTCAAGTTCTCCCCGTGGTAGGCCGCATTGCCCTTGATGAGGGCAAGAAGCATCTTCTCCCGCGTCGTTTCCAGCGTTAGATCCGAGAAACTTGCCCTCAGCTGCTCCAGGCTGTAGCGAGACCCTTGCAGGAAAGGCACATAGTCAGGAAGTTCGGCCTCTAAGCCGTCAATATTCTTGTTACCAAAGAAATCCGCAAGCACAGAGGGTATATACTCATCAAAGAATTGATCTTGGCTCATGTCCTGGCAGAAGACCGAGTGGAACCATTCAAGGGCCTTGCCCCCCGTATTGAGCACAAAGAATGTAACCCATCGATTGGGGATTACATGACAGCGTATGTTGAAATTTCGTGAACGAACAGGTCTATCCACGCACACACTTGTAATCTCACAGGTACCAGAAATGATATTGATGTCTCCTGGAGCCGTTAGCCCGCCCGACAATGCAGCGAGCACCGCGTCGTTCCCGCCACACAGGACGTCACAGTCCTCAGGCACGCCTAATTGGTCCGCAACCTCTGGCAAAATGAGGCCCGCGTTATGATAGGATTGCTTCAGCGGTGGGAGTTTGGCTTCGGGGATGTCAGTAATAGCGAGGATGCCCTGGTGCCATGTCAAGTCGTGACGAGCTGTATTGTAAAGCCCGGTAATCGAGGTGGTAGACGGGTCAATGGCCCATTGGCCCGTTAAACGTTTAACCATATATGTGTTGCAATGGCCAAATTTCGCGGCTTTCTCCCAGATCTCCGGTTGGTTCTCCCGTATCCATAAAATAGAGCAAAGAGAAGAGCCTCCGGATACAGGCAGGTTGCACGTATCACGGAGGAATGTGTCCTCCCCAACCCTCTCCCGAATCTCCCTTGCCTGTTTATGGGAACGGCCATCAAAAAAGAGAATGGCGGGGCCGAGTGCGCTTCCGTCTTCGGCCATAGGGACGAGGCCGGGTGTAGTCACGGAAAGGGATATGACACCCACCGAGGGAAGAAATTCCTTATAGTCCGCGCAGCAATCCCTGAGTGCCTGCCACCATTTCTCCGGTTCAATGTCAGCCTTGCCCTGGTCATAGAGATTGATTTGGTAGTCTCGGGAAGTCTCGGCCTTTTTCTCCAAATGTGGACCGAACACACCCATCTTGAAAGCGGTTGTGCCGACGTCAATCGCCAGAATGTCTGGTACCCCGAGCTGACTCATGGTCAATGGAACCCCAAAAATCAGAAATTTCCCCCGAGGAGAACCCGAGCCAGAATCAACCGTACTCGTAACTATCACCCGGCTTCCATCGCACCACAGTCACATAGGGCGCCCGAGTCTTGATCTCTCCGATGAGCTTATTCAGATCAAGCTTCTGGTTTGGGAACGTATCATAATGGATTGGGATGAAGGATTTCGGGTGAATGAGAGTAGTTGCATAGGCGGCTTCCCTAACACCCATAGTATATTTCCCACCGACGGGCAATATGGCAACGTCCGGGCTGTAGAGGTCCCGAATAATGGCCATGTCTCCGAAAACACCCGTATCGCCACCGTAATAAATGGAAGGGCCCTCTCTGAACTGAAGGACATATCCCACGGAGCCTGATCCTGGCATGATGGTTCCATCCTTTTTCCATTCCTCACCCATTATATCCGACGTGTGCACCGCATTCACCATAACGACGGTAAACTGATCCGTCTCCCAACTCCCCCCGATGTTCAAAGGAATGGAGTCCTCGTCGTACTTAATTCCGTATTTGTCGGCGTAAAATCCAATCTCAGGACTGCAGATAAGCGGTGCCCTCGTATTCTTGACGATTTCAATGGAATCCCCGATGTGGTCGATGTGGCCGTGGGTGACACACACTGCATCCACCTCTTTGATCTGTTCCATTTTAATTGAACAGGCCGGATTGTCATCAATCCAAGGATCAAAGTAGATTACCCTTCCATTCCCCTCCACCTTAATGGAGGCATGTCCTAGCCAGGTTATTTTCGCTTTGCTCATGGCTCCCGTTCTCCTTTCTCTTTTCTTTTGATAACGTTAGGGCAACTCAACGTCCTGTTCCTCGACGAAGACCGCGGTGAAATCCCTTACTCGCGGCATCAGGTCGTCAGTACACTCTACTGCCACCTGAGAATTAAAAGCCTCCGTTGCAGCGCTGACGCTATCAAACCAGAGCTCATTTACCCGGTACCAAGCCGGTTTCTCCTGGGGGGTACCAACCACTTTCCCGATGGTGTACTTCCGCAGCCCCGGAATCTGTGCGGCCTCTGGTGCGTGCTTCTCGACGAAATATTTCTCAAATTCAGCCTCATCCGTTCCAAGTGGAAGGTTGAACATAGCGACTAACTTCACCATTGCGGCACCTCCTTTCAGATGTTAGGGTCGACTGAGGTCCTCTAAAATTGATTTTGCAATTTTTCCCTCCGGCTGCTCATGCCGGACTATCCGGAATATTGGAATTGTTCTTCCTTAGACAGGAGCTAATGGAGGGAACCCCCGGGAGGAAAACCCCGCGTAGTTACGAGGCATCGGTGCTAAAGAAATAACTTTTCCCCCCGGAAACCCAACCTCCTGGAGATATTTAAAGCGGCATTTTGAACAAGCTTTGCGAATTTTTCTAGCTTCTCCTTATCCATTTTAGCGGCTTGGCTCGCTATGCTTATGGCCGCAACAGGTTTTTCTGTTTGGTCATAGATTGGAGCGGCGACGCAAAACACGTCAAGTATGCATTCCTGATTGTCAATGGAGTAGCCCCTTCTCCGAATGGAGTCGAGTTCTTTTATTAGATCATCGTAGTGTTTGATAGTATTCCGTGTTAAAGGAGCCAGTCTTCCGCCCCCGGTGATTTCCCTTATTCTATCCTCTGGATAGGCAGCCAACAGGGCTTTTCCCAAGCCAGTGCAATACAAGGGCATCCGACTCCCAAGGTTTGCCGTGGCTCTGATCATTGAAGGCCCTTCCTCTTTTCCCAAGTACACCATCTCCCCGTCGTCCTCCACGGCTAGGAAAACGGTTTCCCCTGTTTGATACATCAAATCTTCTAACATAGGCCGGGCTTCTCGATGAAGGTCTGTCTTTCCCAAAGCTAAGAGGGTAATTTCAAAGAGCTTCAACCCTAATTTGAATGCTTTAAAGTTTTCGTTTTCGACCTCTACAATATTTTTCCCTAGTAGAGTATGTAAGATCTCAAATGTACTGCTTTTCGGAATACCCAGACTTTTGCTTATGTCCGCTATGGTTAATGGATTACGATTTTGAGAAATCAATTGAAGGATATCTATTGCTCTGGATACGGATTTGTTAATTCTCATTTCTCGTTCCCTAAATTTAAATTGCTCAGAATTGCCCGCTTCGACAGAATCCTCCGGCAGGCGTTCGAAATGGAGAATATTGTTCTAACTATACTCTCACATAATCGGCCCTGTCAAGAATTTCTTCACAATGTGTTTGTCGACACTAGGAGTAATCCTTCTTTATGTAAATGCCACATAGGGTTGAAGCGGGCGAATATTTCAAATCCCCCCGAGAAGAGGAAGAAGCGCTGATTCCTTCCTGAGCGAGCAGGAGATCGAAGCACTATCTCTCCAGCTCGATGAAACAACGGGGAAACGTTGTTTGTCCTGCATGGCTAAGCACGTAATTTTTACTTGACATGGAGAGACAAGATATGTATGATAGCACCGAACGTCGTTCACCATTTTGACCAGACCTAGCATAACCTCCTGGAAACAACTCTCTCAACTTCTTCATGCGCCATGGAAAAATAGAGCGGATTGGGTCTGAAGATCAAAAGGAGAAAGGGGGTGATGGAGAAAAAAGGGATTCCTGAAACCGCAATAACAGAAAGGGGGTGATGGAAAGGAGGGATCCCCGGGAAAAACTGAGAAAGAGGTTTTGTTTCCCTTTCACATCAGACAAGGGGAGAAGAGAAACCTTTAACAAAGACACGTGTTGCACGTACTGAAAGGAGGAATAACATGCGGCGACTTTGGATACTTTGTATTGTTATCAGCTTGGTTATGATCGCCTTTCCACTTGCCAAACCCGCTGATGCGGCTAAGAAACCAATCGTTGTCGGGTTCCCGATGTGGCTATCAGGTGGTGGGGGTCTGTTTGGCCAACCTTCTGCCAAGGGAGCCGAGATGCTCGTGAAGGAGGTCAATGATAAGGGAGGAGTCCTGGGTCGACCTCTGAAACTCATAGTTCGCGATTGCAAGGGAACTCCAGAGGAGGCAACCCGCGTGGCCAAAGAACTCATCCTGAAAGACAACATAGACTTCTTGGTCGGTGGACTGAGTGCTGCCCAGGGTTTGGCGATTTCTGAGGTCTCCAAGCAGGAGAAAGTCCTCTACATTGCGCCCATCTCCAAGAGCACGAGGATGTGTGAGCCTCCCAGGCTTCACCCTTATGTGTTCCGAGCGGCGGCGAATACCAATACCGAGGGTCGGAGCGCAGCAGTATTCATGGCCAAGCATCCCTGGAAGCGAATCGCGACCATAGGCCCGGATTACGAGTATGGCCAGATGATTACCAAGGCTTTTGTGGACTGGATGAAAAAGATTAAGCCGGAGGCCGAGATCGTCCACCAGGGCTGGCCGAAACTGGGGGAAACGGACTACACTCCCTTCATCGCTCCCTGTCTTGCAGCCAAGCCTGATGCGTGTTTCATGTCCCTCTGGGGAGGGCACTTCGTTACGTTTGCCAAACAGGCAAAACCCTACGGGTTCTTTGAGAAGGTCAAGGTGGTGGCTGCCGGTGAGGGCGGCTCTCCGGAAACAGCCATGGCTCTGAAGGACGAGTTGCCGCTGGGGATTACCACAAATGCCTATGATGTATTCTACTATCCCGACACACCCGAACATAACGCCTATAATGAGCGGCTGAAGAAGTTTACCGGGCAAGAGTATCCCCCGAGCTGGGCCATTACCGGTTACGTTGCTATGCAGTTCCTGGTCGAGGCGATCGAGAAGGCCGGCACCACCGACACCAAGAAGGTGATCAAGGCCATGGAAGGACTAACGATTCAGACTCCCATCGGAAAGCAGACCATGCGGGCCAAAGATCACCAGGCTACCAGGGGCCAGGTCTGGGGAACCACGGCCAAAGTCCCGGAATATCCCTTCGCTATCATGCGGCCAGTGGAATATATTCCCGCCGAGAACCTGATGGATTAATTCCGGGAAGAGAACTCGGAAAAGGGATTCTGAAGTCTCCTGCCCGCTTCTCCTCGGGGGAAGCGGGCAGGTTGAATTTAGCCTCTTAGGTCATCCGAAAGACAATAGCCACGAGTGGTCTCCGAAGTTTCGAGGTTTTGTGAGAATGAGCCTTCCCGACCCGTCTTTTCTCCTCATCCAGTCCCTAAACGGCCTCACCTACGCGATGTTCCTCTTCCTCATCGCCTCCGGCCTCTCGCTGATCTTCGGGATTCTGGGCATTCTGAATTTCGCCCACGGATCCTTTTATATGCTGGGAGCCTACTTCACCCATCAGTTCGTTTCCCTTTTCGTCGACGCCCCGGGGCAGTTCTGGTGGGCGGTAATTCTGGGGTCTCTGACCGTAGCTACTCTTGGAGTGGTCATCGAACGGTTTTTTCTCCGTCACCTTTACATCCGCGAAGAGCTGAATCAACTCCTCTTTACCTACGCACTGGTTCTCATTCTCAGCGACATTGCCAGGATCATCTGGGGAACCGATCAGTTTTCCGTCTCTCGACCGGCCATCCTCAAAGGGGCGGTGGAGATCCTGGGGCAGTATTTCCCCAAATACAATATCGTCATCATCCTCCTCGGTCCCTGTATCGCCTTTCTCTTTTGGTTCATCCTGCTCCACACCCGCTGGGGAAGGATGATTCGGGCGGCTGCCCTGGACCGTGAGGTGCTGGGTTCCCTCGGGGTAAACGTGAACCGGCTATTTACGGTTGTGTTTTTCATTGGCGCGTGGATGGCAGGCCTTGGAGGGGGATTGGTTTCACCCGTCTCCGCCATTGTTCCAGGGATGGATGTGGAGGTCATTGTTAACGCCTTCATTGTGGTGGTGATCGGAGGGCTGGGGAGCTTTTGGGGGACGCTGCTGGGGTCGCTCATCGTAGGCCAGGTCTATGCTCTTGGTATTTTGATTTTTCCCAGACTTTCCCTGGTCTTTATCTACATCCTGATGGCCTTTGTTCTAATCGTTCGCCCGTGGGGCCTCTTGGGAAGGCCTTTACAACGGTAAGGAGACATGTCCAGGCACCGCTGGTTTTTGATCTTGATACTCGTGCTCATTGCCCTTATTCCCCTTTCAGGGTCGCGTTATTACGTTTTCTTGGGCACCGATATTCTTATTTTCGGGCTTTTTGCCGTGAGCCTCAACCTGTTATTGGGTTATACGGGGCTGGTGTCTTTCGGTCAGGCAGCCTATTTCGGGATCGGGGCGTACTCATGCGCCCTCCTCATGAAGAGGGTTTCCCTCGTTTTTCCTCTCGCCTTTGTCACGGCGGGCGCCTTTGGGGCGATCGCTGCGCTGATCATCGGTTTTTTCTGCGTCCGCCTCACTAAGATCTATTTCGCCATGCTCACCCTCGCCTTCTCTCAGATTGTCTGGGCCCTCGCATTCAAATGGAATTCCCTCACTGGGGGTGACACTGGCTTCATCGGGATTCCCTTCCCGCAGTACCTGGATTCAAGGACGCGATACTACTATTTCACGTTCGCGGTGGTGGCCTTTTCCCTCTTCATCATCCTCAAAATTATCAATTCCCCCTTCGGCAGGATACTCACGACGATTCGTGAAAACCCCGAGCGGACGGAGTTCATCGGGATCAACGTGAAGCTCTTTCAGCTTGTTGCCTTTATGATCTCCGGATTCTTCTCGGCCATTGCCGGGGCGCTGTTCGGAGTTTTTAACCACAGCGTTTTCCCGGACACCCTCTTCTGGCCGGCATCAGCAGAAGTGCTTATCATGGCCATCCTGGGGGGAATGTACAGCTTCTTCGGCCCCGTAGTCGGGGCAGCAGTCTTGCTCTATTTGAGGATGCAAGTTGCCACATACACTCAATATTGGCCCCTTATTCTGGGAACGATCCTAGCAGTGCTCCTTTTCTTCTTTCCGGGGGGAATTGTGGGGTTTGTCCAAACTCGATTCGCGGTTTTGAGAGGGAGCCGATGATTCTGACCGTGGAAAACGTGAAGAAATCGTTCGATGGATTTGTAGCCGTAAACAGGGTGAGTTTCTCGGTTGAGAAAGGGGAACTCTGCTCCATCATCGGTCCCAATGGGGCGGGAAAAACCACGCTTTTCAACCTGATCACCGGTCACCTCCCCGTAGACGAGGGCAAGGTTATTTTCAATGGAATCGAAACAACCCACATGCACGCCTACGAAATATGCCGGTTAGGGATGGGACGTTCCTTTCAGAGGATTAATATCTTCCCTCGCCTGACGGTTTTTGAGAATATTCAGGCTGCCCTCCTGGCCCATCGAGGGAAAAGTTTCGATTTTTTCACAACGGTGGAGCCTCTCTTCAATGAGGAGACCGAGGCGATTCTTGAGAGAGTGGGCTTGCAGGATCATCGTGACGTCATGAGCGGGTCCCTCGCCTATGGATTTCAGAAACAACTTGAGTTGGGAATCGTCTTGGCCGGCGAACCAGCCATGCTTCTCTTGGATGAGCCGACATCGGGGATGTCAGCCAGAGAAACGAATTCCACCATTGAGCTCATCGGGCGAATTGCCCGTGAAAAAGGGTTCACCCTTCTGTTTACCGAACACGATATGGCGGTGGTCTTCTCGATTTCGGAGAGGATCCTGGTACTGCACCAGGGCCAGCTGATTGCCGAGGGATCGCCGGAGGAAGTTCGGGCAAACCCCGATGTCAAGAAAGTATACCTCGGAGAGGCCCGATGATTTTAGAAGTTGACAACATCTACACCTCCTACGGGTTGAGCCAGGTTCTGTTTGGGATCTCCCTTAAGATTAATGAGGGAGAGATCGTTTGCCTGTTGGGGAGGAATGGGGTGGGAAAAACCACCACGTTACGGTCTATTATGGGCTTAACCCCTCCTTACTCCGGGTCCATCAAGTGGAAAGGTAAGGATATTACCGCAAAGCCTTCGTACCAGATCGCCAACATGGGGATTGGTTTCGTTCCGGAGGATCGACGGATTTTCTCTGACCTGACGGTTTGGGAGAACCTGGATGTGGCCATTAAATCTTCAGTGAAAAAGGGGCTGAACTGGACGATGGAGAGAGTGTTCGAGCTCTTCCCGGCACTTGAGCCCCTTCGGAACCGCAGGGGAGGATTTCTCAGTGGAGGGGAGCAGCAGATGCTTACCATTGCACGTGCCCTCATGGGCAACCCTCAACTTCTCCTCCTCGACGAGCCCTCCGAGGGTTTGGCCCCCGTTGTGGTCCAGCATCTTCAGGAGCAGATCTCCAAACTGAGGGACGAAGGAATGACGATTCTTCTCTCCGAACAGAACACCCAGTTCTCTTTGGATCTCAGCGACCGCCTCTATATCCTGGAAAAGGGGGAGGTTCGTTACGAGGGGAGTGCGGCTAAGTTTCTGAAGGATGAAGAATCCTATAAGGCATACCTGACCATTTAAGGCCACGCGTTGGGCTTTGCGAAGCCGATCAATCCAAACTTCTCCTCAAGCGTATCCGCATCAGCCTTTTTTAGGTAGTCTTTCCCACATGTGCATTATTCCCTCGGTTCTCTACAGATCGGCCCTGCTTTTGCCCACAACCTCCCTGTTCACCACGGAATCGGGGAGCTTTCCCGTGAGGACGGAGGATACATTTTCCGCTGTCCTCCTCTTCATTTCCGATTTTGACTCCTCAGAATAGAACCCGATGTGTGGAGTGAGAATGACGTTTTCCCTCCTCAGGAGGGGATTGTTTGTATCGGGGGGCTCCTTCTCCAGAACGTCGAGGGCCGCCCCGCTGATCCATCCCCTCTCCAACGCCTCGATGAGAGCCATCTCGTCTATTATAGGCCCCCTGGATAGATTCATTACTAAAGGCCTGCGCTCCATACTCCGAAACTGATCCCTCCCAAAAAAGTGGTGGCTCGATTCCGTCAGGGAACAGTGAATCGAAATAAAATCCGCTTCGGGAAGGAGCCTCCCGAACGAAACCAATTGAACCCCATCGGCCTCAGTGAGATAAGGGTCGTAGCCGATCACCCTCAGGCCGAAAGCAGATACTCTTTTAGCTACTCCCCGACCAATCCTCCCGCAGCCCACGATGCCATAGGTCATACCCTTCAGGCGGTGGATGGGAATAGCAACTCGAAAATCCCAGCTCCCTGATCTAATGGATCGATCGAGTAAGATGACTTTTCTTACCAGGGATAGAAAGAGAGCCACGGTGTGGTCGGAAACCTCATCCACACAATAGTCCGGAACATTGGCGACGATGATCCCGAGTTCGGTAGCCGCTTGCAAATCAATCGTGTCCACTCCCACGCCATAACGGGAAATAACCTTGCACCGAGACAGGCGTTCCAACACCCACCTGGTGAGGGGGGCGTACTGGATGATGAGACCATCGGCATCGTGGCATCGGGAAACCATCTCTTCCTCACCTGATATTTGTGCCCAGTCCAGATCGACTCCCAATTTACTGAATACGGCCCTTTCCTCTTCAATCGATCCCTGGTCACAATCCGTAATGACGACTTTTGGACGTTCCAAAATGGATAATCCTCCTTAAGGAAAAGCATGTCATGGCTTCAGTACATCTAAATTTGACGGCTTCGTAAAAAGTCCAACTGTTGCGTTACGCTTCATCTTTCGTCATTGCGGCGTACTGGTAAGTACGCCTCACTCCTCAAGATTCACAAGCCTTGCATTTGGAGCTTTTTACTGTGCCGTCCCATTTTTGACTTTTTACGAGTTCATCAAATTTAGAACAATGAAAAATATGCGTCAACAGATTCTCAGGCTGTGTTCCGTGGGTTTCAAAGAGCCCCAGGTACGATATTAGAGCATCTTAGCCATTCCTTGAATAATCAGCTTTCGTTTCACATTCGTCTTCGTGGATTTCGGCGGGCGAATCAAGGGACACAAATGCCTCGGAGGAGATATTTCGAAGGGGGTGGTCTTTTTACCTGAGATGGCACGCAACCCAATGCCCATCCCCCAGCTCTCGCAAGATCGGTTCCTGATGTGCGCACGGTTCCTTGCGCTCAGGGCACCGGGTGTGAAAAGCGCAGCCGGAAGGCGGATCCAGAGGGCTGGGCACATCCCCCTCCAGGATGATTCTCCGTCCGCGAACTCCCGGATCCGGAATGGGAACGGCCGAGAGCAGCGCCTTGGTGTAAGGGTGCTGAGGTTCGCGATAGAGTTCCCGATCCGTGGCCAGTTCCACAATGCGTCCCAAGTACATGACGGCCACCCGGTCGCTGATATGCTCCACAACGCTCAAGTCGTGAGCAATGAACAGATAGGAAAGCCCCATTTCCTCCTGGAGCTGGACCAGCAGGTTGATCACCTGGGCTTGAATGGAGACGTCAAGGGCGGAAACGGGCTCATCGCAGATGATCGCCCGGGGATTCAGGGCCAGGGCCCGCGCAATGCCGATTCTCTGTCTCTGCCCCCCGCTGAACTCATGGGGATACCTTCGGGCCTGCTCAGGATGCAGCCCCACCTTTTCAGTTAGGAAAGATACCCGCTCACGAATTTCCCCTCGGGATGTCCGGATATGGTTTCTGAGGGGTTCAGCAATGATCTCCTCTACAGTCATGCGTGGGTTCAGCGATGAGTAGGGGTCCTGGAAGATGATCTGGAGCCGCGCCCGAACCTTTCGGAGTTCTTCCCGATCCATCCCCAGGAGGTCTTTCCCCTCGAATTGGACTTCCCCGGCGGTGGGCTCGATCAATCGCAGGAGACAGCGCCCCACCGTGGTCTTTCCACAGCCGCTTTCCCCTACCAATCCGAGAGTCTCCCCCTCCTTCAGGGTGAAGCTCACCCCGTCCACCGCACGGATCCACCCCACGCTCCTGGACAGGACGCCCTTGTGAACGGGAAAGTGTTTCGTCAGGTCGCGTACTTCCAACAGGTCCACGCTTTCCTCCATCACGCCCACAGCCAGCAGAGAACCCTGCGGCGATCGTTTGGGTGCACAAGGGGAGGCTCTTCCTTTCGGCAGATATCCATGGCTTGATTACACCGCGGATGAAATCGACATCCATGGGGCATCTCCAGGAGGCTGGGGACGATCCCTGGAATCTCCTGGAGCTGTCTTCTACCGGTCTCGAGCTTCCGGCCCATCCGGGGAATGGACCCCAAGAGCCCTTGCGTATAGGGATGAAGGGGTTCACGGAAGAGGTCCTCTACTGGTGCCTCTTCCACCACCTTGCCCGTATACATTACAACGACTCGCTTGGCCATCTCCGCAATGAGACCCAAATTGTGGGTGATCAACACAATGGAGGTCTCGAACTCCTCCTTGAGGCGCTGCATCAGGTCGACGATCTGGGCCTGGATGGTCACGTCCAGGGCAGTGGTGGGCTCATCCGCCAGGAGCAACTGGGGATGGCACGATAAGGCCATGGCGATCATGGCCCGTTGCCGCATACCCCCGCTCAGCTTGTGGGGATATTCCTGCACCCTGAGATCGGGAGCTGGGATCTGGACCATCTGAAGCATCTCCACAGCCCTCTTCAAGGCCTCCTGACGCGTCACACCCTGATGAAGCCTGATGGCCTCGGAGACCTGCTCCCCGATGGTCAGGACCGGGTTCAGAGAGGTCATGGGCTCCTGGAAAATCATGGAGATGGCATTGCCGCGAATCCTGCGTATCTCATCCGGGCTCAGATTCAAGAGGTTGGTGCCTCCCAACAGGATGGTCCCCTGAATCTCCGCCGGAGGGGAGCGAAGTAACCTGAGAATGGACAGGGCCGTCACGCTCTTTCCGCACCCGCTCTCCCCCACAACCCCCAGGGTCTCTCCCCGATACACGTCCAGATCGATCCGGTCCACAGCAGTCACCACCCCATCGTAGGTATGGAAGCGTGTTCGTAAATCCCGGATGGAGAGGAGGAATCCCTGCCTCATATCCTGAACCTCGGGTCGAGGACATCGCGCAGGCCGTCCCCCGAAAGGTTGAAGCCGAGCACGGCCAGGAAGATGGCGATGCCGGGGAAGGTGGCCACGTGGGGCGAATTGAAGAGGTAAACCCGGCCGGAGCCGAGCATCGTACCCCACTCCGGCGTGGGCGGCTGGACGCCAACGCCCAAAAAGCCCAGGCCGGCCGCGAAGAGGATGGCCATGCCCATGCCCAGGCTCGTCTGGACGGTGATGGGGACCATGACGTTGGGCAGGATGTGCCTGAGCAGGATGACCACGTCCCGGGTGCCGACTGCCCTGGCCGCCTCGACGTAGACCTGTTCTCTTACCGAGAGGGCGCACCCCCGCACCAGGCGGATGTACATGGGCACCATGCTGATGCCGACGGAGATGACCGTGTTCTTGAGACCCACACCCAAGACGGCCACCAGGGCCAGGGCGAGCAGAAAACCGGGGAAGGCGAGCATCGTGTCGGTCACGCGTTGGATGCCGAAATCGATCTTGCCGCCGTAGTAGCCGGAGACGAGCCCCAGGGGCACGCCGACGAGCAGCCCGACCAAGATAACTCCCACGGCAATCAGAAGCGAGACCCGGGAGCCGTAGATAATCCGCCCCAGGATCGAGCGGCCCAGCTCATCGGTGCCCAGCGGGTGCTCCAGGGAGGGGCGCTCCAGCGACCGGGCGAGATTTGGGGCGGAGGGGTTCCCCGGAAAGAGAACCGGTGCGAGCAGCGCGGTGGCAAGGTAAATCAGGATGAGGATGCCGCCGAAGAGGGCGGCCTTGTTTCGTCTGAGTTTGGCCCAGCCGCGCCTAAGCTTGCCCTCGGGCGGCCGATCCTGTGGCGGACGAGCTGAAGTTTGGGTTCTCTTATTCATACCGAATCCTCGGGTCCACGTAGGCGTAGACAAGATCGACGATCAGGTTGACCAGGATGTACAGGAGCCCGAAGACGAGGATAGCCCCCTGGATCACGGGGTAGTCCCGGGCCAGGATTGAGTCCACAATGAGTCGGCCCAGGCCCGGCCAGGCGAAGACCGTCTCGGTCAAAACCGCGCCGCCGAGAAGCAGCCCGAACTGAAGGCCGACCACCGTGATGATCGGGATGAGGGCGTTTTTCAGGGCATGCTTGATGATGACTACCTGCTCCTTGAGCCCCTTGGAGCGGGCGGTGGTCGTGTAATCCTGGGAGAGGACCTCGATCATGCTCGCCCGGGTCATCCGGGCGATGAATGCCACCATTAAAGCGGCCAGCGTGAGCGAGGGAAGGATGACGTGCTTCCAGCTGCCGGTGCCTCCGGCCGGGAGCCAATTGAGCATGACCGAGAATACAACAACCAGCATCAGGCCAAGCCAGAAGACGGGCATTGAAATCCCGAAAAGGGCCGAGAAGGTAACCACGTAGTCGGTCCACGTATAGGGGCGCACGGCCGAAACGATGCCGGCCGGGATGCCGAACAGACACGCAAGGGCAATGGCCACCACGGCCAGCAGGATCGTGTTCGGGAGACGGGCCCAGATCTCCTCCGTCACCGGGTTCTGGGTCCGAGCCGAGCGGCCCAGGTCGAACAGGGCCAGGCGGCTAAGGAAGAAGGCGTACTGGACGTGAATCGGACGGTCAAGGCCGAGCTGGTGGCGGATGTTCTCTATCTCCTCCGGGGTGGCCATCTGCCCGGCCAGTACCTGGGCTGGGTCGCCAGGGAGCATCCGAAGCATGAAGAAGAGGAGAAGCGATATTCCGAACAGGACCGGAATGGTCGAAAGCAGGCGCTTGACAACATATTGCAGCATAGCCCATCCAGCTATCCGTTTGTCTCTGGGCCGGCGTGACCCCCCCCGTGCCTGAATGGGAGGCATCCGTCACTACCGGCTCGATCTCTGACCTGGAATTTTCCTCGGGGGCACCCAGGGGCAGGCCCTTGTTGGAAGGATCCGCCCCTAGGAGTTCGGTCACCCTATTCCATGGCCACGTAAGTCGGGTAAAACTTCTCGGTGCTGGTGACAACCATGCCCTTGATCTTGCTCGAGTAGGCGATCACGAACTTCTCTACGTGGAGCCATATCCAGGGGCAGTCGTCCCAGACGATTTCCGAGGCCTTCTTGAAGAGCTCCAGCCGCTTCTTGGGGTCCTGCTCCAGCCGGGTGGCCTCGATCGCCTTGTCGTACTCGGGACTGCTGTAATGGGCCGCGCCCAGCCCCTTGGGCGGGTTCACGCTGGAGTGGAACTGGCCGTACAGGGTCACGTCGGCGTCCAGCACCATCGGCCCCCAGCCCAGCAGGAAGAGCTCCAGCTCGGTCTCCTCGATTGGCTTGAGCAGACCGGCAATATAGGTCGGCCAGTCGTAGGTCCTGAGCTCAGCCTTGACCCCAATAGCCTGGAGGTAGGCCTGGATGGCCTCGGAGACCTGTTTGTCGAAGAGGTACCGGCCGTGGGGCGTGCGCATGTGAACCGTCTGGTTGAAGTCGAAGTTGGCCTTCTTCAAGAGTTCCTTGGCCTTTTCGGGGTTGTACTCGTACTGGTGTGCCATCTTGTGGTAGCCGAAAAGGACCGGGGAGACCGGGCCGTCCATGGGCAGGGCCGTGTCGAAGAGGACCTTCTTAACGATGGCCTTCTTGTCCACGGCGTAGTTCAAGGCTTGCCTCACCAGCTTGTTCTTGGTCACGCCCTTCTTGCAGTTGAGCCCCATGAAGATGGTCCTCGTGTCCAGGGGCATTTCGACCGTGATCTTCGGGTCCGCCTTGAGCGCGGCTACGTCAGAGGGCAGCGGCTTATAGCAGATGTCGATCTGACCGGCCCTGAGCATCGCCTCCCGGGTGGCGGTCTCGGGCACGATCTTGTAAGTCAGCGTGGCCACGGTCGGCTTGGGGCCGTAGTAGTTCTCGTTGCGGACCAGGACGATGCGATCGCCTGCGACCCACTCCTTGAGGACGTAGGGGCCGGCGCCCACCGGCTTCCTGCGCACGTCCTCGCCGTATTTCTCGATGGCCGCTGGCGAGATGGGGGTCACGACGGCCGTCGACAGCGTCGGGGCGAACGGGGCAAAGGGATACTTGAGATTGACCCGGATGGTGTAGTCGTCGACAACGCTCACCTCCTTGATCATGACGATCTGGAAACGGAGCGGAACCTTCATATTCGGGTCGAGGGCCCGGTCAAAGGTCAGCTTGAGCGCCTTGGCGTCAAAGGCAGTGCCGTCGCTGAACTTGACGCCCTTTCTCAGATCGATGGTGTAGGTCAGGCCGTCCTGGGAGACCTCATACTTGGTCGCCAGGCGCGGCTCCAGCTTCGCGTCCGGCGTCTGGTAGAAGAGCGTGTCGTAAATCAATTCGCACATATTGATGGGCAGAGATGTGGTCTGTTCCTGAGGATTCAAGGTGTCGGCATCTATGCCGATGCCGATCTTGAGCTCCTTGATCTCGGCCCGGGCGTCGGACGGAGCGAGGCAGAGGCCCAGCCCCGCCATCAACATGGATACAAAAACAACCGTTCCAATGCACATTTTACTGTTTTTCATGGTACACCTCCTTTGTTTGAAAGTCCTCACCACTCTCCCTTGACCAATTTTCCGCCCTGCATCACCAGGCGGATGGCCTCCGCACTGAGCAGGAGGCCGATATCCTCCACTGGATCACCCTCCACCACGATCAGGTCAGCCAGCTTGCCTTCCCCGATGGTGCCCAGCTCCTCTCCCAGCCCCATGATCTTGGCCGCGATCTGGGTGCCAGCCTGGATTGCTTCCATGGGTGAGTAGCCCACTTCCACCAGACGCTTCAACTCCCCGAGGTTCCCGCCGTGCATGTTGAACGGCGTTCCGGCGTCGGTCCCCATGGCAACGCCGACCCCAGCCTCCCGGGCCATTCGGACGCTTTCCAGGTGAAAGGGCTTGATGCGATGGGTCTTCTCGACCGCGAAGGCGGGGATCCCAGCTTCAATGCCCCTGCTCAAAGACTCTTCCATCCCCCACAAATACCCGTCCTCCAATGAAAGCCGTTAGCATCTCGGAGCTCCTTGGGCGCTGGAAGCCCAGGTAAGAGGGTCTGCCGCTCCCTCGGTTAACAAACGGTTCACCTCTGTCGGGACGAATATAATGCATTTTTATTTTAAATACAACGCTTAATATTTCGGAGTTTCCGGAGTCTAAGGAGAATACCATCGTTCATGAGCGACTCGCGGGAGCAATGGGGTACCCTTCGAGGGTGAGCAGGGAGGGGAAAGCCGGCCCTTTAGAGGCCGGAAAGGGCAAGTATTCCCCGCCTGCGAACCCCGAAAGGGTCACTGCGGAAGCGCCGGAGCGAAGGGACGATGGTGTTCTCCAGCAAAGGTCGAAAAAGGAAGGATCATCAAGGGATTACCGAAACACAAGGTCTGAAAGTCCGGAAACTCCGGTTAATATTCTTGAATCTCGAGACGGAAATGTAATGAGCCGAGTATGTCTACGGTTTAGCGCCACGGTTAGTCGTTCCTTGAAGAACCAGCTTCGGTTTCTCCTTCATCTTCATCGATTTCAACTGTCTTCGGCCCCTTCCGATAAATGATCAGCTCATCGCCTGGATGGATGGGTTTCTCTGGGTCGATGCGATTCCAAAAGATGATGGCGAGCACGGGGACATTGAATCGCTCGGCGATGGAGGAAAGGTTGTCCCCTTTTTTTACCACATAGATTCGCTCCTTCTGCTCCGCCAGCCAGCCCGTGAGGAGATCTTGGTATCGAGTTTGGAAATCCCCTGAGGCCCCCTTGGGGATGAGAATCTCACGGCTTCCCTCGGAGAGGTAGTGTCCCCGAATCTCCGGATTCAAGTCCTTGATGGCCTTAAAATGGGTTTTCGCTGCCTGGGCGATGATGCGGATTGGAATATCCCCAGGACAGTCCACCTGAATCCGCTCGAATTGCAGAGGGGGGTAGTAATCATCTTCGGAGAGCTCAAAGCCATATCTTTCCGGGTCGGTGAAAATGAGCTTTACCGAGAGAATCCTGAAGATATACCGCTGGGTTTCAAGGGGGAGGTAGAGCTGGTAGTAGTCATTGGTTCCTTGTTCAAGGATTTCCGCCATAAGCCCGCCTTCACCCATATTGTAAGCGGCAACAGCCAGGGTCCATGATCCAAACGTCTTGTAAAGGGCGTTGAAATATCGGATCACCGCCCGCGTGGAGGTAAAGATATTCCGTCTCTCGTCGATGCGCTCGTTGATAGCGAGACCGTATTTCCTGCCGGTGTACTCCGTGAACTGCCAGAACCCTATCGCCCCCTTTTTCGAGCCCGCGTGAGGTCGAAGGGCGCTCTCCGCAATGGCAACGTACTTGAGATCGTCCGGCATCCCGCCCTTTTTTAGCATCTCTTCAATATGGGGAAAATGGCGGCGGGAGCGCTTCAACCAGAGAATCGCCTGGGGGCGATCCCAGAGGGAAAGTAGCAGCTCCTTTTCGAGCCGCTCCCGGACCTCCTGGGTTTCGACCGGGACTCGTTCGCCACAAAACTCCAGAGACGTGGTTACCCTGAGAGATGAAACCAGGGAGGGAAAATGGGCGGGCTTGAGGGGTTCAGCATGAACGTTTGACCACGAAAGAAGCCCTATGGCAACGAAGACCAGGGGATTCCATTTCATTCGAATTATCTCTCCTCCGAAATTCCCTTGGGGAACCGTGAGAAATTAGAAAGCATCCTTAATTTCTATCCTTTTCCCCACCCCTGCGAGGATAAAGTTCTCCCCATAAGCTTGCTTAAACAGCTTCCTTGCGAGATCACCCGAACAGTGGCACGGAGCTACTTTCTTAACCCCTTCCCCTTTCATTTCGTTGACGATTTGCCCTATTCGCTGGGAACTCATCCCGCCTAAATGAAAACCTCCTATTACCAGGTAGATGTCTGTTTCAAGCATCCCTTTTGCCTTCTTGGAGATATTCACGATCCCCGGATGGGCACAACCGGTAATCACTACCAATCCCTTCGCTGTTTTTACTATGAGGGACTGCTCTTTTAGCCAACCCCCGAGTTCGCCCGTTGAATAAACCTCTTTGCAGATTTTTGTGGGTCCTCGAACCTGCACCAATTTCGCCCCTGTCCTTTTGAGATCTCCTTTAACGCTCTCGGGGAAAGATCTCGGCATATAGACAGTGACATTGGGGTTTTCCTCCAAAAAGGGCGATAGCCCACCGACATGGTCGCCGTGAATATGGGAGAGGACTACTATATTTATCGACTGAGGGTCAATTTTGAGTTTTTCCATATTCCTGAGAAGTACCGATCCCTCACCGCCGAGGTCGAATATGATTGTTTCTTCAGCTCCTTCAACCAAACAGGAAAACCCCCATCTCGTTTCCAATCTTTCGTCGTAGGGATTATTGTCGTAAACTACCGTAAGATACAAATCGCTTGCCCCTGCTGAAGACACAAGCGACACCAAAAATAAGAATACGAAGACTACCCAGTTAGTCCTAGACATTTCCATTTCTCCCATCACGTGGCGCACACCGAACGAATGGCTAACGTTCTCGGCATTATGAAGTGGGAGGCCTTCGGCTGAGGGGAAACAACTTCGTTACAAGTTTTCGCTGAAATGTAGTAATTGGAATTTCGTCAACTTGACATCTCCGAACATCGGAGAAAATCCTTCACAAACTGGTTGGTCGGATTGCTGCGGATTTTGGACGGGGAATCGAGCTGAATAATCTTCCCCTCCTGCATGATAGCCACCCTATCTGCCAAGGAGAAGGCCTCCGGCAGGTTATGCGTTACGTAAATGGTAGTAGCTCCAACCTCAATGTGATAGTGCTTCAACTCCCTTCGCAGGGAAAGCCTATTTTGCGGGTCCACATTGGACAGGGGTTCATCCATCAGAAATATTGTTGGCTCAATGGTCATGGCCCTTCCGATTCCAACCATCTGTTTCTGCCCCTCCGATAACTGGTCCGGCTTTCGCCGATACAGGCTCTTACCGATGCCGAGCCGGCCGGCGATGGCGTTGACCCTGTCCTCGATTGTCTTACGAAAATGTTTTCGAATCCTCATGGAAAAACTCAGGTTGCTGTATCTATCCCGGTCGAAAACCCGCATGTGGGGCCAGAGGGCATTGTCCTGGAAAACCATGCGAACCCTTCGGTTCGCTGGCCTTTCGCGGTCCACACATTGGCCATGGATATAGATGTGGCCCTCGTTAACTCTTTCCAGGCCGGCAATCAGCCGTAACAGCGTGGTCTTTCCACATCCCGTGGGCCCTACAACGGCCAAAAACTCACGGTATTCGGTCATGAAGCTTACCCTATCCACAGCGGTAACCGATCCGAATCGCTTAGTGACCCCATCCAAGACAAGGCTCTTGTTTGGAGGGATATAGAGGGCCGGATCAAGCATAACCGAGGCCTCCAATGGTTGGGCGTATGGGGATCGATCTCCTCAAATCAAAACGGCACTCATTGTCTGTGGACTATAGTAACAAAGGTAAAACCCGTTTACAACAGGGAAAAAATCATAACGGGGTTAGCCGTGATTTATCCAAGCCCGACTCTCCTGCGCCGAGCTTAACCAGTAGGCCCTCCATTTGACAGAATTCCCAAGTATGCTACCATGATTTCGTTCATAGTATCATCCATTGAAGGGCGGAAACGGGGTTTCTGCCCGTGTAAAATCTGAGGATGACCCAAAAAGCCCGCCCTAATACCGATATTGCTATGCTATAGGAGATTGGAATTTAACAAATGTTAGAGAAACTCATTGAGAAGATCACCCGAAGGGATTTCCTAAAGAAGGCTGGAAGGGGCGGAATCATCGTCGGAGGTACAGCCATAGGAGTAAGTTCCCCGCCTAAGGCTGCTCGATCATGGGGTACCGCAGATTGTTTCACTGAACATCAAAAGAAAACCATGGAATGCATTTTGAGCGGTTTGGAAGCGGGAGAGATGGCGCGAAGTTTCTATGAGTGGCCACGAATCAGTGTTCCATCGAGAGAAGGAGAACCCAAGAATGGATGCAAGGAAAGGCTCGCGGATCATCGATGCGGTTGGAGACCGTCGTGATGAGGTTATTGCGTTTCTTCAAAAGCTGATCCGAGTCAACAGTATCACCGGCAACGAGGCCGAGATCCAGCAGTTGATTGCCGAGACTTTTCGGGGGATGGGCCTGACTGTGGACGAATTTGAACCTGACCTGGAGTCCCTGAGGGGCTACCCGGGCTTTCTCGAACCTGAATCACCCCTCACAGGAAGGCACAATGTGATTGGCATCTGGAGAGGAACGGGGGGTGGCCGTTCTCTTCTTCTCAACGGCCATGCCGACACTGTCCCGTTTGACCCAATAGATCAATGGATCGATGGTCCTCTTTCCGGAGCAGTGCGAGAGGGCAACATTTGGGGACGGGGCGCTTCGGACATGAAGGCCGGTCTGGCCGCCATGATCATGGCTGTCTCTATCCTTAAGCAAATCGGGTTTAGTCCCAGGGGGGATATTATCCTCCAAACCGTTGTGGACGAGGAGAGGACAGGGGTGGGTACGTTGGCATGCGTCCATCGGGGCTACAAGGCCGATGCCGGAATTTGCTGTGAAACGAGTGACCTTCAGGTCATGCCCGCTTGCATCGGGCGCATGTGGTTCACAATCAAGGTGCGCGGTAAACCTGCCGGTATTTCGGCGCGTTGGGAATCCGTGAGCGCGATTGAGAAGGCCATCAAGATCGTTCACGCGGTCGATGACCTGGAAAAGATGCGCATTGAGGATCTGCAACATCCTCTCTATCCGGACAATCGGGGAGCCCTCCCCTGCGCAGTGACCATGTTTCATTCCGGGACCTTTCCGAGCATCACGCCGGAGGACGCCGTCCTTCGGGGAAGTCTCGGGCTTATGCCTTACGAAGACCCAGAGCGCGTTGAGGAAGAACTGAAGGACCATGTTAAGCAGGTGGCGATTTCAGACCCCTGGTTGAGGAACAATTTGCCCGAGGTCACTACGGAAGGTGGGCTTGTCGCTCCTGGTGCCGAAATTCCGACTGATCATCCCATTGTGAAGACCGTCAGCCAGGCCTTTGAAGAAGTAACCGGAGAGGCCCCGGTTTTGAGTGCAAGGAAGGGAGCAGCCGACACACGCTTTCTGATTCGGCAGGGAGATACACCGACGGTGATCTTCGGCCCCGGAGTCACCGCTCAGATGCACGCCATGAACGAATACGTTCCTGTGGAGAACCTGATCACGGCGGCAGGGGTTATCGCACTGTCGATTCAGAGCTGGTGTAACGAGGCCGGATAGAGGCGATGAATTTCTGTATGGAAAAGGTATGTTTAGGGCGGCACCCTGGTTCATCCCAAGACATTTTTCGCTGGGGGACATCTTACTCCTTGTCAGCGATCACGATCATACGATTTGTCATGAGCCCATAGTCCCCTCTTTTTGCGCGGGAAATAAAGCCCGTGCGGATAGAGGCCGAAAAACCCGGTGCTCCTCAGTATTTTGAGCTTTTGCCCTGAAGGGGTAACCTTTTTGAGCAAATCCACGCTTTAGTGCATTTAACCATACCCTTTTGAAACCCTATGTATGGCTCCCATCCGCGCGATAAGGTCAGATATATCCTCAACGTGACCGACTTTGGAAAATTTGTCTAGACGGATGAGAGATGCGCGTTACATATCAGTCATCATTTTATCAAAGTCCTCTACTGTTACCGCAGGGGATGTGGTGAATGAAATTCTGGTTAATTTGCTCAATGCAACGGAAGCCTTCATTGCCTCTTCTATTCCCGGAAATGTCAAAGTGAAGACCAAATCTTCCTCTCCAAGCAGAGCATACATTGACTTCACTTCCCCGTTGAACTTTTTTACAAGGCTTACTGCCTCCTCGGTGCGTTTTCCACTGATCCCCTTCAATGCTGCAGGCGAATACTTGCCAAACATCAGAAATGTTGCCATAGTAACTCCTCCTTTCTTGTTGAAAGTATTTTCGCGTAGTACCTTGATCCATTGCTTAAGTCTCAAACCTCCATCCAATCGTCTCAGATCATGTTCTCATTACCTCAAGTATGCACGAAATAGCTTAAACCACCTCCTTTCAAATTGCATCTGAAGTTCCAGCAAGGTAGCTTTCCATCTCGACCAAACTCTTCCAAAATTAAAGGTCTCCAACGCTACGCCCATAGCCATTAGTTAAACTTTGCTAAAACGCTCATGCTTAACAAATAAATCATCATACCAAATCGGGAGAGGTATGCAAGACAAAAGTAAATGTATTGCAGGAGGGGAAAACGAGACGTATTTCTAGAAATGTTCACATGAACCCGGGATTAAAGAATTGACGGCTCACTATTACCCCACTTATTCAGCCACATGGCAAGCATCAATTTGCGTCTATAAGAGAATGTAAGAGACTCCAGTGCGGTAAATAGATTCCCGATTTCGCAAGCTAAGAATAATCAACTGCTGAAATGACCGTTTGGCTTCACTAGTTTCAAACGCTCAAATCTTCGTTGACTAATACTTGGTAACATTATTTCCCAAAGTTAGGCTTGCCGCGCCTTATCACTAGTGAGATTATTGACAAAAGACCTGCCGAGACGGTTCCGAACACTATTAAGAAAAGCCTCACTTCCGGACTTAAGAATATTCCATTAAAGTCGGTTGTGGAGATCACACTCGAAAGGACTCCCGCGAAAGTTAAAATGGTAAAAACCAAGATAGTATTGTTCATTCTCACCTGAATTGCGTTGGAGACCCCAGCACTTATGTTGGTAAACATTGTATTTAAAAAAGTGAATTTATTCTTGAGGCTCTCGACAATTGTCTTCATCTCCCATGAATCATAAATTCCACGGTAAACCTGTATCTCTTCCACGATGCCACCAAAATTGTGAGGGAGTATCTCGTGAGTAATCACATCGATGGCTAGCTCAATACGATGGATTGCGTCCATTTCCTTTCGAGATTGCGCTAGCGTAATCGACCTCGATTCTTTCCGTAAGGTAAGTGTCCTAGCATAGAGATATCTATCGAGGTCATGCAATATTGTTCCATAATCGGTTGCGAATTGCCAGAGATTCTTGAGCCACTTCTCTCGAATAGGATCCGATACTATCGCAATCTGCCCATCCCAACCCTCCGCGAGGTAAATTATGCCATCTACATGTGGTACAAGGTTGAGATTTATCTCTGGTTTCAGTCCAGTGAAGGGGGCCAATAGTGCGGCAATGTCCTTGACAAAAATTTTCAGCGGTGCAGATTCTTCCGTTCGTAAGATCGCATTCTCTCCAACATAGCTACTCGGACCCCTTCCTTTGCCTCCGGTACCAAGAATCCCCCACATGTCGTAAAGAACGCCAGCAGATTCAAAGCTCTCCTGCATAGCTTCACGGAAAGCTTCCCATTCATAGAAGACATAAAGACTTTCTTCCTTTTTCCTAATATCGCTTATGATCCCCATTGCAAGCTGCTGCAGTTTAGATATTGCTTCGATGGATTCGAGATCTGCTCGGATAGTAAGGTTGACGCTGCCCACTCCATGATCAAAGTAAACAACACTTTCTTCAATCAACTCAACAAATCTAGCACCAACCTGTTCACGCTCGAAACTTGCTTGGATGATTCTATTCGTCGCCGTTTCCACTTTGGGTTTTCCTGCAATGACGCCTCCCTTATTTTTCAAAGACAATGGAAGATTCTCATCGAATTGTTCCATAGACCAAGAATATTTTGGAAAGTTGATGTTCAGTAAAGTAGCAACTCTTTCCAAACTTAATAGGTAAAAAGGTGAAGAAATATGTTCAATTGAGAAACCAAGGTTGAAAGGAAAAGTAAAGAAGAAATCGAACTCTTTTGACAGATTGATTGATTTAGAGTTCATAGTCTTACCTCCTCTCTCCTACGATTATCAAAATAGCGATGTCAAAGTCCAAAATCCAAATGCCAAATGTGAAAGACGGCCGAGCGCGGACGGCCAAGACGAGCTCAGCCGAGTCGGCGGACAGCGGTCAATATTTGTCATTTGCCATTTCTTCGAATAGCGCGATTATAGGGGAACAGGGGTTGCCTATCAATCGAGGTACCACCCCTGATATTGGAATCGAGGGGCATGAACTCTGGCATCTATTCACGGACTTTACGGGATCGTCCCCGGAGTTTTGGGTTTGAGGAGCCTTTTTGAGCGAGCTATGAGGTGGGAAATGGGGCCTTGGCTGGATTTCCCTCGACGAACTAAAGCCGTCGAAGGTAAAACGGTGGGGGCAGGCAGGCCTGGCTGGCGTGCTAGACATTTTCCCGGAAATCAAAGATCTTCTTACTATCCTCCCCCTTATCTGCGGTCGTCTGCGCTGCTTTCTCCATATTACAGCTTCCTTCGAAAAAACCACCCTCTTCGATCACCAGGGTCGGAGCTGTAATATTTCCGTGGAGCTTGCCAGTGGAATGGATCTCTATTTTCAAGGCTGCCGAGACGTTTCCGCTCACCTCTCCGTCGACGATGAGGGTACCGACCTTGATCTCCGCGTTGACAGCCGCTGTCTCACCGATAATCAGGGCATCCCCGGAGAAAATCTCCCCGTGAAACTTGCCGTCTAACCTTGCTATTCCCTCGAAGATCATCTTGCCCTCAAACGTGGTGTTCTTGCCCAGAAAGGCTTCCAACTCGCCGGATTTAATATCATCCTTTCCCATCATGTATACCTCCATTGAGAATTACCGAGAAAAACAAATCCTGGCTCATCACTCCAAGATGACCGGATAAAATGCAAATATAATGCCAATCCCGGGCTTCATAGTCTGCGTTTGAAGGGAATCGTGATGATCTCGTGAAAAGTCTTAATTCGATGGCAAAGTAAAAAGCTCCAAATTCAAGGCGTGCAAATCCTGAGGAATGAGGCGTACTTATAACGCTGCAGTGACGAAGGATGCAGCGCAACGTAGCCCTTCGGCTTTGCTCAGGGCCATGAGCCTGTCGAATGGCAGTTGGACTTTTTACGAAGTCGTCAATAGTGAATGACGACGGCGGTCGGTCATATGCAGGACCCTCGCTCGACATCGCCCTTGAGCACAGTGAATCAATGGGAATGACGGAGAAGAACCCAAAACCATTCCCTACTCGGTTTTCTTCAGAATAATCCTGTCTCTTCTCTTGGTAACGCTAAACCTGTCGCCTTCCTTAAACCCAAGCTGATTGACGAGTAATGGTTTGCTGAGAAGAATGGTTCCCCTTTTACCAATGGCCAATGCCCTTCGCCTGGGTCGTCTCCTCCTGACTTCCCTTGCGACCACAATATCTTTAATTTTCCCAGCTTTAACTAAAGCATCGTAATACATCCTCCTCAACGGAGCCTTTGATTTGACGCCCAACGCTTTTCTAATTTCCCCGGCAGTCATGCCCTTATTAACCATGTGAATAACTTTCTCGGAATCAGCTTTCATTTCCTCACCCTCCTTTCAAAAATTCCCTCTCCCCCCTTTTTCCCCATCTCGCGGTTAGGAGGCCTCTCTGAGCTCTCCGCCTGAAGTTGGTCGCGAACGATTTAAGCCGCGTCCTTCTCATCATGACCAGGCAAATTATTAATCTCGAGCATGAAGGTTCCAAGCCGCCACAAAGCCCAGGCCCCTTTCCGTTAGGGCCCGCGCAGTCCGGTTTACTGCCGAATGCTTGTCAAGGAAATTCTGCTCTAAATGTGGCATGTCTCCGGATTCGAGAATATCCTCCTTGTCTCGAAAGTAGTCGAGGATGTCCGAGGGATGTTCACGCGTCAGCTCAATATCAGTATCTCCCCCTTCGTGCTTGGCCGAGATATTGGGAACGCTGGGGGCCACCTCGAGCAATTCATTCCTCCGATCATAGGGTTGCCGAACGATGCTTTTCCAGGTTTCGGTGATGTGGTGTTCAATGCGCACTTCATCCTCAAGGCCCAGCTCCCTGCGAATCTCGCCGCTCAGCTTCAGGGTCTGGGAGTCAACGGAGTTGCTCAAGTTGAAGCCAACCAAGGGGGTGGAGCCGTCTGCCCGCGAGAAAAGCCGAGCGGCCATCAGAGTCCAGAGAACGGCGTAAGGGTTGTCGTTGCCCATGAAGACCGAGATCTTAAACTCCATATCAATTCCGAGCTTGTGGAGGATGTAACCGAGAAGTACGGTGCCGGGATTGATGTTCAGCACCTGACTGATACCGTATTCAGTGTAGTAGTAGAGGAACTCATCGACCCATTTCAGCGCGTGTTCATTGGGTTGTCCAATTCCCCCGAAATACCCCGTGATGGTCTCCGGCCCCCCCAGGTGCACGTTGGATCCATCGGTGCCCTTCGTATCCAGGGTCTCCACGTAGGTGGCCCCAACGATCTGCATAGCGGCGGCAACGGCGAGGATATCCCCCTGATCGGCCTCCTGTTCCTTCATCCTGCGGACCCTGATGTATCGACCGGGCATGACCTCCTGGTGCTCAACGGCGTGTTTGGCCTCAGCAATAAGCCACGGAAAGTATTGAAAGGCACTGATCTCCAGGGTGACGGCATGCGCTTCATCAAAGCTCATTTCCTCAACCCGGGCCCCAACCACTTTGCGACGGAAATCGGCGATGGAGATGAAGGCGGCACGGTCACGTTCGGCCATCAACCATTTCAGGTCCTTTAGATAGGGAGAATCCAGCTGACGGAGCCGCTCAAACAGATGGGGGAGTTGCCGGGACTCCCGCGCTTTTTCGTTGATCTCCTCAGGAGTTCCGTATTCACCCACTACCCCAAGCACCGCATTGACTGCGGAGTTGTCCGGATTCAGAAGGAACCGATTCAGCTCCTCCAATACGGAGGAGTGAATTTTCAGACGCTCTCTCAAGGCTTGCTCCATGGCCATGACCTCCTTAATGGAACCCCTCTATCATTGAGCTGTAAGGTTGAGCATTCTCTATTTCCTTACAAATCCGTATCATCTCCTCCATGTTATCGAAGAGGAACTCCTTTGGCAAGGCATTAAAACCTTACGGTTTTGATGGATTGTGAATTCTCATTTCAACGCCCCTTGCCGCCAAAGACCTCCTTGAGAAGATCAGTTATCCTTGCCGCGGGATCTTGGCGGATCTTTCGCTCTTCTTCCGCCACCATGAAGAAAAGGCCATCGAGGGCCTTATTCGTCACGTATCCATCAAGGTCAAGATTTAGGCTTTCTGTAAAGGGAATACTACGCACCTTTGCCTCGAGTTCCTGGTACCACCGGGTGACGCCCACCTCGGACATGGCCGAATGGACGATTGGCTGGAAAAGCTCATGGAGACGACCCCGGGTTTTGTCCTCGAAATAGAGGGTAGCTTCGTTGTCTCGCCCCTGAAGAATTTTCTTCGCGTCTGAAAAGGTTATCTGCTTGATCGCATTGAGGAACATGGCCTTGGCCTCAGGGGCTGCGCGTTCCGCCGCCCGGTTCATGCTCAGCTCGAAGGCATCAACTTTGGAACCATATCCCACGGCCCTGAGGAGCTTTTCGACCTTCTGCACGCTGTCTGGAAGCGGGATTCGGATCTCAGGGCTCTTGTAATATCCATCAAGCTTGGAGATAATCCCAACCGCATTGCTCGTGCCGATCTGGAGTGCCTCCTTGAGTCCCCGGATGATCTTGTTTTCGGAAAGCTCTCTGCCCCCTAAGGCATCGCCAATGCTCTTAAGGAAATCCTTGAGCTGAGCCGAGGCGGCAGGAGGCTCAATGGATATGAGGCTCATTACAAGCGAAATGGCGATGAGCTTACTCAGCTTCATGATATCCTCCTTGCATGTCTAAACATAGTGAATTCTCAATGTTCAAGTTCAGGGTGGATGTTCTTTAGGATTCCCAACCTCTCCTCAACGGAATGTTGCCTTTTGACAGCGATCCCGAAGGATATCTCCAGGCCGGTTACTTGAGGGGATGCAAAGCAACCCCCCCCGGATCCAGACCTATCTTTCCTCACCAGGAGGGGAATGTCCACTTCCCTCTTCAAATCGATGCTAGATCACTCCCCCGATTAATGTCTCCGTGGTTTGGACCCCCTGTAAACCACGAATCTGATTGATAACCATTTGCGAAAGGTCGGGTATGCTTTTGGCTGTAACTTGAACTACTACATCCCAACGGCCGAAGACCAAATCGGTTTCCTCAACCCCCGGGAGGACACTGATCTGCGGTATGGTATTGGCCTCTAGCCCGGGAACCAAGCTCACTAAGATATACGCCTTGATCACATTATCACCTCCCTCTCCCTGCAATGATTAAAGATTATGTTTCCGTTGGTTAGTAAAAGCGTATCCCATAATATCAGAACACAAAAGCACACACAAAAGAAAAAATCAGGGTCGACTTGACCCTGATTTTTTTTCGACGAGACATTGCCCGTTTTGATGGCCGCTCTACGTCATGCCTTCGATCGTGGAAACACCTCCTATTCAAAAATTCTGAACTCAACCCTCCGGTTTGCCGCGCGGCCTTCCCTCGTAATGTTAGAGGCAATGGGATTAGATTCTCCATACCCCACTGTCCTAAGGTTCTCGGAAGGGATACCCCTTGAAATAAGGTACTCCATCACCGATTTGGCCCTTCTCTCTGAAAGCCCCTTATTATAATCCTCTGGGCCAGTATCATCGGTATGGCCCCCGATCTGCACGGTGATATTCCGTTCTTTCTTCAAAACGCCCACGTGCTCATCCAAAAAAGCCTGACTTTGGGGGGTGATTTTGGCCGAGTTGAACGCGAAGTTCACCCCTCTTAGAATGATAATCTTCTTGGGTGCAGGCGGAACAGCCACCGGCTTAGGAGCTGGAGCGACCTTCGCAGGTGCAGGTTTGGCAGGAGCCGGTTTCGGTTTGGGCGGAGCAACGGCTACCGGAGCTGGTGCGGGTTTCGGGGGAGGGGCTTGTGCCAACTCCGCCTGTTTGGCCAGATTTCGGGCCTCGGCTAATAAGGCCATTGCCTCCGTGGTACGACAACCCCAGTAGGTCTCTATGCCCTTCCTGGCCAACTCTTGGGCCTTGGCGATCTTCTCAGGAGCGTACTGAGCCCCCGGAGATTTTCCCGCCTTTTCAATGGCCGACTCGGTTCGAGCAAAATCATCGGGCACACCGATCGCTTTGTTCCGTACCCCGAAGTACGCATTCTTGGCACATCCGGTTAGGGTCGTTAGAACCATCAGAAATGCCAATACAACCAACCAAGCTATTGCCCTATTTCTCATAATACCTCCTCCTTCCCTCTCTTTGTTGTTTTTCCTGCCATGAAATAACAGGGTACTCCCAAAAAACATCCCGTTGAGCCCGATCGACTCTCACAGGGTTACCCTTTTATTACCACGAATGTACCAAAAATGAAAACTTATTCTTGCACGATTGGGGACGACCGATGTTTACCGCTCTTTATCGCTATTTATTCCATTTTTTCGGAAATGACTCAAGAAATTTAAAAATCTTATCAAATCTCAGATTTTCTCTGAATATCTCCTATTTCCTCACGATTTCAGCCTAGGATGAGCTAATGGACTCTATGGGAATCGCGATCCTCAGATTCCAAGTAGTAAGAGGGACGATGCTTCGGCGCTTTGGGTTTGATCAGCTCTGGGGAAGATCCCGTTGAAATTAATGAGGAGGGGTCGGCTCGCCCAAGGGAACCACATGGCTTTTGGACTTCTCCCTCGGCCCCTTTTGTGATACCGTAAAAGTAGCCCTGAGGGGAAATGTGAAATTTCGGGGGAACTAACTTCACATTATTCAGGAAGGAGGAGCTTATGTCGGATTTTTTCCAGAACGGTGAAATTGCAACTTTTCATAGGCTGAAACCCCGTGAAGTAAGAGAGCTTGAGGGGGAGCTCGAGGAGGCATCGAAACATCGCCCTATTTCCCTTGTCCTCCCTTACATTCCAGCTGAGCTTCACGGTGCTGGCCTACCGAGGATTGTGAAGGAGCTTGGAAACGTAAACTATCTCAAAAACATCATCGTTACCGTTGGAAGGGCAAACGCCACGGAGTTCAAGGAGGCAAAGGCATTCTTCTCGGCTCTTCCACAGAAACCACAGTTGATCTGGTGTACGGGGCCGAGAATTGGAAAGATTTACAGTCTTTTGGCTGAAAATGGGATCGATGCGGGTGAAGACGGCAAGGGCAGGTCCGCGTGGACCGCCTACGGATACATCCTCGCACGCGAAGATAGCCATGTTATTGCCTTGCATGACTGCGATATCGCCACCTATGATCGGGAACTCCTTGCACGGCTTTGCTACCCGGTGACTCATCCAGCCATCGGCTTCGAGTTTTGTAAGGGGTACTACAGCCGGATCACGGACCGGATGCACGGGCGCGTCACGCGAATCTTTGTCACACCCCTTATTCGAGCCATAAGATTAACCCTGGGATCGAATGAGTTCTTAGATTACCTCGACAGCTTCCGGTATATCCTTGCCGGCGAATTTTCAATGGATATAGAGCTCGCAAGACGCATCAGGATCCCAGGAGACTGGGGAATCGAGGTTGGAGTTCTTGCTGAAGTATACCGCAATTGCGCCATCCGCAGAGTCTGCCAGGTCGATCTCACTGAGAATTATGAACATAAGCACCAACCGCTAACCCTGGAAGACCCCAACAAGGGCCTGTTAAAGATGGGCACCGACATTGCCAAATGTATCTTTAGAACCCTGGCGAGCAGGGGACATACGCTGACGAGGGATTTTTTCCACTCGTTGAGGTCGAGCTACGTGCGCGTTGCTCAAGATCTTATCGCCCGGTATGAATACGATTCGGAGATTAACGGCCTAAAATACGATCGACACGAGGAGGGAAGCCAAGCAGAAGCCTTTGTGCGATGCATCGTTAGCGCGGGCGAGCAGTTCTTCGAGATGCCGATGGAAGTTCCCCACATACCAAACTGGAACAGGGTGATCTCGGCGATTCCCGGAGCCTTCTCGCTTCTCACCGAATCCATAGAAAGGGATAATAGGGACTAGATGTTTTGATTGGTTGCGGATTTCAATTGGGGGGTTATTCTTCCTGAAGCACAATATCGGCGGAGTACCGCCCATCTCGGTTATCACCTCTGTGTTCGAGGAAATATTCCCCGTATCCGCGTTTGGATACTTTGATGGTGTAGCATTCCGGTATGTACTCCATGCCACAGTCGATCCTCTTTCTTTCGAGGACTTTATCCCCATCCATGAGGAAATCTTCTCGATAGTGTTTTAATCTTCTAAAACTCAAGTCAAAACTAACGGGAGTAATACCAACAACCCTGTCGTCCACCAAGACTTTTGCACCGGAGGGCCGAGAGGTAATATGTATCGTGTCGTGCTCTGGTGCCAATGCTTTCCCTTTCATGATGCCCGGTCCGGTCCAGCGAGGACCAGCACATCCCGCAATTATTAGAAGCCCAGTAGTAGTAAGAGCAATCAGCCCAACTGCCGCCTTTGTGGTAAAATCCATATATCCTCCCAACAACCTTCTTTGCACGAAGCGCTACCCCTCTTACAACCCTAATCCTTTTCTTCACGATGGAATCCAGTCCTCTGTCCGTTGTAGTACTCATCAATGAGTGCATATACTTTTACCAGGTCTGGAGCGAACGTCACATCCAAGCCTGCCCTGACTACTTGATAACCGGTGGTTGGTCTGCCACAGTATATATCCGTGGCCTTGGTGATATTGATGGCTTTTCCTTCTCCGTTGAGGTCTCCACTCCCCGAATAAGCCTTCTCTCCTCGAATCATGGTCGGGCCTCCTTCTTTAGGCATTTCGTTGTTTCTCATCTGTTTTTCCCGTCACCGGTTTTGATGGGTAAAACACCCTGAATGGAATTTGCATATTTTGTGCCAAGATACGGCTATGCATAATCAGCTGAAATTAAATGGGAAATTAGATATCCGTCGGTCGCACCTGGACAATTTTTGATAACGGTTTAAACTTTTTTCACCCATCTACGGGCGGGGGCACATTGGAGGGGAAAGGCGGAGAAACAGGCTTGATCAAGATTTTGGCGAGGGATGGAAATCTATCCTTATTCAACACCGTCCAAATGGTAATGGGTTTTTATCACAATCAAACAGGCTGCGAAGCCAGGAACACCCCCAGTTCGTAGAGGCTATTTTCCTGCTCATCGTTCGGCATAACGCTCGGATTGGATTTTCGAACCTTTCTCATAGCCTCATTAACGGACAGGCCTTTGTCCATCCAATAGGCTACGGCCATAGTGCCGGTTCTTCCTATCCCGGCGTAACAATGGACTACTACCTTTCCCTGGCCCACGGCCTGATCCATGACGTTCAAAAATGTCTTCAAATCATCCAGCCGAGGGGCCGAGAAGTCCCTTAAGGGAATGGAATACCTCTCATATCCCATCGCCTCAACCTCCTCGACCTCATAGTTGGGGCTTTGCTCCCCCTCATCGAGGAGCGAGATGATGTTCCTAAACCCTTCCTCATAGAGCATCTTGAGTTGTTCCGTCGTCGGATTACTGCTTCCCAGCACCAGGGCCTCGTCAATCCACCAGGAGCTCATGTCATTCCTCATCATGTTTTGTTGCAATTTAAGGAGTAAAGCATATGCTGACTGATTTCTCAATCTCTTGAGATGCAGCGGCTTATCTGGATTGAGGCCCTCCGATACGAGGCGGCACAAATCAGGAAATGAAGAGGTCCTTGGAGGAAAAGTTGGGGTCGCTCGTCAGGTTGACGCCCAGGCGCCTCAGGCCGGCCTCATCGCCCGGGGTGGGGATATGGGTCATGTGGGCCTCGCAGTTCTGAAGGTCCTTGAGCCTTTCAATGGCGAGCTGGGCGGCGGAATTCGTGGTCGCGCTGATGCTGAGGGCGATGAGGGTCTCCTCCAGGTCGAGGCTCACCGATTTTTCGTTCAGGATTTCCGTTTTTAGATTTTTCACCGAGTCAGTGATGAAGGGGGGAAGCAGTTTGATCTTTTCGGGGATGCCCGCAATATGCTTGATGGCATGGATCACCATGCTCGACGCCGCGTGCATGAGGGGTGAATTGCTGCCCGTGATGATCGTTCCGTCCTTCAGTTCAATGGCCGCGCCGCAGTAAATCCCCTCATTGCCCTTGTTTCGTTCCTGAGCACCCCGGGCGGCCTCCCGGGCCGGTTGGACGACGCGACGGTGCTCCGGGATCAGGTTGAAATCCTTGAGAAAAAGCTCGACCCGCTGAACAGTATCCCGGTCTGAGAAACCCATGACATACTCGCAGCGGTACCGGAAGTATCGCCGGATGATCTCCAGCTTGGCTGCCTCCTGGGTGACCTCGTCATCGATGATGGCAAAGCCCGCCCTGTTGACCCCCATGTCCGTGGGCGATTTGTAGAAGGAGACTCCCCGCGTGATCTTTTCGAGAATCCTTTTGAGAACGGGGAACACCTCGGCGTCCCTGTTGTAGTTAACCGCCGTCTCACCATAGGCTTCGAGGTGGAAGGGGTCGATGAGGTTAAAGTCCCGGAGGTCGGCGGTGGCGGCCTCATATGCCACGTTCACAGGGTGTTTGAGCGGAAGGTTCCAAATGGGGAAGGTTTCGAATTTGGCGTAGCCCGATTTGATTTCCCTCTTGTAGTCGTGATAGAGCTGGGAAAGGCAGGTGGCCATCTTCCCGCTCCCTGGACCGGGACCCGTAACGATGACGAGGGGTTTATCAGTCTCGATGTACTCGTTGGCGCCGTAACCCTCATCGCTCACTATCAGATCCACATCCGTGGGGTAGCCCTTGGTGTAGCGGTGGGTGAAGACCGGGATATTCCGCCTGTCCAGCTTGTTCTTGAAAAGCAGGGCTGCCGGCTGCCCTTCAAAGCGCGTGATCACGATACCCAGAACATCGATTCCCCAATTCCGCAGGTCGTCGATGAGCTTCAGCGCGTCCGAGTCGTAGGTGATGCCGAAATCAGCCCGGATCTTCTTTCGTTCGATATCCCCCGCATAGATGCAGAGAAGAATGTCCGCCTTGTCTTTCAGCTCTCGGATAAGCCGCATCTTGACGTTGGGGTCATATCCCGGCAGGACCCGCGCGGCGTGGTAGTCGTAGAGAAGCTTCCCGCCGAACTCGAGATAGAGCTTGTTGAAGCGGTTGACTCTCTCAAGGATTTCGGATGCCTGTTCCTTGATATACTTTTCGTTATCGAAAGCCCTATTCTGGATCATCTTTTTCCCCTGGTTGGGGGAAAAGTACCTTCTTTCACGACGATTGTAAATGCTTTCTGCGGAATAAAAGTCAGGGGAGAAGTATCAGGGTTCCCCCTGCTGCTGAAAACAGGGGCATGTTTGACTTATTGTTGGGAAAGGCTATATGTTTTAAACCCTCGGGGGAAAAAGGGCAATGGAAGATATAGAGGAGAATGGTATGACGAAAAGTCAGAGAGATTATGTAGTAGAGGGATACTGTCAATCCACTTTCAGGTCGAGGACCTATTCGGAGCTTGCCACGAACTACATCGGGGGGCGGACTACGCGAGAGCTCACATTTTTTAATCCCTATCCGCCATATATCGTTCGAGGCGAAGGGTTCAGGATCTTCGATGTCGACGGAAACGAAAGGATCGACTTTTTCAATAATGCAAGTTCTCTGATTCTCGGGCATGCTCACCCTGCCGTGGTGAAAGCCGTTCAGGCCCAATTGGTCAACGGCACAGCCTTCCATGGGCCTACCCCGTGGGAGGTAGAGTTGGCCAAGCGTATCTGTGAGAGGGTTCGGTCAATGGAAAGGGTGAGGTTTACCAATAGCGGGACCGAGGCGGTCATGATTGCTCTCAGGGCGGCTAAGGCTTTCACCGGGAAGGTGAAAATCGGGAAATTTGAGGGGGGATATCACGGGACCTGTGACCATGTATGTGTAAGCGTTCATCCCGACCCCCACAAGGCCGGCTCGGCTGAATCGCCACGCCCGGTTGCCGAACCTGGGATTTCAGAAGCGGTTCTGAGGGAAGTGGTGGTCATGCCCTTCAACAATAGTGACGCCGTGGAGAAAATCGTTAAGAAGGAGAGAGACGATCTAGCCTGTGTAATTGTTGAGCCCATGATGGGAGCCGCAGGGATTATTCCCGCAAAAGCTGGGTTTTTGTCTGACCTGCGGAAAATAACGCTGGACAACGATGTTCTCCTCATCTTCGATGAGGTTCAGACGCTCCGTCACTCTTGGGGGGGCGCACAGGAACTATACAATGTCACCCCGGATTTGACCGTTCTTGCCAAGTTGATTGGCGGAGGATTCCCGGTTGGGGCTCTTGGCGGGAGGAAAGACATCATGGAAGTCTTCGATTCCATTTCGGGAAAAGCCAAGATAACCCATGGGGGCACATTCAACGGGAACCCTATTTCGATGATTGCTGGAATTGCTACCCTGGATCAACTATCACCACGAAGCTATTCCCGATTGAGCCGACTGGGAGAGGAAATCCGAAGGGGCGTTTCAGACCTCTGCAAGCAGTACGGTTACAAGGCCCGTGTCACGGGAGAGGCCTCATTCATGGCAATCCACTTCACGGATGAGGAAGTCTGGAATTACCGGAGTGCAGCTAAAGGCTCGAACAAAGCGAAGCAAGAGAAGTTATTCTTTCATTTCTTGAACCATGGGATTTTCCCATCGAAGCTCAGGATTAATTTGTCCGTGCCAATGCGAGAGACCGAAATCCATGAATTTCTCAACGTGTTTGAAGACTATGTGAAGAAGCAACGGTGAACCGAACCCCAAAAGCAAAAAAAGAGGCTAGCCAATTATGGCTAACCCCTTTTTTACTGGCGGGGCCGAGGGGATTTGAACCCCTGATCTCCGGCGTGACAGGGTAATGACCCGGATTTTGCAAGTATCTGAATTAGCAATAAGTTGCCGAAATTATTGGGTTAGAAGTGTGGGATTTTATCAGATTTTGTGATCCATTTCAGGAAAACTCCCACACCTGAGTCTCACACCTTTTGGGAAGGGGGGACAAATTCGATGCCGGGCTCACCGGTTGGGTCGGAATCAATGTTTCTACCACAAATCGCTAAAATCAGCCACCCGTGAGATCGATCGAATACATCTTGTAATAGAGAAAAAAGACAGGGCCCATCGCTGACCCTGCCTTTGAATTAGTTCCACTTTGCTGGAGGAACATTCATCCAAATCTTTTTGCTTACTCTATCGTTACATCTACTCTGTCGGAGTATAGATCGCTAAAATCCAAAGATCCGTTCATAAACAAGTCCACCCCGAAGTAGAACGTATATGCCCCTATAGGAAGACCTGAGTTGTTCAATACCTCGCGGGGTGAGAGGTCAAAGAGGGGACCACCATGAACACGAATAGGCGCATCAGAACGAACCCATCTCCTGTCTGAGGTATACCAGTATCGCCCAAAGGGGGTTTTGGCTGTTACCCACCAGTCTGCATCCTCTCCGTCGTAGTCGCCAGGGTCGAGGGCAACGGTAACAGTCAGGTTTGTCCCTACTGATATTGTAAGCGGCCCATCTGAGCCATTAGCCTTTATATCAGGTCCAGGTGAAGCCACCGCCGAGAAGACTTCGATGTTATCGTCTCCCATGCGGGTGGGTTCGCCTCCGATGCCGCCGTTGGCGTTGATAAAATCCCGCGCACCGGTGAGGTGATTAATGAGGCCAGGAAAGGAATCGGGGTCATGCTCATGCGCCCTGCTCCCACCCAGGGGTAACAAAACGTGCTTACTCCCGTAGTAATCTAGCGCGACGGGATCGGCTCCAGCAAGCAGGATATTGGTGCGACGAGTCGCCTCCGGTGGGTAGCCACCCAGTCTCTCATGGCTCACCCAGATGCAGTCGAGTATGTTCAAATCAGGAATCCTCACAAGACTCCACATCTTCCCGCATTGGGTGCCCGATTCACTATAATGGCGAATGCCATAATAACCGTCAGCCATGGAAAGGATGCCGTAGCTATGTTTCAGAACGCCCGTGATGCCGGTACCTGAATGCGTCTTCAAAACGGGGACGTTGATGAGCTTCAGATTGCTATCGTATCCCGAACCGGTCCAGATCCCCTCGGGTAATTCTATCCGATACCCTCCCCCGGAGGTAAAACAAGGATAAGAGACATCTGAGATCCTTCGGTAGCCGTCAGTCGAATGATCCGAACCCGAAATGAGAGTGGATCGAATGGGATCGAGAAGGTAGGAACTTACGGGATAATCCTTGAAAACGGTGTTTACCAGATAATCCACGGTAAGGATAGTCTCCTCTTCGGCATTTACGTAGATTCCATTATCTATTTCAGGCCAAGGAGAATAGTATCCCCAGGCTCTCGGATCGCCATCGAAGCTTCCCTCGCCCTGACCGTTTTCGAAGATCACCACCTCCCCACCAAAGCCGTCGGGATGCTGAAGAATCCGATAAATCAGTCCCCGCAGAACGTCGGTGTTCGTCGTCCCGCGGCACTTCCACTGGCAGTTCACTTTGATGAGCACCACGTCGTTCGTATCGATGATACCCGCGGGCCCTCCCCAAGGATGCCCACCATCGGTTCGGTAAAACTTCACCCCGTAGTCTGCAAGCAGGTTCAACAAGGTGTCCAGGCCCCGGTGACGAAGCTGACCGTCATGGACCGGGCATAATTCCACGCGGAAAATGCGGGACTTATTCCCGTCAGAAAAAGTTTGCTTGACGCCGGCCAATCCGCTTACGTAAACCAATGCTCCAGTTGAGGCAACCCCCTTGATGAACTCTCGCCTAGTCACCTTCCTCTTGTTTGCCATGTGTGCTCCCTTCGCACGATCAGCCGTTATGATTTATTCCTTTTGGAAAGCGGAATGTATTGTTAGCCTGCTTTCCAATCATCGGCTACTCCTTTCATCATCCTTCTAATGAGGGAAGATGAATCGATCGAACCATCGATACCTTTTAAGCTTGTGGTTATATTTATCAAATTCAATCCGTGTAGGTCACGGCTCTCTTATCTGGCGACAAAAATCCCATTGATGTGTCTATCCCGTCCAAGAGTCTCCTTGATTCAAGTGCAACAAAAAAACTTATAAGGGAAATTGATCCTTCTATGAGGCCGCCTGTTGTCAAGCTCCTTTTTTCGCTTACGACATGGGGTGTTCCTTCAGTCGTCAATCGAGCTAGCGGCTTCCTTAAACGTGAGGCCTCTGTTTGCCTCGAACGAACTTCTATCCGTGCTGGCTTCTCTTTGCCAGACACCCGATGCTGTATTCGCCCAAGGACGATTCCGAAAGCGCCGGGGAACCCGAAGGGAGAACGAAACCGAAACCTCAAACATTACGGAGGCTACATCATAAACCACAACTATAAGTCAATTTAAGGTTCACCCATAAATACAAAAGCACCCCAAAAAAAAGGAATGGGGAAACCATACCGTTCTTTTACAATTTTGAACTCCTTAAGGGCAGCCTGCCTGAGGGCCTGGCATCGGTTCATCTTCTCTGAAAGGATATTTTTATAGAACTCGACCATCAGTTCCTTAGTTTCCTTATCCGGCACCGACCACATACTCATGACAAGGCTTTTGGCGCCGGCCTGGGTAAAAGCCCTCCGCAATCCGAACACCCCTTCTCCTTTCTTTACTTCACCTACACCCGTGTTGCATGCAGACAAAACGACCATATCAGTACCCATAAGTTTCAGACCGAGTATTTTTTCGGCCGTGACAATGCCGTCAAAATTTTTTGAGTCACTTGATTTCAGGGTACTATTTGCTCCTGCCAGTACGAAACCGGACTGCAAAAATGGATTTTCGATTTTTATCCTCTGAATTGACAAATTTTTCTTGTTCGCCTCCACTATCGATAGTCCTTTCTTTGAGGATAGATGTTTTAAAGGACTGAATTCAATATCTTTCAAGAAGAAACCATGTGTCGCGAGATGAAGAATCCGAGGTGTTTTCATTTTGCGGAGCACTTCTTCGGTGGCATCTTCACCTGTATAAATTTCAGTTTGATCCTTCCCCAAAAGGGATTGTATGGTTTGAACCTCTTCTCTTGTCCAGGGGAGACGATCAAAGCTGAGATCCCTCATCAATATGGAACGTTGAACTATGGTTTCTTGTTTCAATTCAGATTCGGCTGTTTTTTCCACTATGGATGCTTTCTTCTCGGTTTTCATGTCAAAGTCAGGATCGCCCAGAAGTAGGGCCTTGCTTCCCTTTTTTTTGCCTTCTCCGTACCCGAGTATATCTCTACCGGACGAGACATAATTGAAGGTGTATTCCTCAATAAGAAATCCTGTATCAGGGTTATAAAAAATCTCAAAAGGGATTAAGTTCAAATTCCCGTCAGGAGATAAATAAATTTGTTGTCGATAACCTAACTCTTTTTCTATTGGTAAAAATACGGTGTTATAGAGATGGCTTGCCAAAAAGGTTACTATATTATTTTCATGATGTTGGATTTGAAATATCATCTTCTTCAATTGGGAAATCAAATAATCAACAGTATCCGCACTACCCAAATCCACCATTCGCAAATCATAGGGGTTGCCTGCCTTGAGAATGAAAGCAAAATAATGATCCTCATCCCATAATTTGTTCGATTTTTTGTCAAAATTGTATAGGCTCACTCTGATCAATTCGACAAGGACACTCTTTCCATTTTTCTTCAGTTTAGCGGCCACTTGTTCGCAGTTTGCATCAGCTTTTTTTAAGTAAACCATATAGGATTGATTGTAGGAACTTATTTGTATTTCAAGCTTTTCCTTTTCATCCCTCAAGAGGTTTATTTCCTTTCTATAGGCATTCAGGCTTTTCTGTCCCGGACCGGAAAAGGCCAGTCTTGTGAGGTGTGACCTCACTTCCGATAATCTATTAAAGGTCCCAATCGTCCTTTCATCACCTGTTAGGAGAGCCCTTTGGAACTGCTTTTGAACATCCAAAATGATGCCCTTGCGTCTAAGAATGGTGTTCATGCCTTCTCTTAGGGCCTCTGGGGAGTCGGGTAATTTCTTCAAAATCAAGGTAAGAAAAACATGAAGATCCTCTTGACTCTTTTGCATGAATTTCAGCTTTTGTGGCTCGGAAGTAAACCCCTTCATGTGATCAATGGATTCGAAATCAATATTTTGGGCACGTTTCATGTATTGAAACGCCTCTTGAAAACGTCCTTCTGAAGCAGTAATCTTGCCCAGTAAATTTAGTGTCTCGGCAAGGTGTGGATGATTCTTGCCTAACGAAAACTCTCCAAGCTCCAACGTAGTATTCCCCAGCTGTTCCGCCGATTCATAATAACCAGAGTTGTAATAAAGACGGCAAAGATTGTTAAGGCTGATGACAAGGCTGTGGGTATTCTCATGCTTTTTTCGAATCTCTATGGCCCTTAACAAAAGCGGCTCGGCCTTATTGTATTCGTGGAGATGGAGATATATTTCCCCAAGCGTGTTAAGGGACGTGGAGACCATGAAATGATCGCCTCCTTGAACCTGTTCTCTTATCTTAAGAGCCCTTTGGGCAAAGGGTTCGGCCTGCCGGTATTCGCCCTTATTCATGTATACTTTAGCAAGAAGTCCCAAGCTTGTGGCAAATAGAGTACTATCTCTTTCTCCGAGTTTCTTGTTGATTTCAAGGGCGCGTTTTAATGTGATTTCTGCCTTTTCATAATCTCCGAACGAATCATAGAGGCCTCCCAGAACATTGAGACATACGCCAACCCCTTGATGGTCCGGTCCTTTTTCCTCCTCAACAATGGCACATAATTTTTCTGCCGAAAGAATGGCCTCGGCATATTTTCCCTGCTCGTTCAGCTTATCGATCTTTTCAAGTAGTACTGTCGCCTGTTCATGATCCTCTTCTTTTAAGACAACAGATCTTGATGGAAGTTCAGCGAATTTGCAGGACGCTATAAGAGTGATAAAAAGAAAAAAGACCAGCCGGACAGTACTACAATTGAAGGACAAGTGATATCGTTTAACGGAAAACAAGGGCCTATCCTTTTAACTAGCTTGACCTGCGGTCTGCATCTTCCTTTCGGCCGCCTCTCTCATCTGAAGAACGCTTGATAAGACTCGATCCAATTTCTTCGAGTAAAGCTTGCCCAGCTTCTTTTTGGCTATGATTGAAATCTCAGACTCCACATTATTGGCCTGTTCAATCAATTTGGCTAAAATATTTTTCGCCTTCTTTAATAACTCTTTTCTTCTATCTCCAGAACCTTCCGATTCATATTCAGCCATTACCCCATTGAATTCTTCAAATAAGGATGCCACTTCCACTGCAGAGTGAATGGTATCAGCTACAGAAACGGCAGTGGACCCTCCCCCACTTGGATCCGCGTAGGCATTTGGATTGCATACGATCAGAGCGATAAGAAGTGCCAGTAAGTGAAAAGGGCATGCGTTGTTGATCCTCATGGTTTCTCCTCCTTTACGAGTTTTTTCGCTCGATGATGATAAGAATAGTTTTTTTGATTAATTGTCCTGCTATCGTACACCCGTGGATTCGATTTTCCATTGGGATTCTTCTTTCACGTATAAGACCTCTACACGATAAACGAATGATGTTCCGGAACTGTTGTTACCATTTAAGACAAAACTGGCTGCAGCATCTTTCCCCATAATGCTAATCCTTTTTAGTGAAGGGTCATTGAAGTTCATGCCGTTTCGTTTCCACATAGGAATCCCCGTATTTTTTATCCATTCGAGTTCCGGGGAATCTTTTGTATATATCTTTCTAAACAGGTCCATGTCTTTGGCGTTTAAGGCATGGCATCTTGCAAGCATCAAATCATAAAGCGCCCTTTTATCCGGGGATTTTAGAGTATTCGGATCAATTTTTTTCTCTACACATCCCGAAGCAAACGTAGAAAGAATCAATATAAGGAAAACGAGATAAAGCTTTTTCATGACAACTCCCTCCTTTAAGCTTTTTAATTCCATATTTTTTTCGTACCTGTCTTATCACTGTTTCATTTATCTATTGATGTTCCTTAACAATTATTTAAATAAGAGTGATAAGAACTCGCTTTCTGATGGGGTGAGCGTAGCAGAGAATGGACTTTTGTGTCAAGGGAGGAAACTTCACAACATGTTGGGGTCTTGGGTTATCCGGTTGCGCGGGGGATTGTGAGGGATGCAAGGGCAGGGGAGGCGGGGCTTCGCGGCGGCTGAAATGCTTTGGAGTCGCGAGTATCTTGGCTACATCAGGGTAACCCCCTCCAACCGAATCCGATTGACAGTTTAAGAGTCAGAGTGCATAAGTCTCAATCGGATAATCCGGGTCTTTGTGGATGTCGTTCTCAAATGATGGGATCTGGGAATCCGAGTAATCTAAGTGGACACATATTGACGGCGAATTGGCCTGGACCTTAGGTTGCGTTTCTCCGCCAGGCTCAAAGAACGCATGTTTCTTCTTCTATGAATTTACGTAGACCCACATGAATGCAAGATTTCTTTCGCAAATCGAAACTTCTCGGTTCCCCCTCGATGATCGATACCATCTTGAATTGTTCACTTGATTGGAGAAAGGGAAAAAGCCTCGAATGCACTGTTAATAAGCGGTGGAAGCAAAAATAGCAAAATCAAGGCAACGGCTAAATCGGTCAGAAAAAGAATGGTTGTTTTTTCCGCCCACTATGATAAGATATTTCTCGTCCCAGAGGGCTCAACCATTTGATCAACAAACCTGATCACTTTCGAATTCAGAAAAAAACCGAAGAGATCGGGCATGAGTCCCTGTAAAGCCTGTGATCCTTAAGACAGAACTTCGAGGAGGTAAAAAGAAGTCATGCCGACAATATTTTTCTACGGTCCTAAGTTAAATAAAGAAAAGAGTAGAGAGATGATAAGGTCCTTTACCGAAGCGGCCAGCCGATTAACCGATATTGAGCCGTCTGCTTTTGTAGTCTATCTCAGAGAATCTACACCTGAAAATGTTGGCGTTGCTGGAGAATTGTTGGAAGATAGATTAAAACAAAAATAGATCGAAAGAATGGATAATTAAGGGCCTCCCTCAAAATATGGATTATTGGCTGAATCAAACGGTTTCTCTATCATCATCGGATCTTATCAATTAGCAAAAGAAATATCGAATGATCAGGACTGGACCCGAGCTGCTTGATTCTTGGATTCGATATCCAAACAGGCTTATGCAGCTCGCCTTGTTCGGGTTTGCCAAACCCTTCTTATGCGCCTAATGGGCTCTCCAGCCGCAACGTTCAGCTGTCGGCTGAAAGAGCAAGGTTAGGAGTTCCAGCCTTATCAACAAAATTGCTCCGAATTGGTCATCCGACCAGGCATTTTTGACAGACGCTCATAAGCGAGCAGGTAAAATGCCGCCAATCCACGATATGGCTTAAAGGGTGATAATTTTCTCATGGTTCCTGTTGGAGATAAACGCTGTCCACGACCGAGATAGCGACCAACGACACTTCTAATACCTAGATCATTCGCCGGGACCCGGTCCGGACGGCTCAGACCACGAACAAGGAAATACTCTGCGGACCAAGGCCCGAGGCCTCGTTGATGAAGGAGAAGAGAGCGGACATCCTCATCGGACATTGTCTCTAACTGGTCAAGATCAAGCAGTCCATTAGCCACCTTATAAGCCAATCCCTTCACATATTCTGCTTTGCGTTGAGAAAGGCCGCATGTCATGAGATCTGCGGCTGAACTCTCACTCAACCGTCTCGGGGTTGGAAAGGCCCTAAGGCCATTCACAGGATCGCCAAACCGTTCGATGATCCTCGTTCTAATACGATAAGCAGCTGCTAAAGAGATCTGTTGCTCAGTAATGGCAATGACCAGCATTTCAAACAAAGATGCAGGTCGCATGGGCTTGAGGCCAAGCAATTCTTGGGTTATCGGCCATAAGACTGAATGGGATGCCGCGAGCCGGTAGAACGGCAAAAGATCCAGCTCAGCGAAGACGATCCATCTGGCTATCCGTTTGACCGCTGATGCACTGTCCGGCAGATCGGTCCGTATCTCTAACGTAGCGGGATCAAGACGGACTTGACGCATTTCCAAGACCGTTGGGCTACCTTTGATTCTGACCGCGGAGCGAAGAACAGAGAAATCTTGAAATAGATCAGGCGAAAAACTCTTCGCAATACGCAAGCATAACTCGAGATCATACGGACCGACCGACGAAAAAGATAGGATAGTCATGTTAATACCGATGGCCTGTGTTTTTCATTCGCGAACTCCTAACATTATTAGGGAATCGAGATGAATAATCAAGGTAGACCGACTTTCGCTTAATTCTTAGACAGATATGGCCGATACAAAAAGAGAGAAGGGTCTTTGTTGAGGTTCTCCTAACAGGGTGTGGGAGACAAAAAGTCTTCTTTTTGTACGATATAGCAATAATATCGATTCAGAATAATCTTTCCGGTGCATTATTTCAGAACCAGTCTTTGATTGGAGCGAAGGAATTTCAATCTGTGCTGGCTTCTTTCCGCCAGACTCCTATCTCGAACTTCCGGGGTGAGCGATAACTAACTGAATTAGATAGCTTTCTCAGCCTCTGCCCTTATCGATTAGCGTTTCAAATCTTTACCTTTTGGCTTCTCGCTTAAATTGCCTGATACATCTTGAATTCAACAGAGTCCAGCAGGGGAAGAAGTGATCGGAATGGTCCTCGTGATAAACGATATATCCTTTCCGGCGAGCGCCTAGCCTTCTTCGGGCGACTCTGAAATCAGTGACCGACATCGCGTGGAATGGATGGCCGGTTTGGCATGGAATATGCTAAAAACATTTTACGCAGATATTGGGCTTTTCTATAGCGTTCGACAATCGGCCTAAGCTGCTAGATTTTGACGCGGTCCGCTACCTTGAAAACAGGCATTAATCAGAATCGAAAGAGAATTATGCAAATAGACGTACCAGAATACCTGGAGAGAGCAGAGAAGGCCTATAAAAACCTTGATTTTTTGAACAGGAAAGAAGCGCGAACCCTCCGGATTCTTGCCGAATATGAACACCCAGAACAGGTCTTTCTGGATAATGGTGTTAAGAATACAGTAGTATTTTTCGGTTCCTCCCGGATACTACCCAAAAATAGGTTTGAGGAGAAATTATTCGCTTTGAAAGCTGCTTTGAAGAATGCAAAAGGCAAACAAAAAAAGGAATTAGAGCTTAAACTTACTTCGATGGAGCATCACCGGAAGTATTGCCGGTATTATGATGAAGCAGTGGAACTCGCTCGATTAGTGACAGAATGGTGTTTGAAGCTTCCCAAAAGCAAACAATTCATAATTTGTTCCGGAGGTGGATATGGTATTATGGAGGCTGCAAATAGGGGAGCATTTGAGGCTGGTGGAGAATCGATTGGATTAAACATAAGCCTTCCGTTCGAAAAGAACCCGAATCCATATATCACCCCAAAATTTAATTTTGAATTTCATTATTTCTATATGAGAAAGTTGTGGTTCATGTATTATGCCAAAGCACTGCTCGTGTTCCCAGGCGGATTCGGGACACTCGATGAATTGTTTGAGTTACTTACGCTCGTGCAGACTGAGAAAATCACAAAACCCCTATTGATCGTATTATACGGGGAGTCATACTGGAAAAATATCATTAATTTCAACGGGCTTGTTGAAGCAGGAATGATTTCCGAAAAAGACCTGTCATTGTTCTCGTACGTCAATAATCCGAAAGCTGCTTTCAAATTCTTGAAAGATGGGTTGCCTAAGCATTTGGTATAAGGTACCTTCAACTGATTAAGACCTGCCCATCCACTGCTGTAAATTCTCATATCTCTAGAAGGCCACCATTTCTGATTATTTCACACGCAAATCGATATTTTTTACTTGTCCTCCTGTGATCGATAACATCTTGAATCAATGAAACACAGCCTTTGATTTGTTGACATACGGAGAAAAATTATCCTATTATAGTGGTCAAAATAGGAGCTTAACCCTCGCCAGGAGGAAGCCAGGTACCACAATTGGAGGACTGGCACCTTCCTGGGTTTAGCAGCTTGACAGCCATCAACTATGGGCTCAATAAGACTAAGGTTTATGCCAGTTCTGGCCGTTTTCCTTTGCATGGTATCGTGTGGGGACGATGACGCCGTTTTTTACCGCTGTGGCGTCAATGGGGCATATACTGGCGACTATTTAGTGACCCTAGATATTACAAGCATCGGCGATCGATGCGATCCGGGGGAAGTCCCTCCCGATCCAACCGTGATCCAATTCGGCGACGTTACCGTGGACTGGGACTGCGATTTATTCTTTGATGACTTAGGACTTCTCAATGGCCAAGCGGTTCTCATCGATTTCTGGGGTGATCTTCGGGACGACCGGATGAGCTTGATCACTGCGAGTGGTGACGTAATCACCTTCTTCGTGATGGATTTCGAGGACGGCGATACGATTTGGGGCATATTCTGGTGGGATGTGACAAGCGATTGTGTTGTAGAGGGAAACTTTACCATTATTATCGACTGAACTGAGGTTTATTCCCTTTCATGTCTGTCTTCGGGCGTCTTCCTCAACGGGGCTACCTGATCCCAATTAACGAATTGCGGAAGAAATATTGCATAATCGGGATCGGGCCTGGATGAACGAATACATCTTGAAATATTTACCTTGCCCGTTTCTCCTTCATTCCCCTATCAACCCTCCTAAACTTTGCCACTAACTGCTTTTGCTTCAGTGATGCGACCTGAATCGGGGAATCATAAAAGGGGTTGTGCGCCGATAGAGCTCAAACTGCTCGCCGAAGCGCCGACGTAATTGAGGTTCCTCGAAGAACTTTGTTGCCGCAACCAAGCAGAGCCAATAAAGCGCCACCACCAGGAACGATGATCGCAGCCCCAGCATGATCCCCGGCCCTACAACATAACCTATGTAGGCTATACAGATTGGATTGCGGCAGTGGCGATAAGGACCCGTGACCACCAGCGACTCGGTCGGTGTGAGCGGTGAGGGCAACCCTCCAGCACGGATAAAGTGAGGCAGTGTGGCTCCTTCCAATGCGGCCGACAGGATGAACAAGACCACTCCTAATGGCAGCCGTACCCAAAGCACCCAGGAGAGCGACCTGCCCAACAATCGGTCCAGCCCATAGGCCCCGAACACTAGCGCCGCCGGCAAAAGCAAATGGACAACTGTGCCAAGCGCCAGCGCCAGTAGACCGACCTGAACCCTACCGACTCGCAGCGATCGAGTCATCGTTGGACCTTTCGGTCATCAGACCGGGGGTACATCTCACTCAAGCGTCCCCCAGCTTGTCGTCTTGTCGGTGTCATCCCATGGCGGTAGTGCGGTGGCGCCTAAACACGCTTGATGCGCCTCATCTTGCCTCCCAGTTTAACCAATGCTTCAATCTCAAGCATCTTGGAAATAGCTATTTCTTGGATGGACAATTTCTTTCTGTCTAGCCCCTTACGCATTATTCATCCCACAATCCCCTACTATTCTTCCTCGCCTCTTTCTCATATCGCCATCCTAGAATTTCTCTCCTGATATCTGCTCATAGGCCCGTTTGGCATATCTTCTAACCTTGTGATTTTCGTCATTTTCCCCTATTTCTCTCAAATCCTTTAAAGCCCTTTTATCCCCAATATGACTCAAAAGTTCTGCCGCATATAGCCTTAAATAGGGATCTTCATCTTTCAAAAAGGTCACTAACATTGGAGTCGGCTCATTATCCCCCAATCTTATTAACTCCGTCCTCAGAGCCCACCACCTTAACTTACAACTCGTATCTTTTCTAGTGACCCACCCCTTTAGATTGGCAAAACACTCTAGAGTCTGAATCT
>Ga0209636_10000133_pt1 | contig 60281 bp, 57 predicted proteins | sample DeeMarSWOR152_54_FD_187464 | JGI IMG/M metagenome (GOLD analysis project Ga0209636, IMG submission 187464) | Marine sediment microbial communities from White Oak River estuary, North Carolina - WOR-1-52-54 (SPAdes) (version 2) | ecosystem: Environmental > Aquatic > Marine > Intertidal zone >...
CTTATAAGCATTTTATATAATCTTGGGTTTATCGATTGGCTTGGAGTTGTATTTGAACCTTTGATGGAGGGGGTTTTTGGTCTACCTGGAGTAGCTTCTATTGTTTTGTTAACAGGTTTTTTACGAAAAGATTTGGCAGTTGGAATGCTACTAGCCCTAACAAGTACTATTACATTTAATCCTATGCAACTGGTTATAATCGCAACGATTCTAACGATCTATTTCCCTTGTGTTGCAACTTTTGCTGTCCTTGTTAAAGAACTAGGAATAAAAGATATGATGAAATCTGCAGCAATAATGGTTGTTACCGCGGTAGTTGTTGGAGTTATACTTAGGGTTGTTTTGTTAGGAGTGTGAAAGTTTGAGGAAGAAAACTATTGAGGATTATGCAGAACTTGTATATGATCTGCAGAAGAGTAAAAAAAGAGTTCATACTAATGATGTAGCTCTTGTCTTAAAGATAAACCCTGCAAGTGTCACTGAGATATTTCAGAAGTTAAGTGAGGAGGGGTACGTGGATTATGAGAAGTATGGTGGTGCGACTCTGACTAAGAAGGGTAGGAGGGTTGCCAGAGAGACGAAGAAGCGGCATGATACGTTGACAGAATTTCTAATGCTTCTTGGAGTTGATAAGAAAACAGCTGAGGAGGATGCTTGTGAGATGGAGCATATTCTGCATCCGATTACGATGGATACAGTCGTCAAATTCGTTGAAGTAATTAAACACTGTGGGGTTACCCCATTTTGGTTGGAACGGTTAAAGGAGTACGTTAAAACTGGTAAACTGTCTAAATGCCCCTCTGAGTTGGTTGACGTATGCCTTAGATATGCAAAAACTTCAAAATAATTTCCAAATCTGTGGGCTATACATCAGTTTTCCCATGTTAAAATCTCTATTTTCCAATGGAAAAAACAGTATTACAGAGTTGTATGTTTTTTATTCCAACGCAACAGTTTAATATTATATCCGTGATTAAGTTTAGCATTCATAAGATGATGAGGTGGATGGATATGAACGATTTATTAAAGATTAGTATAGGAGTTGTAGCAGTAGTAGTTATATCTACAGCAGGTTGTATTTCTACTGAAACTATATCAGCTGCTCAGATAAAAGCAAACGCTCTAAATTCTACTGAAGGTGTTACGTCATATAGTTTTTTCATGACTGGAACGATGGGGACAACGATCACTAATAGTACAGGGTCTTATGCATCAGATATATCATTGACAGTAAATGGTGCGGTTGATCTAAGCAATGAAAAGCTTATGATGGAGACAGATGCAGAAGCAGATTCAACGATTCCAGAACAACAGTTAGAGATTAAATCTACGATTTATATTATTGATGATATACTGTATATGCAAACAGATGCTCTAGGAGATACACAATGGTTGAAAAAGAACATTACTAATTTTGAGGCAACATGGCAATCCTATTCAGAATTTCTACGTTCAGATATGGATATGCAGAGACAATTACTGGAGACATCTGATGTGGAAAAATTAAATGATGAAGTGGTCAATGGTGTAAACTGCTATGTATTGAAGATTAAACCAGATATCGAAAAATTATATGAGATCCTGATGAGTCAGCAGGGTATTAATAATTCTGGTGTAACGCCAATTGGTAATCTCTCTGACATAATAAAAGGATGGTCAATAAAACAATGGTTTGCTAAGGATACAAATTTATTGATGAAGGCGTACAATCAGATGACATTTGAGTATTCTTTTGACATGGGTTATACATCTGTAAGCTTTTCTTATAACATCGATATGGAAATCTTGTTTTCTGGCTACAACTCAGCAGTTAATATAGAGTTACCTGAAGAAGCTGAAGATGCTACTTGGTCTTGGCTAGAATAAAGGATTAAAAAGGCAAAAAAACGGATCTGTCGGGATTAAGATTTTTCTTAAGATAAGAACTGTAGAAAAAGTATGTTTTTTCTATGTTGACTGTTTTTCTTTAAATTGGACCAATCCATTTTGTAAAATTATTAACCCATAAGTAATCAATTTTGATTACCTACGCATAGAAAAATTTATTAATGATGAGAGCATATATGTAATATCATGGAAACATTAAGAATTGCTAAAAAACTTGAAGAATACCCTACATTTAATATTGACACTTTTGCAAACATTATTGATAATGATAAAACTTATGCGAAAGTGCATCTGAACAGGTTAAAAAATAGAGGCATTGTAAAACAAATCCAGAGAAATGTTTATACTGTACAAGAAGACCCTCTGATTATCGCTTCAAGAATAATATGGCCAAGTTATATTTCCCTATGGACTGCATTTCGTTATCATAATTTAACTGAGCAAATACCAAATAAGATATCTGTTATAACCACTCGTTCAAAAAGTCGTGAAAACATACAAATAATGAATACAACAATTATTTTTGAAAAAATTCGGCCATCATGGTTTTTTGGTTTTTCAAAAATCAAAATGCAGGATTTTGAAGTTTTTATGGCAGAACCAGAAAAAGCTTTAATAGATGCTGTTTTACTTAAGAAAATTTCAACAGCTGAAATATATTTCCTCCTAAAAGAAAATATTAAAAATATCTCTACCAAAAAAATTGTGGATTATATCCTCAGAACAAAGAACCGTGCTCTGGCTAAAAGATTTGGTTGGATGCTTGAATCTCTTGGATGTAACTATGCAAAAAAGCTAAAAAAACAGACATATAAGACTATGATACCACTTGACATTACTCGCCCCATAACTGGTGGGCTAAATGACAAAAAATGGGGAGTTATTGTTAATATTGGGAGGACATAATGATATCAAAATCAGAACTTACAAGGATTTCTGAGATAAAACATCTCACAATTAGGAGTGTTGAGAAAGATTACCTTCTTGAACTTTTGTTATATATTTTATCGGATGATAGGCGTTCTCTGGTTTTTAAAGGTGGAACAGCGCTTTATAGATTTTATAACCTTAACAGGTTCAGTGAAGATCTTGATTTTGATGTTGTTGGAAAACGATTTGATACAGATAAAATGATTAAAAAAATAATCAGAAATTTGGAAGTTACAGGAATGCAAAGAACAATTTTTGAAAAAACAGAACATGGCAACGAAACTAATATAAGATTTGCAATAAGAGGACCTCTTTATGATGGAAGTAAGAATAGTATGTCTAGAGTTTCAATAAATATTAGCAAAAGAGAACGGCCGATCTCACCTCTTGAGAAACTACTTGTTACAACTTATCCTGAAATACCTTCATTTGAACTATCTGTACTTGATGTTGAAGAAATAGCCGCAGAAAAAATTAGATGTATCTTAACTAGAGAAAAACCAAGGGACATCTATGATCTCTGGTTCCTATCCAAAAAAAACATTACTATAGATACTTCACTTGTGAATAAAAAACTCAGAATCTATAGATTAACGTTTAACTATAAAAAATTCATAGAAAAAGTAAATGAAAAACGTAACATGTGGAAACGAGATCTACAAGATCTAATTATAGGAACGTTACCCGAGTTTAATGATGTCACAAATGAAATAAAGAACTGGTGTAAAACCTGGGCATAAAAATAGGTTTCACTTTAAACTTAATCTAATAAAAATCAATGGGCCTGCCGGGATTAAAAAATTCCTTAAGATATGGACTGTGGGTAAATAGTTGATTTTCTTTTTTATCTGTTTATGGGAGAGATTGCAAGTTTGTAAACGAAAGTAATTCTATTTTATTACTAGTAATTGGGAAAGTTTCATTAATATGAAATTATTACAAAATATTATTGATTTGGGGACAGTATGACAAAAAATAAAGAATCAACGTTAGGTCGAGAGCCTTTAGAATATGCAGTTTATGGTGGAATCTGTGGAATGTTAGGAGTAATGGTATTTATATTCTTGTTTATCGCTGTTGTGTTAGAATCATGTAGACCACCTATTTATTTATCTGTTGGGAGAAGTCTTATTTGTATTATCTTATCAATAATGACTCTTTACTTTGGCTATCAAGCAAGGGCAACCAAACAAGGAATTACGGTAATATTATTAGGCATTGCTGTATTATTACTCGTAGGAATATTATACATTGTTGGGATTATTCCCTGTGTAGTATCATAGAAACAAATCTCTGGTAGTATTAAATACTGTTGTTTTATTCTAATATTGGGAGGTAAACTACCTATGTTGTCAAAAATACCAATAGATATGGAAAAAATAAAACAAGAAGATATTGATAAGGAGATATTAAGAGCAGGGATCATTGCTGAACTTGATGCCATCAATCTCTATGAGCAAATGGCAGCGTTGACGAATAACGAGCATATTAAAAATATTCTTTTGGACATTGCAAAAGAAGAAAAAACACACGTTGGTGAATTCCAGACGTTGTTATTGGAACATGATAAGGAACAGGAAAAAGAATTAGAAGAAGGTAAGGAAGAAGTAGAGGAACTGATTGGTAAAAGGGGGTAAAAGGAGCTATGAAGACATTACAAATAAAAAAGAAATTGTATGAGTGGCCAAAGCTGCCTTATAATTACAAAGATTTAGGGCCATATGTTTCTGAAGAGCAATTGAAGATACATCATCAGAAGCACCATCAATCTTATGTTAATGGTGCAAATGCGATACTTGAAAATTTGGATAAAGTTCGACAGCAGGATTCAGATATTGAAATTAAATCAACTTTGAAATCATTATCATTTAATATTGGTGGGCATGTGCTACATTCGTTGTTCTGGCCGAGTTTAGCACCAGCGGGTAAAGGTGGTGGTAAACCTGGTAGTGTTATTGGTGATGTGTTAGAAAAAGAGTTCGGAAGCTTTGATCGATTTAAAAAGGAGTTTACTCAAGCAGCTACAAGTGTGGAAGGCTCTGGTTGGGCGGCATTAACTTATTGTAGGCAAACCAATAGACCGATTATTATGCAGATTGAGAAGCACAATACGAATATATATCCTATGTTTAGAATTCTTATGGTGCTTGATGTCTGGGAACATGCCTATTATCTTGACTATCAAAATGAAAGAGGTAAGTTTGTCGATGCATTCTGGAACATCGTAAATTGGGATTCTGTTAACAATAGACTTGAAGAACTATTATAATGAGGACATTCCAACAAGCTATTATCATCAAGACAACACTTTGATAGGTTATACTAAAAATTTCAGTTACAGAAGCATTAAATAATTAGGACAAGAAGATATGTAAGAAATTTAAAAATGGTATGATATCCATAATGGATAAATCAAAATTTACAATCTATGGTTATATTTGTGGAGTCGGCTCATTACTTTTATTCGTAATTCATTTTCTTACAGATTACAGCATATTGTCCTATTGATATAGAAAATATCATGAGGATTAGTATTATACAAATAGTTCTTGCAATTATTGCAATGTATTTCGGATGCTGCTCTGAAACTAGAAGAGGTAAAACAAGTATTATTCTAAGTCGAATAGGTCTCGTCTTAGTAGTATTATATTTTTTATTTCAGTGGTTTTACCGTGTATTACGTCATATGGTGTCAAAAATTAATTTTTATTCTCGTTTACACACTTCCACAATCGAAACTATAGAGTGAGCTATAAGCGCAAGTCCAAGAAATACATAGAAAAAAAGTAAAGACGAACTTATCTCGCAACCAGAATTTTTAGATCCAAAGTAATTTAGTGTAGATATAAAGATTAGCAAAATACCAACTAATGCAGGTATTATACAAAAACACATATCTTTTATTTTTTTCTTCTTTGCTATAGTTTATCACCTCCATTATTTAATCAAATTTGATAATTTGTAGTTTTCTATAATTTATTTAATTTATTTACATTCTGGTATTTTATCCAGTCCTTTTAGGTTTCTTGTAAGAGTTACCACATTACCAACAGCCTTAACATAACCTACCGGCAAACAAATTATTATATGTCCTAATAAAGGTTTTTTAAAACCAAGTTCTTTTAATGCTTCGTCAGATAATTCAATATGTATATGTGTAACCTCCCACTTTTTTGTATTTAACTCCATTCCAGATATCTCGCCAGTCTTAAAACCATCTAAGGTAACAACATCCATACCATCTAATTTACTAAATTTCATAAATATTGCCTCCTCTGTTATGTTAATACAATATTTGTAATATATATTTTACGAAGTGTTATTTTTTATAGTAAAAAGATTTATAAAAGATTTATTAGTTGTATAACTTATATTTTGGGGAGGTACATATATGAATATGAAAGAAACAAAACATAAAAGCTTGCCTCTGAGTGAGGCACCTGATATAAAAGAAATTATTGGAAAGAAGGTATTAACTGATGATGGAAAAAACATTGGAAAAATAAGAACAATTCGAATACATCCAAATAATTTAACAGTTGAAGGAATCGAAGTAGATACAGGTCTTTTTAAAGTTGATAAATATATTGATAAAAACTATATAAAAACAATTACAGAAAATGGAGCAATCCTTAAAATTACACCGGTTGATGATATCATTGGTCTTACTGTATACGATTCAACAGGTAAAAGTGTTGGTGAGATTAAAAGTATTAAACGTTCCAAAAAATCAAATAGACTTCTATCAATTACAATGGTATCAGATCTATATAAAGGCGAAGAAGTAACAATTGATGCAGATTATATTGCAAACTGTGGAACTAGTTGTATTCTTAAGGAACCCATTAGAGATATAGTCGAATAAAAAATATTTGGGACAATGATTGATAAATCAAAATTTCCAATAACAACTTCACTGACATCCTCACATATCTCATCTAAACTAATGCCACTTTTTTCCTCATCTTCTTTTTCTTTCTTTTCTTCTTCATCATCTTCAACTCGAGGTAAAGCTGCTTCAATAGATAGAATAATAACTCTAAAATTTTCATATTTTGAAAATTCTTTCTCCAAAATACCTATTACTGCTTCAGATTTATCAGCAGGAATAAGTATTTTTGAAAACATTTCTTTTTCCGATAGTTGCTCTTGTCTGACGTCAATAATTGTAATGTCTTTAAATAATTTTTTCAAATCTTTTTTCTTAATTGAAGGATGATATACCTCTAATAATCTTAAGGTCATGACAATATTCTTTATATAACATCTATTTAATGTTTCTTATGCTGTTTTTTTAAAAAACAGTGGGACTGATAAGTTGAAAAAACGTAGGATCATTGGAATTATATTTCTGCTATTTATTGGGATTATTATAATAGGTTTTATAACAGGAATTTTAACCATACCATCAATCAAAAATATAAATAACAGATGGGGAGATATCTCAGAGAATACTACCGAAATTATAAGTAGTATAACGATTGAGAATAATAATCCTTTTAAGATTATTATACCAAGAGTTGAAGTAGATTATACTTTAAAAATGAATAATATCGAGATGGCTCATGGGAAAATTGAGAACATCGATTTGCAAAAAGGCGATACAACGATTGAAGTTACTTCATATCTCAATAACTCAAAAATTCCAGAATGGTGGGTCTCCCATATAAAAAATAATGAAACAACTATTGTTGATATTGAACCTATGGTTGTAATTGATGCAGAATTTGCAGAGCCTCATATTGATACACCATCTAAAACAATCCCGGTTAATACAAATCTTCTTCATGCCGGTAACATGTTTGATGAAAAAACGATTGAAATAGGTCCAATTAATATTACTCTGAAACCTGTTTCTGTTGAATGGGGTAATGTTAATAACAAAACTACTGAGATTATTTTAAACGTTGTTATGTATAACCCAATGCCTTTAAATATCCCGATGCCACAGATACAATATAACATATCAATGAATAATATCACCATCGGAAATGGAAGTATTACTGATAACCTTATTTTGAAAGCTAATAAAGATTCTATTATAAATCTAGTTACTAAAATAGATAATAACTTGTTAGATGACTGGTTTGTATCACACCTTCAAAACAATGAAAAATCTACTCTTAAAATAACAATCAGTTCAGTTTTAGAATATGAAGGAATTAGTTATAAAATAGATGATTTTTTAATTTATATACATGATTTTGATACTGATATATTAGGTTCTGCATTATAGTTTTTAAAATACTGTCTTAATCAATTTTACTTTTTCTAAGGTGGAGATATTAAATCCATCAGATATGGTTTTAGAAGTTTTCTAACACTTGCCATCCAGACAATTGCACATAATATAAGAATTATTGTTAAATAATTCCATTCATTGATTACGAGACCAAGTGCTATTCCAGCAGCAGGAGCATGCTCAGTATTAGTTACAGTCATTATAAAAATAGCGATTCCAACAGCGATAGCACCAAATACAATTAGTGCCATTTTTTGGGTTATAAAAAAATTGCTGAAACCTTCAATAAAAGAGATATAATTACAAATTATTCCTACTATAATTCCAACTATATAACCACCGATTAATCTCCTGGGACCAGAAGAATATGTATTTGGCATTGTAAAAATAATAAACGCACTTGCACCAAGTGCGGCAATTATCGCTGTTTCAGTGAGGATATTTAGAAAAACAAGCACCGCTAAGACAGTTAGCGTAGCCAAAACACATTGAAAAATATATTTATGAACATTTTTTCTGAATTTTTTATCAAAAAATCTCATTAATAAATCTCCGATTTAGCTTTTTCTCAGTGTAACATCGACATTTTCCGAAGCGATTTTTATGTTTTTAGATTTTTCAACCTCTGCAAGAAGTAACTTGCTTATTTTATCGCGCAGTATCCTTCTATCTCTTGTATCTGTTACATATCTGATGTTGAAGTTAATCCAATTATCTGTTAGCGTTAGAAATATCACTGGTTCCACAGGTTTCTTTGGTAAATAATATTTTTCTCCTAGTTTAGTGATTTCCTTATCTGCTCGCTCTGCAATAATTGTTGTTTCTTTTTTAACAATGTCTAGAAACTTGTTGTGAGCCTCTGTCCAATCGCTATCATAAGTTATTGGAAGGCTTATTTCATCCCAAATAAAATTATGATCCTTCGTAAAATTGTTTACATTATTTGTTAAAACATTGCTGTTAGGTATTATTGTTAATCTACCTGTCGCCTGATTGCCATCAACCCATTCACCTATTTCCAGTATAGTAGTATAAAGAACACCGATGTCGATAATATCACCTATTTTTCCATTGATTTCAACTCGATCACCAACACGGTATAGCCCTGTTGAAAAAATAGTAATTCCACCTGCAAAATTTTTAAAAACATCCTGTAAAGAAACTGCAATACCTGCACCGATAAGACCATAAGAAATGAGTAATGTTTCAGTTTGTTCAATCCAAATTGCAACCAAAGCAAATAAAAAAACAAGGATATAAAGAATCGATATTGTTTTTTTGAAAGAATAACGCATTTTAGCTTGTTTCATTTTTTTAATAACAATTTCTTCAAAAACAACTCTAAAAACTATATATATTATAGTTAAGGCTAAAAAAGTGTAGAAACCATTTACTATATAAAAATTGTATAAAGTTGGATATTGATAATGTGTAAACCATAACGCTACGGTGAATATTACAAGTATTATTGACGCTCCAATTTTTTTAAACATAATCTCACAATTTAGGGACGAATAGTATTGAAATATCAAACAAGATAAGAACCACTACTGCAACAATAAAAGCTACAAGGATACTCATTATCCATGCTAGTATTGCTTTCCCCCAACTAACATCATAAAAACTCTTGATGAAATACCAAAAAGATATAAGCCCAATAATACGACCTACATATGGTATAAACGCAAGAACGGACATTACAACAGCGCCAATAATTACAGTTCCAGCGGCCTTACCAAAGCTTCTTTTATGGAAACTTAGAATGCCTGTTGCGAGATGACGTAGCAATATACCAACAAAAAAAGTAATCAAAAAATAAATTACTTGTCTGGTCAACAACTCCCCTAATTCATAGCCTAAAAACTCCATATTAATACCTTTTTTCTATTCCCATTAGCATTTCTATAACCATCTTTTTCTTTTGAAGTATATTAACAACAAAATCCCAATAACAAGCATCGCTACTAAAGCCATTGGATAACCCCAAAACCAGTTTAGCTCTGGCATGTTAAACGGACTAATATCAGGATTAAAGTTCATACCATAAAGACCTGCAACAAATGTCAATGGAATGAAGATTGCTGCAAAAATTGTCAGAACTTTCATCACTTCATTCATTTTATTTGAAACACTTGACATATAAATATCAAGCATACCTGAAGTCATATCTCTAAATGTTTCAATTGTGTCAATCACCTGGATAGTATGATCATATAAATCTCGAAGATAAATCTGGGTTGATTTTTTTACCAACTTTGATTCTCCTCTTTGTAATCCACTAATAACTTCTCTTAATGGCCACACTGATTTACGTAAATAAATCATTTCTCTCTTTAGATTATGAATAGTTTGTAATTTTTCAGGTGTTGGATTTGCAACAATTTCATTTTCTATACTTTCGATTTTTTCTCCAATTTTTTCTAAAATAGTGAAATAGTTGTCAACAATTGCATCAATTAAACCATAGGCAAGATAATCTGCTCCCATCTTACGTATTCTACCTTTGTTATTTCTAATACGCGCTCTAACTGTATCAAATACATCCCCGATACTTTCTTGAAATGAAATAACAAAATTATTCCCAAGAATTAGACTTACCTGTTCACTATGAATCTCATGTGTTTTTTCCTCAGTATAAAGCATTTTTAATACAATAAAAATGTATTTTTCAAAATCCTCCATTTTTGGACGTTGATCAGTATTTAAAATATCCTCTAAAACAAGAGGATGTATATCAAAATATTTACCAAGTTTTTCAATAACTTCAACCTCATGAAGCCCATCAACATTGATCCAAGTAACAGTTGGCTTACGTTTAAACGCGAAACACTCTTCAACTTTTCCAACTTCTTTTTCCTCAAACTTAGAAACATTATAATCAATAACAGTGATCCTTACTTTTTCTGTTTTTTTCTCACCAATATGAACAAGAGCTCCCGGTGGAAGACCACGTTCTTTTGACCTTTTCTTAATCAACCTTGGCATTACACCTAACCCCCGCAACTATAAAAATGACAATAAACTAAAAGCTAAAGAAATTTGCCCTTTTATAAACATTAATTTTAAGTAGCATCATGCTCATCACTGATTTCACCAAAAATCTCTTCAATTAAATCTTCTAAAGTTACAATACCAATTATTTTACCATTTGTTGATTTGACAATTGCCATGTGAAACTTTTGTTCCTGCATCCTCCTTAACAAATCATCAGCTTTCATTTTCTGTCTAACATACAACACACTCTTCATAATCTCCTTCACACGAAGACTTTCATCTTTCAAAAGAGCATCTTTCACATGAACAATTCCAACAATATCACCTTTATTTTTTCCATAAACAGGGAATCTAGAATGACCGGATCTAACAGCAATTTTTTTAAGACTTTTTAATGAATCATTTTCACTCACAAAAAATACTTTATCAATTGGAATAAAAACCTCTCTAGTTTCAGTTTCATCAAAATCAAAAATCTCATTTACAAGATGTTTTTCATCCTTTTTTATAGTTCCATCCTGAACACCCAGATCAAGCATGATTCTAATTTCTTCCTCAGTAACCAAAGCTTTTTTTCCTACCTCCTTTCCAAGAACCTTTAAAAAAATATTAGAAAGAACAGATAACCCTCTTGAAACAGGAGAAAAAACAATAGTAAGAATATTAAGAGATTTTGCAACTCGAAAAGCAAACTTTTCATTATGAATACCATATGCCTTAGGTATAGCTTCACCAAATACCACTACTAAAAGGGTCATAATAGCTGTTGCTATTCCAACACCGATATTACCAAACAAATAAGCAGCCACTACACCTGCGAGAATCGATGCAGAAATATTAACTAAATTATTACATATAACAATTGCACTAACTACCTCAGCAGGTTTTTTCAGCAACTTTTCAAGTATAATAGCATTTTTTTCACCAATTTTAGACTTTTTTCTAACCTTTATCCTGTTAACTGAGACAAAGGCCATCTCTGCTGCAGCAAAAAAGGAAGATAAGAAAATTAATAGACCTATAACTATGATAACAATAATCCAAATCATTTCTATCTCTTTGTTACTTCCTCTGATAAATTTTTATTATTGGCCAGGAAATTTCGATGTTTTCCTTATCAAAGCGTTCTTTAAGCTCTTTAATAAACTCGTTTCTAACAATAAATCTGGCCATAGGTTCTTCCACCCTTAAAACAATAATGAAATTTATATTTGAGTCACCAAACTCTCTATAACGAAAAATAGGCTCAAAATCTTTAATTGCTCCAGGGACTTTTTGCTGAATTTCCTTTGCTACTTCAAGTGTAATCTTTTCGACTTTTTTCAAATCAGACTCATAAGCGACACCACATGGTATCCACATATTCAGATCTTGTTTTGGCATGGAATAGTTGATTATATTACTATCAGCTAGTTTAGCATTAGGAATAATCAAGAGGTTGTCAACCATTGTTCTTATCCGTGTTGAACGCCATCCTATATCTTCCACAAACCCAGATGTGTCTTTATCAAGTTCAATAAAATCTCCAACATTAATAGGGCGATCAGAAAGCAGGTGCATTCCTGCAAAAAAGTTGGATAGTGTGCTTTGAAGAGCAAGCCCTATAGCAAGTGCACCAAGTCCTACACCTGCTACCAATGGCGTTATATCAATCTGAAAATATCCTAAAATAACTGCTATAGCGATTATAAAAATTACAATACTTACTGCTTTGTTTATAAGCTTTGGTGGCCGTTCGAATCCTCTACGTATTTTTAGATAACCAAGCATTATAACAGTTATAATCCGGGAGACAAGTAGAGCAGCGATTAGAGTAGCTATGACAAAGAAAGCATCATCAATCCATGATTTATATTCATTGAGAATTGATAGTGGTTTTACAGCAGTATATAAACCAATAAAAAATATTAAGAGGAGAACTGGTTTTGAAAGTTGTTTTAAAATAAATTCAGCATAACTTTTTTTCCTTCCAGCAATTCTTTTTACAATTACTCTTAGGATAAAATATGCAAGGGTAACCACCAAAATAGTTCCAATTAGAATTATCAAAAAACGTGCATATTCATTACTAATTAAATTATCTAATACTGACATCAATTTTTTCTCCCACTATCAATAGCAAGATTGATGTTTAAAATAAATAGTTTCTGGATGTGGCTTAGTACAATACCTAGAAGGATTTATACAAATGTGGGTACTGCATCTAGACGGATCTGCCGGGATTCGAACCCGGGTCAGAGGCTCCGGAAGCCTCTGTGATATCCAAGCTACACTACAGACCCAACATTAAACAAGATAATGTAGTTCTCGCTCATAAAAAAATTGGTTAAAAAGGAAAAAAACCAAAAAGATTTTTGTTTTATTGCGTGGTTTCTTTTGGTTTTTCTTTCTTTTCTTCAGCAGGTTTTTCCTGTTCGGGTTCTGCGGCTTTTTCTTCTGGTTTCTCGTCTTCCGTTCCAACTGGCTCCTCAGCAGGTGGTTGCTCCTCTTCATCCTTTGGTGGTTCTTCAATTTGAGGGGGTTCTGGCTGCGGCTCGGTCTCTTCCATTTTTGGTTCTTCTGGTGGTATTTCAGTAGTTTCCGGTTTTGGTACTGGTTCTTCAACCGGTGGTTTTTCTACTGTTTCCCCTTCGTCTGGTTTCTCAACGGGTTTCTCCTCTGCCTTCACAGGTTTCTCAGGTATTTTCCTTCCACCGCCCTTAAACTCTGTATATCCACAAGTTCCGCAGCTAAAACGATTTTTATGCTCAGCAAGAAAAACGCCTTCTCCACATTTAGGACAATGCCTCCGAAGACGTGTGATCTTGTCTCCTTCAACTTTGAAAAGTTCTCTCTTCTTCATATTTATTCCTTCTTCTCCTCAACAGGCTGCTCAGATTCACCACTTGATTCTTCTTTAGATTGTTCAGCTGGCTTTTTCTTCTCAGCAGCTGTTTCTCCAGGTTTTTCCTCAGTCTTTTCAGGTCCACCAGCCTCTTCCTTAGACTCTTCGTCAGATGGTTTTTCTTCTTCTTTTGGTACTGGTTCCTCAACTGGTGTTTTATCCTCCTCTTCCTTAGGTGGTTCCTCTGCTGCCTCAGGTTTCTCCTCTCCAGGTTCCTCTCCTGGTTCAGCAGGTTTTTCTTCCTCCTTTGGTTTTTCCTCTTCTTTCTCAGCTTCCCTTACTTCTTCAGGTTTACCTCCTGGTTTCTCAACTGGTTTTTTCTTCTCCTTCTCTTTTTCTTTTTTCTCGATGATTTTATTCCTCATGAGGATATGATCCCTCTCCCAATCCTTTGACTTCTCTGCAGACGTATAAACCTTCGCATAACCCTTACTCTCCTCTATACCGAAACTTGAATGAATACTATCAACAACGATGTTATCCTTCTTCATATTCAGCTTCTCAGCAAGCTCACTACGGATAATCTCACGATTCGGCGTTCCCTCACCTTCATGACGAATGGTAAAATTTACTTCAGTCCTGTTAAGCAAGGGATTATTTTTCTTCGAACTAATCTCTATTTCCATGACATCTCACATCTCATCTAATATCTCTTTAACCTTTCTTTTATTCTCATCTGATGCCTTAACCAATACGACCCCTTTATTCGGCAATCCATATATTATAGTTACGTCTCTAGGGGCTAGGAATATAGCAGGTAAAGCCGCCAAATCATCCTCACCCACAACCTCAATCCGCAAAGAACCCCGCTCTAAAACCTTATACGCAGTTTCAATAGCATTCCAAAGATCATCAACAATACAACCCGGAGGATTACTCACAACCATTGTCTTTTTACCAAACGATCGAATCACGTTCTTAATATCTGGAGAAATACCACTGCGTTTAATTTTAAAATCAACAACACAAAAAACAGGAACTATACCATGTTTCAAAAGGGTAAAAGTAACCTGATCACCCACAGATACAACATACTTCTCTCCCTGTAGTAATCTCAAAAGTTCTTCTTCATCAACAAGTAACCCAATCGGCTCACTTAACTTATCCCGTAGACTATCTGGCAATACCCGCATAATACTTGCCACTTTACATAACCTTCAACGCATACTTACCTGGTTTCGTGATATTCATCTTAGCAGCAACCTGAGAACGAACAGGATCACGAATAATCACATAACCACGCCAACGTTTCGACGTAGGAATCGAACAGTTAGGACAAATATCTTTATCAGCTAAAACATGACAATTTTTACACGCACGAAGATTCTTCACTTCCTCCCCTTCCCCCTCTTTTTCTTCTTCTTTTTCTTTTTAACCTTTTCCTTTTCCTCTTTCTTCTTCGTCTCCTCCTCTTCCTTAGGCTCCCTTAACCATTCATGCGCACCCAAGGACGGTTGCCTCATCGTCAAACCAATCTTACTCTCCCTAGCAGAAAGCTCATTCAGACTCACCGCGACAACCCGTGCCCGAACCATATCACCAGTCCTTAGCATCTTCTTTTTCTCTTTACCAACAATCATCTCACCCTCTGAATCCACCTCAACATAATCATTCATAATCTGACTCATATGTATCAATGCATCAAGAGGACCAATATGACAAAACGCTCCAAATTCTACAATCTCACAAACGACACCATCCAAAACCTCCTGCAACACCGGATTAAACGTCAACGCATCAAAAGATACTTTCTGATACATCGCTCCATCCCCATGGATAACAATACCATTACCAACAGGCTCTATATTATCAACCACCACGATAATCCCATGACGTTTCCTCATCGTTCCCTCAAAAGTCTTCTGCACGATTTCTTCAACAACCGTATCAAGATTTTCACTGAACTTCTCCGGAAGAATCCGAACAGTATCCTCAACTTTTACCATCGTATACATATCAAACCACTACTCTACCGTAGAAACATCCGTCTTGGAATATATTTACTCCTTATATGCTTTTTGAGGGGTTTATAACTTATTAGAAAATTATAAACAATGGTAGAAACACCAATGAAACAATAGACATCAGCTTTATAAGAATATTCAGAGACGGACCCGAAGTATCCTTACAGGGGTCACCTACTGTATCTCCTATGATCGTTGCTTTATGAGCTGGTGAACCTTTACCACCAAGATTACCTGATTCAATATATTTTTTAGCGTTATCCCAAGCACCACCAGAATTAGCAAGAAAAATAGCAAGAAGAAAACCAGTGGATATGGATCCTATTAGAAGACCAGCAAGGCCTGATGGTTTTAACACAAGCCCTACAACAATTGGAGAAACCACTGCCATTAAACTCGGCAGAATCATCTCTTTCAACGCTCTATTAGTACTTATCTTCACACACCTAGCATAATCTGGTTTATTCTTATCACTCTTTAAAAGATTAAACTTTTTAAATTGATAACGAACCTCTTCCACCATTGCATATGCTGCTTTACCTACTGCACCCATCGTTAGCGCAGTGAACACAAAAGGAAGCATAGCACCAATGAATATACCAGCAACCAGACCAGGTTCACTCAAAGAAAGATTAAGAATCTCCGCTCCTTTGGCCGCAAGGATTTCATTAGCCTTTGTGATATAAGCGAAGATAAGCGCGAGTGACGTAATCGCCGCTGAACCAATGGCAAATCCTTTTCCCATAGCTGCAGTGGTGTTTCCTACCGCGTCAAGTTGTTCTGTCCGCTCTCGAACCTCCTTTCCCATGCCTGCCATCTCGGCAATGCCTTGTGCGTTGTCAGCGACAGGGCCATAACAATCAGTCGCTAAGGAAACACCCAGAATACTAAGCATTCCAACAGCAGAAATAGCCACGCCATAAAATTCTGCAAAGTAATGGGCAGTAAGCATCGCAATAACGACGGCTATGATTGGAATAATTGTACTCATCATGCCTGTCTTCAATCCTTGGATGATCACTGTGGCTGGCCCAGTTTTTGCTGCGTTAGCAATCTCTTGCGCAGGTTTTCTCTTCTCAGAAGTATAATATTCAGTGCTTAATCCAATGACAATACCTGCAATAAGTCCTGCGAGCATAGCATAAAATGGCTCTAATCTGCCAATAAGATACCACGTTGCAATACCTGAAAAGATAGCAGTTAAGATTGTAGCAAGGAACAGTGAATTTCTCAGTGCCCCATAAACATTCTTTCCTTTGCCGGCATAGATCACGATGGTGCCTAGAATGGAAGCAACAATCCCCATTCCCGCAACAAGAAGTGGGAGGAGAATTGCATTTTCTCCGAGATTATTTTTAGCTACAAAGCCACCGGCAATCGCAGCTAGAGCCATCGTAGCAATAATGGAATCCACATATGATTCAAATAAATCCGCACCCATACCAGCGACATCACCAACATTGTCTCCAACCTGATCAGCAATTACAGCTGGATTTCTTGGGTCATCCTCAGGAATGCCTGCTTCAACTTTTCCGACAAGATCGGCACCAACATCAGCTGATTTGGTGTAAATCCCACCGCCTACTCTAGCAAAAAGCGCTATTGAAGAAGCTCCAAATCCAAACCCAAATAAAACATCTGGGTCTTTGAAGATATAATATAGGCCAAAGACTCCAAGCATACCCAGACCTACAACACACATACCCATCACCGCACCGCTAGAAAAGGCGATAGAAAGACCTTTACTCAGGCTTTTTTTTGTACCTTCTGCCGTTCGTACATTTGCCATCGTTGCAGTGCGCAGGCCAATATTTCCAGAAACAGCAGAGAAAATAGCTCCAACAATAAAGGCGACTCCGAGTCCCCAATCCATGCCGCTTCCTGGAATATAGTATGCTAAAAACAATAGTGCAGCAATCACAATCACAAAGACAACAAGCACCTTATATTCACTTTTTAGAAAAGCCATAGCACCTTCACGAATGGAGTTGCTTAACTCCTGCATCTTTTCATTGCCAGTGCTTTGCTTTTTAATGGTGAAGTATAGATATACTGCAAAAATTAAAGCTGCTAGGCCTACTATTGGTACAATCATGGATAAGTCCATATAAACCTCTCCTTTGGTTGTATAAACATTTCTTATTTAATGATTATGTTTTGTCCGAATGCAAAATAAAAACAGTTGATAAAACGATACTAATATATATTATAATGATAAAATATAAATAATATATTACTTATCCTGGGAAAGGATATTCTTCACCCAATAAACAACGGCAAATAGCAATGAAAAGAAATGTGAGATTGAAAACATATGTTAGATAAGCTAGGCGAACTCGTCGAAAAGAGACCATGGCTAGTCGTTGGAATGGTATTAATTGTAACAATAGGCTTTGCTACATTAACCCCTTCTTTAGAAATGGAAACATCAACAGAAGATTTCATGCCTGATGATGAAATAGTCAATGCAAATCAACGAGTAACTAATTATTTTGGACAAACTGGCGAAATTTTAATGGTTTTTGTTGAAAAACAAAACGCACAAAACGTTGTTACCTCTAAAGCTTTAAGAGAGGAATATCAAGTTCTAAAAAATTTAGACGAGGAATTTAACGAAGTAGATGGTCTCATAAGTATAGCAGGATTTGTGGACATCTTATGCCAACTTGAGTTTGGTGATACACTTTTCAACTGTACCGATGAGCAGATATCAACAGCCTACAACGACATGATGACAACTCTTAAAACTGATGAATTAAAGATGACGCAGACAGATGATCCAAATGAAAAAATTGATTTTAACCCATACCCAAAACTATCAAAAGGAAAAAATATTGACAGTTTAGACATAAAAAATTATTACATCAATACAAAGGAGGAAACACTTCTATTTACGATAGAAGTGTATGACCTTTCTGAATTCAAAGATGAAATTTCATCGCCGCACCGAAGAATTAACACCTGGGAATGGTACATTAATTTTGAAAATTTAATTATCCCTGATGAACAGCTTGCCGATATGAGCTATCAAATTGCAGCACATATTGAACCCTCTCAGCCATTATGGGAAGTAGGAAATGGAATAATAAGAAACATTAGAGATATTTTGGATAATATTCGAAATAAGCAGTTATTCAACTCCTATAAATCTGAGGTTTACCTCTGGATAAAGGCACCGGGCCAAGATATTTCTTTTCCTATTGTTCTTGAAACCGGAAATGTCACATTTGATACCCTTGAAAACAAAATCAAAATTGAAGTTGATAGGAAGGAGATTGGGAAGTATGGCATTGCACCAAAATTCGGAATTTTTGAGTTACCTACAAAAATTGGAAATACAAAATCAGGTGTGAGAGTATATCAGTCACCAATTCTCCATCAACCTTGGAAACGAGTTATATTCAACATCAGCTTTATCCAAAAATTATCTGAATCAGTTAAAAACAGACCAATTATAAGCTCCATTTCTACAAAAATATTACAAAAATTTGGTGATTTTTCTTGGGAAGATTTTGATGAATTATTTGATATGTTAACAAGTGAAGAATTTGCAAAGGAGAGCCTCTCATTAAAAGACATGTCTGATAGTTGGGTAACGTTAGATGAAGCACCAGATTTAGATACTTCTGATGGTATTTATTTTATTAAATCTTTATTCGTTGAGGATCTAAAATCAGCGGCCATTGTGTTTTTATCGCAAGATTTTGAGATGGAGTGTGGCCCAAGTAAAACCCTCATGATGATCCAATTAAGTAGCGATTCTAACATTACGGGATCGGGCATGATGTCAGGCGGGGAGTTAGATGAAATAAGCATAGAAATTGAACGGGCTCTGATGGATCTTGATAATGAAGAGAGTTATGTTTCAATGAAAGCAACAGGAGCTGGAATTATCTCGAATGAAATGAACGAGGTAACAGAAGAAGCAAACATGATAATTATGCCGGCTATCTTCATTGTTATCTGCCTTATTCTTCTGATAATGTTTAGACGATTATCATACATAATTTTACCATTGGTTAGCCTTGGAATCTCAATTATTTGGCTTTTTGGAACAATGGTTCTTCTTGGAATGAGTTTTAATATGATGATGGTAGCAATTGTTCCTCTACTTATGGGACTTGGTGTGGATTATTCGGTTCATTTGTTCCATGAGTACCGGTCGGAGTTGAAAAAAGGAAAAAAACCAGGACCCGCTATAGTTGCATCAATTAAAGATATCGGCGTGGCTATGTCTCTAGCTACATTGACTACCGTTATCGCGTTTTTATCTTTTTTAACAGCTACTGTTCCACCGTTGCGCGATTTTGGTGTTCTTTGCGCCGTTGGGCTTATTTACACGCTTATCACTGCTCTAACTTTTCAGGCAGCAGTCAGATATCTTCTTGATAGAAAGAGAAAAACTAGAATTATTCCAAAAAATAACCATAAAATATCTTTAGATAGTTACATGGAGAAGTTCTCAAATATTGTTTTGAAGCAAAGTAAGATTATACTTGTCTTTGCAGTTTTTGTTACAATAATTATGCTAAGTGGCGCTACTCAAGTTGAGACGACCTTTGATATGAATGATTTTTTACCTGAGGGTAACGAATCAATGGAATTAATGATGAGCATAGGAGATTATTTCCCATCATCAAGTGAAACTCAGGAGTATATTCTTATCGAGGGAGATGTTGCATCAGTAAATACTTTAAAAGGAATGTCTAAAACATATAAAAATCTAAAAGACGATGAGTATCTAACAAAAACTCCTGAGGGAGATCCTAAAGTAACATCTATTCTCTCAATTATTAGAAATGCTATCAGAGCTAATTCTACCTTATCATCTACTTTTAAAATTGATTCAAATGGGATTCCCAAGAGTGATGTTGATGTTGTTGGTATATATGATTATTTGTATGATAATGAAGAATACATGATGGAAGTACACGATGTTCTACACCGTGAGGGAGATACATATGATGCTACAGTTATACGAATTTATACGGGTATCAGTTATTCAGATGATAACACGGTTGATACAAATAAACAGATGGGTGTTGTTTATGATGATCTGAATGAGGACATGGAAAGTTATGGAAACGCTAATGCAATTGTAACCGGGACGTATTCTGCTATGTATACAATTTTAGGTTCTATGACCAACAGTCAAATTCTGTCAACTCTCATCTCAGTTATCCTTGCTGCATTAGTCCTAGTTATTGTGTTTAGAAATCCAATATTGGGCTTAATAACAGTTATTCCTGTGGGAATTTGCATTATTTGGATCATTGGAACGATTTATTTCTTAGGTTACTCGTTTAATATTATGACTATCATGGTTACAAGTCTTACAATCGGAATTGGTATAGATTACGCTATCCATGCAACACAAAGATTTCGACTTACTGCAGATAGAACCGGTGATGTTAAAAAGGCAGTCTCAACAACTATAGGACACACCGGTGGTGCATTATTTATTGCGGCTCTTACAACTGCTGCTGGATTTGGCATGCTTGTTCTTGCTCCAATGCCACCCGAACAACAATTTGGAATTATTATTTCGATGACTATTGTTTACTCGTATATTGCTTCAATTATTGTGTTACCCCCGATTTTAATGAAATGGGGAAGATGGAGAAAGAAAAGGAAAGGTTTTGTTATATCTCCTAAAAAATCAGAGTGGAACAATAAAAAGTAAATTTTGTTAGTGATATTCTTTCAGGCATCTATGTTATTTTCTGTAGTGTATATACCAAATATTTATGTATCTGGCTTAGATACCCGATACATATCGATGTAGAGGTGTTTATGTGTCCAATGTGTTAATAAGTAAAGGAAAATCAGTGGACAAGAAAAAACAAGAATTTATGAAAACAGTAGATGGTAATACTGCTGCGGCTCATGTCGCCTATGCATTTAGTGAAGTAGCTGCTATTTATCCTATCACACCGTCGTCTGTTATGGGAGAGGTTGTAGATGAATGGGCTGCAAAAGGCCGTAAAAATATTTTTGGCCAGGTTTTGAAGGTTGTTGAAATGCAGTCTGAGGGGGGTGCTGCAGGTGCCGTTCATGGTGCTCTCAGCACTGGTGTCTTTTGTTCAACTTTTACTGCATCGCAAGGTCTGCTGCTTATGATACCTAATATGTATAAGATCGCTGGGGAAATAATGCCATGTGTTTTTCATGTTTCTGCTCGTGCTATTGCTGGTCAAGCGCTCTCAATTTTTGGTGACCATCAGGATGTTACGGCAGCCCGAGCAACTGGTTTCGCCATGATCGCTTCAGGTTCAATTCAAGAAATCATGGATCTAGCGCTTGTTGCTCATCTATCCACTATACGTGCAAGTGTTCCGTTCCTTCATTTTTTCGATGGTTTCCGTAGTTCTCATGAGGTACAGAAGATCGAAGTGTTGGATTACGACGATATGGCGTCGCTTGTAGATTGGGAGGGTATAAAACGACATAGAGAACGAGCGCTTAATCCTGAACACCCTCATCTAAGAGGGACTGCTCAGAACCCTGATATATATTTCCAGGTTAACGAAGCTGCAAACAGATATTATCAGGTTGTATCAAAAATAGTTGAAGAAGAAATGAAAAAAGTCAGCAAACTTACCGGCCGGAGTTATCATCTCTTTGACTATGTCGGTGCTTCTGATGCGGAGAGAATCATAATCATGATGGGCTCTGGTTGCGAAGCTGCAGAAGAGGCAATAAATTATCTTACAAAACAGGGTGAAAAAGTTGGATTGATAAAAGTACGATTATATCGCCCGTTTTCAGCTGAACATTTCTTAAAAATTCTACCAAAATCAGTTAAAAAAATCGCTGTCTTGGATAGAACAAAAGAAAGCACCAGCCTCGGCGAACCATTCTATCTTGATGTTTCAACTGTAATATACGACAACAAGATGGATGTCCTTGTAGTAGGTGGACGTTATGGTCTCGGTTCAAAGGAATTCACACCAACTATGACTAAAGCAGTTCTTGACAATCTCAAACTAACAGAACCTAAAAACCATTTTACAATTGGTATAGAAGATGATGTAACCTTCACATCATTACCCATGGGAGAACCTATTGATGCATCTCCAGAAGGCCTAGTTAGATGCAAATTCTGGGGTTTAGGAGGAGATGGAACTGTTGGTGCCAATAAAGATGCAATCAAAATCATTGGTGACAACACAGATATGTATGCACAAGGGTACTTTGCATATGATTCAAAGAAATCAGGTGGGCTAACGGTTTCTCATCTGAGATTCGGAAAATCACCGATACAGTCAACATACTTGATTGATAAGGCAGACTATATCGCCTGTCATCATCCAGCATATGTTGACAAATATGATTTACTAGAGGGGATCCGTGAGGGAGGAACATTTGTCCTTAACTCACCATGGACCCTAGAAGAGGTGGAGAAAAATCTTCCCAACTCGTTGAAGAAAAACATCGCTCAGAAAAAACTGAAGTTTTACAATATCGACGCGGTAAAAATAGCTGAAGAAATAGGCCTCGGCAGCCGCATCAACATGGTTATGCAAACTGTGTTCTTCAAACTAGCGAACGTCATCCCAGTAAACGACGCGATCACTTATCTTAAAAAAGCAATTGAGAAAACCTATGGTAAAAAAGGAAAAGACGTCGTTGAGATGAACTGGAAATCTGTCGATCTAGCTTTAGATAACATCAAAGAAATTAAATACCCAGATGCATGGAAAGATTTACCTGAAGAAACACCAGAGAAAATAAAAGAACCTGATTTTGTTAAAAGCGTTATGAGGCCGATGCTTGCTCAGCAAGGTGATAAACTCCCGGTAAGTGCTTTCACCCCTGCTGGTTTTTTCCCAACTGGGACGACGAAATATGAGAAACGCGGGGTGGCGATTAACATTCCTGAATGGTTGATTGATAACTGTATTCAGTGTAACCAATGTGCCATGGTTTGTCCACATGCTGCTATTAGACCTGTATTAGCAACTGAGGAGGAATTGAAGAAAGCTCCTGCTGGTTTTGAAGCAAAGAAAGCTGTTGGAAAAGATGCAGAAGGCTTGTTTTTCCGTATTCAAGTTTATCCCGAGGACTGTGTTGGTTGTGGTAACTGTGCTGATATCTGTCCATCTAAAGAAAAGGCACTGGTTATGAAACCATTATCTACTCAGAAGGATAAACAGGTTCCTTTACAAAGATATGCGGAGACAATACCAACTCGTGATGGTGGTTTTGATAGATTTTCCGTTAAGGGATCCCAGTTCCAAAGACCACTGTTAGAGTTTTCTGGTGCCTGCGCTGGATGTGGAGAGACACCCTACCTGAAACTGGTCACACAGCTTTTTGGGGATAGGATGCTTATTGCAAATGCTACCGGGTGTTCTTCTATATGGGGTGGCTCTGCACCCTCAGTGCCCTTTACCATCAACAGTGAAGGGCATGGTCCTGCATGGGCAAACTCGCTCTTTGAAGACAATGCTGAGTATGGTTTTGGCATGGTGCTTGCAGTTATTCAACGTCGTGCGAAATTAGCTGATATGATAAAAAAAGCGGTTGATGAAAAGGTTGTCTCAGGTGAGTTAAAAGATGCTTTTTCAAACTGGTTGAAAAACATGCATGATGCTATAAAATCTAAAGAATATGGTGACAAGATAAAATCGATTCTTAAAGAAAAACATACTGGTAAATTGCTAAACGAGATATGGGAATCAAGAGACATGTTTACAAAGAAATCCATATGGTCGGTAGGTGGAGATGGATGGGCATACGATATAGGATATGGTGGTCTTGATCACGTACTGGCAATGGGTGAAGACATCAACCTTTTAGTGCTAGACACCGAGGTGTATTCCAACACTGGTGGTCAATCATCAAAAGCCACTCCTATCGGGTCAGTGGCAAAGTTCGCTGCATCAGGTAAAAAAACAAAGAAGAAAGACCTTGGTCTTATGGCTATGACCTATGGATATGTATACGTTACATCAGTCTCCATGGGTGCAAACAAGAATCAACTCATTAAAGCACTCAAAGAAGCAGAGTCATATCCCGGGCCATCACTCATCATCGCCTATGCCCCTTGTATCAATCATGGGATAAAAGCAGGTATGGGAAAATCGCAAAACGAGGAAAAACTCGCAGTTGAATCAGGATACTGGCCATTATATAGATATGATCCACGTCTCGCTGATGAGGGTAAAAACCCGTTCCAGCTTGATTCAAAAGAACCGGATGGTACAATTCGTGATTTCATAATGGGTGAAGTACGATACAACACGCTTACCCGGTCTTTCCCTGATGAAGCGAGGAGGCTGCATAAAAAACTCGAAGAAGATGTTAACGCTAGGTATAAGAAATATAAAACCATGGCAGAGAAATAAATACCTGCGTTGTCTTATTCTTTATAAATAGTTGGTCCGAAAGACTAATTTGGCCTGTCTGTATTACATATTAAAGTTGGTGCACTCATTTGTTAAAAAGAGTGGGAGAGATAGCAGAGATAGTTAATCATTCAGAAGAAATTCATATTGTGACTCATATCGATGCAGATGGTATAGCAGCTGGTGCTATAGCCTCTCAAACGTTACAACGGCTGGGTAAACAGTATTCTATTGAGTTTGTTAAACAGCTTGATAAACCTGTTTTAGATCGTCTAGAGAATGAGAATCACGAACTCGTATGGTTTACTGATCTTGGAAGTAGCATCAGTGTTAATTCTCCAGGTATAAACAAGATAATTACTGATCATCATGTATGTCCAGATGATTCTGATTCATCGTTTCATTTGAACCCGCATCTGTTTAATTTGGATGGATCCGATCAGATAAGCGGTGCTGGTACAACGTATCTCGTCTCTAAGTTGATTGATCACAGAAACGTGGACTTGTCTGCTCTGGCGGTTGTTGGAGCCTGTGGTGATCTGCAGGATAGAAAATACTGTAAGCTTTTCGGTATGAACCAGGAGATTCTTGAAGATGGAAGAAAAGCAGGTCTTGTACAAGTGAAAATTGATATTCGTTATTTCGGTAGAGAAACCCGCCCGGTGTATAAGTTGTTGCAGTATTCAAATGACCCTTTGATCCCTGGTTTGAGTAGACGTGAAGATGCATGTATCTCGTTTCTACAAGAACTAGGTATAAAGATGAAAGACGGAGATAATTGGAGGAGATGGATCGACCTCAGCAAAGACGAGAGACGTACAATAATATCTAGTATCGTACAGTTGCTTCTCACCAGAGGTTTTGGTCATAGGTTAACCAAGAGGCTAATTGGAGAAGTATATGTTTTAGAAAACGAGGAGGAGGGTACTGAGCTTCATGATGCCAGGGAGTTTGCCACGTTACTCAATGCTACAGCACGGTATGGTAAACCTGAGGTTGGCATAAACGTATGTCTCGGTGATAGAGATGAATGGTTTAAAAAAGCACGGAATCTTCTACAGGGACATCGATCTAATCTCGTAGAAGGATTACAGTTTGCGAGGGAGGAAGGGATTGTAAAAAGAGAGGCGTTGCAGTTTTTCCATGCGGGTACAGGCATACGTGACACCATCGTTGGAATTGTTACAAACATGCTGCTTAATTCAGAGGAGACAAATAGTGATCTGCCTTTGATAGGTTTTGCAGATACGAGTGATGAAGAGGTAAAGGTCTCTGCTCGTGGAACACAGGAACTAGTAGAAAAAGGCTTGGACTTATCATATGCATTGCGTAAAGCAGCAGCGGCGTTAGAAGGTGTAGGTGGTGGTCATAAAATCGCTGCTGGCGCTACTATTCCAAAAGGAAAAGAAGAAGAATTTTTGGATTTACTAGAGGAAGAGATAAAAACTCAGCTTTCGGTTTGAGATGTCTTATAAATTTTAACTATTTCCACGTCAAATAGTAGTGTTTCACCAGAGAGAGCATTTAAACTATATCCTTCTTTATTTAAATCTTCTTCAAAAATATATTCTCCATACATCAATGGGACATCGTATACTCTACTAATTGAAATAGTTCTGTTTAATGCTATCGTCCTGTTAAACAACTGATAACCTTCTTGCACCTCACCTTCGTACAAATACGAAATTGAGGTATTAATATGATCATCAGTGACATTTTCTATTATGATGGTGATATTAACATCGAAACCTTCGGAGCTAAAATCAAGAAAATAATTCTTTCCTACCTCTGGGGAGCCTGTAATAGTTATCGTTGTATCATTCCAAACGGCAGTTGTTGCATCTGGGAAAATTATACCTATCTCATCTTCAGTGATAATCGTCGTGATTTCATCAGATAGATTCTCACTCTTTGTAGGATTTGTCTTTATTACAACTGTATCGTTCGTGATGTTTATTATTTCTGAAGCATTTTCAAAGATGTAATAAGGTGGTAGAGGTTCATATAGTGTGTAATAGACGTCTGTTAGATCTTCCAATAGAATCTGTTGAGGCATGGTAAAATTGTCGTAATCTTCTACATTTATCCATTTTAGATTTATACTCTCATTAGTAAGATTCGTAACCTCCATTGTTTGATTCAATTCTAGAGCGATCTGAGTAGTATTGAACGTATCACCTATTGCAAGTTTTGTATAATTACCATAGGCTTTTTCAGGTGGTATGGGATCAACAGTTTTTGTATCACCCTCTTTTAATCCTATAAGTCCATCCATTAAGCCCTCTATAATATCTGAGTAATAAGTTTCATATCCTTCAGGCGGAAGTTGAGTCTCATTCATAGTGACAAATATCTGTAAAGGTGTCCCACCCGTTTTATTTTCAACATCCATGTAGGATGAATCAAAAACTGTATTATTCGAAGCGTATCTACCAATGTAATGTACATCTACACAATCTCCAACTTCTATAGTTTCTACCTCTTCTTCTTCTCCAAAAAGATTCTTAAAAATATCCTCACCATAGGTCACTCCTAGATATACCGATAACGCTCCAGCTATTATAATTACTAACGCTATTGCAGCTAATTTTTCCGTTTGCATGACCGAGTTGAATGAAGTCATCGTATATTAAACTAATCATATATTTTATCTTTCCAGATGTTACCTATAGCACATCTCAACAACTTAGCAGCAAGTAATGCTGTCTCCCCTCTATCATAAGGGGGACATACCTCTACAACGTCAAAACCGATAAGCTGTGAAGAAAAACACTCTATACATTCAACAACATCAAACGGTGTAATTCCAAAAGGCTCAGGAGTACTTGTTCCAGGAGCATACGCTGGATCTATAACGTCAATATCCAATGATAGATAAACTCGTTTATTTTTAAGATGCCTTCTTGTTTCATCTAACGCTTTTTTAATTCCATAATTCCTAATAACAAATGAATCAATACAAAAAAGTCCATTCTTTTTTGAATCTTCAAATTCTTCTTTCTCCGCTGATCTAACACCTAACACAGCGATATCCTCTATATCTATATGGTCAGCGATACGCCTGATAACACAGGCATGATTAAACGACTCATCTTCATATTTCTCTCGGAAATCAACATGGGCATCAAGTGACAAAACGGCTATGTCCTCTGGAAAAGCCTGAACAATTCCAGATGTTATCGAATGTTCACCACCCAAAGCTATAGGAAATTTGTTTTTTTCTAACAACATACATGTGAATTCCCTAACTTTTTTCACCATTACTTTAGGGCTTTCATCTTTTACTTCAAGATCACCATAGTCATGAAACCTAATATCTCTAAGATCTACACCTGTTTTTAGATCATAGGTTTCAAAATTCCAACTCGCATGCCTAATTTCTTTAGGAGCTTGATCAGCGCCCTGCCTAAAAGAAGAAGTTTTGTCATATGGGACACCAAATATGACGAAATCTGCCTCATCAAAATTTGAGTCAGCATCAGCGAAATAGTCTGGAGAATTCATATGAACCGCGAGATATCTAATACACTATAGTCTAAGCCCGAGTGATTTTCTTTTTACCAAGCGCCTGCAGATACTGTATTTCCTTCCCCGGTTTCAGCTGACCTTTGAACTCGTTAGAAATAGGCATCTCAAAGGTTTCATAGGTCTCCAAATCCATAAGCTGAACTGTATCACCCATTAAAGCCAAAATCTGCGCACTCCGCTTGTCAATCATTGGAACGTGTACTTTATGTTTCACAGGATGAACGATGCTTCGTTTCTGCCCGTCGAAAACACCAATTGCTTCAATACGAGCCTTTGCTTCACCATGCTTACCAGGCTTTGACGTAGAGAGACCAACAATTTTACATGGCTCGTCATCTATAATGACATATCGATTTACTTTCAATGTTCTAACTTCAGCCAGCTCCTTCATCTATTATTCCTCAGGTACTTTATACACTACATCGTGCTCTCTAACCCGGTCTTTAACCTTAATACCAACATCGTCACCCGGTTTAACCATTTGAACAGGGTTCCGGTTAATCTCCATAGTTTCAATCTTTTGTTTAAAATCAGTATGCGCACCGACAATGTGAATAGTATCACCAATTTTAAGCTCGCCATCCGTTATTCTTATTGCAGCTACACTTATATTTGTAAAGAAATGCTCAACCACACCAATCTTTTCTTCCACCATACTTCAAATCACCTACCAATAATATAATAACCTATACTTAAAGGATACCGCGCTTCTACATTTCGCTAACTATTTCATAAATCGCTTTTTTACCATGTTTTACGCAGATAAAAGCCTCCCATGCTTTATCCCAATCCATTGGGCTTCCACATATCGGGCATGCAAGATTGTCAATGACTTCTCTATGTTGTTTTGTACGTGTTTTCAAAACCTCTGCTTTCATCTTTTTCGTTGGATCAAGAGAATCCATCACATATACAGTTCCGCTAGGTGGTAAAAAGGGAGTGTTGTCCAGTTTCATCCTTTTCTTCCGATATGCTTTCATTTGTTGCTTGTATTTTTCCATCATCGTTTGTCTTCGTCCCATGATATCAGCCAAATATTGTGCTAGCCATGAATAAGGTTTTTGTCTTATAACTTCTTTCATCATACAGAGGAACAAATGAAACTAAGTGAATTACCTGTTAACAAGGACGTCATCGATGTTCTTAAGGAACAAGAGATAACAGAGCTTTATCCACCTCAAGCAGAGGCGTTACCCCACGCATTAAAAGGGGAAAACATGGTATTATCCATCCCAACAGCCAGCGGGAAAAGCCTCGTAGCCTATCTAGCCATTGTACATAGATTAATGAAGAAGAGAGGTAAGGCACTGTATGTTGTACCTTTAAAAGCTCTCGCCAGAGAAAAGTATGAAGAACTCAAATCATTCGAAAAACTTGGACTAAAAATAGGTATTTCAACTGGTGATCTTGATGATTCTGATCCTCGGCTTGCTCGGTTTGATATTATTGTTTGTACATCTGAAAAAGCAGATTCTCTACTGCGACATGGTATAACCTGGGTTGATAAAGTTAGGGTTCTTGTGGTTGATGAGATACATCTTATTCATGACCCTAGCAGAGGCCCAACGCTTGAAGTAATCATATCTCGTTTTAAAGCATTAAACCCTGAGACTCAGATAATAGCGCTTTCTGCTACTATTAAAAATGCTTTGGATTTAGCAGAATGGCTCGATGGAAAACTTATTCAGTCGGATTGGCGGCCTGTTCCCCTTAAGGAAGGAGTTTGTTATAAAGATGAGATCAAATATGATGATGGAAAAGTTGTAAAGATTGATAGCTCCAAGAGTAAGTCTATTGATAGATTAGTTGAGGATTCTATTGTAAATGGTGGACAAGTTTTGGTTTTTGTGAACACTAGAAGATCAACTGTTTCTCTAGCATACAAGTTGGCATCGGTAATAGAAAAAAACCTCACGGATAAAGAGAAGAAAGAGCTTGAAAAATTTTTGAAATCCTCGCGGCGTGGGCTATCTGAGATCACGTTTGTTGATGAAAAATTGTCATTTTGTATCCAAAAGGGAGCAGCATTCCACCATGCAGGATTATCCAGTGGTCAGAGGAGAGCCGTTGAACAGGGGTTCAAGAATCGTTTGATTAAATGTATCGTAGCAACACCGACGTTGGCAGCTGGTGTTAATATTCCTGCTCAACGTGTTATTATTCGGGACTTATGGCGATATGATCTCAATTTTGGTATGCATCCTATTCCAATATTAGAGTATAAACAGCAGGCGGGTAGAGCAGGAAGACCACGATATGATACTCAAGGAGAAGCAATTACCATCGCAAAGAATGAAGAACAGAGAGAGAAGATTTTCAATAATTATGTTTTAGCAGATACTGAGCCTATTTTTTCGAAATTAGGTAGTCAAGCAGCGTTGAGGATGCACTTATTATCTGCCATTGCAACAAATTTTGTAGATAGCTTGGAAAGTATTTACAAGTTTGTCGATAGTACGTTTTATGCATATCAGTCTGATGTCTATGCGTTAAAAGACGATATCGATGAAGCTATTGGATTTTTATTAGATAATGGGTTTATTGAACGTATAACTGGCGATAGATTTATGTCAACGCTTTTTGGGAAAAGAACGTCTTCTTTGTATATTGATCCATTATCGGCGCTGATTTTAAGGAAGGCGCTTGAGAAATCCTGTGAGAGGGAAGCTTCTTCTTTGTCTTTTATTCACGCAGTGTGCTCTACTCCAGATGTTCGTTCGTTGTATCTTAGAGGAAGCGATACTTGGGTGGAGGAAAAACTAGAGCGATCTCGTGGCGAGTTTCTAGTTGAGACCCCTGTTTCTTCAGGTGAGGAGTATGAGTGGTTTTTGAGTGATCTGAAGACGGCATCTTTGATTGAGGATTGGATCGATGAAATTCCTGAGGATAAAATCGTGTCTAAGTATAACGTTGGACCAGGGGATATTCATAATATTGTCGAGACAGCCGAGTGGCTTCTTCATGCTGCGAGAGAGTTTGCTCGTATGTATAACTTTGACTGTGTTTCGGATATCGGTGACATCGTCCTCCGAACTCGCCATGGATGTAAAAAGGAACTGCTTAATCTCATATCTTTAAGGGGGATTGGTAGAGTGAGAGCACGTGCCTTGTACAATGAAGGTTTTAAAACCGTCAATGATTTACGTGGTGTGCCTCTGAAGAGGATAGCAGAGGTGAGAACGATAGGTGAACGAGTAGCGAAGAGTATAAAAAAACAGATAGGAGAAAGCGATAAAGGAGAAGATAGAGAATTATCTGATTTCGTTGTTAACAAGTAATTGAGGCTTAGTATGATAAAGATTGTTGGGGCACGGGGAACGGTTAAAGATGTTGACAGTTTTCTAAAACATGTTCTTGATTTCGCCCAAGAACATCATATTGATGTTCAATTACTTGATGCAGATATCGTCTATGGAAAAAACCATCTTGTCTCCGCAGTTGAACATGCTGTTAGAGCGTTTAAAAGAAAAACTAATACTACTAACACCTTAGCCATGGAGATCTTGTTATATGCCTCTGGTGAACGACAATTAAAACTAGCTATTCCAAAAATAGGAATAAAAACAGGAAAAGTAAATATCGCTTTTGTATTTGTCAAAAAGGCAGATGATAAAATTTCTGATAGTTTGATCGATAAGCTACTGAAACTGTTGTCTTTAGTCAGAGATGACAAGATTCTAAATGGAAATATGGATACACTTAGAAAATTTGGCATTAACGAGAGGCAGATAAGAACGGTCACGAAAGCTAAATATGGGGATCTTATTTTGGAAAAGGTAGCTATGGTTGACATTATTAAGTAGGCCCGCATGAGGTAGCTTGGATATCCTGGAGCCCTGCGGAGGCTCCTACTCGGGTTCGAATCCCGATGCGGGCGTAATATTATCATGCACGGTATTTATTAACATGCTATTTTAATAATTTCATACAACTAGAAAAACATTATTTGTCTGATGGAAGTGAGGATGATAAAAAGAAGAAAAAGCCTCTTTTTCTGGAAACTGAGGCTATTCTCAAAAGATAATCAGCATGTTATTACTTTTTTTTCTTTTTCACTGTCTTTTTTTTCTTTGGTGGCATTTTCTCTCCCTCCACGATTTTCATATCATTCATTTGTTTAAATACATATTCTATTTGACTAATAATTTTGTAATTTTATGTAACTCCTGGGTCCACGAAATCCTCATCTTTTTCATATTCATCATCTTCTCTTTTGGCGTTTTTACATTTGCTACAAATACCGTCCTCTTCTTCGCTTGGATCTAATTCTTCACCACAAATTTCACAATACTCAGCCATAATAATCTCTCTTATAATGGATAATATAAAAGAGTAATCTTTTTTCAGTTTTTAAAGCCTATTCTGAAAAAAAAAATTAACTTTTAGTCAACAGGAGAAACACTTAATTTTTTGCCATTAAACTGGTGTTCAAATCTCGTCCCTTGAAATTCAATATAAAATGATTCGAAGAATTACAAAATAGTATTATGTCAACAGATAAGAAAAATGAAAAATGGTCCCAAATAAGGGACCGAATCCCGATGCGGGCGTGACATTATCAAACATCATATTGTGGTGATTAATAGATTCAAGAATGGTAAAAGATACAATACAAAACTATATAAATGACATATACTCATATGGTATTAGAAGGAAATAGAAACTTGAGTATCCATTTCTAAAGTTTAAAATGGATTTGATTTTTTTTTATTTTTTTCAGACAATATAGCCCTAAATATAACTAAGGTGAAGTAGACATGAATCAAAATAGAAATAGAAGACCACGTAATAATGAAAATAAAATACAAAAAAAAGTGATTAGATGCAAAGCTCTAAATCGACCAGTATTCGAACACGAGGTTTGCTCTCAATTCAGTTCAAAAATAAATTCTAATAATCAAAAAAATTGTGAAAATTGTAGACATGCATTTTGATGTTTATTTTTGTAAAAAAAATTAAAATTGGTGAAATTAAATGAAAGGAATTGTTAATTGGTACAGCGATAAAAAGAAGCAAGGAGTAATAGAAGGACAAAATGGTGAAAATGTTATGGTCTATGAAAAAGACATATCGTTTTTAACATTACTTCACGCAGGTGACCCTGTAGAATACATCGTAGAAAAAACAGTTAATGGTATTAAAGCAATAAAAATAAAAGAAATAACAAAATAAGGCTACTTTTTAAAAAACTCATAAATTTAAAGGTGAAAAAAAATGAATTTTGAAAAATTAAAAATAAATTTGAAATTACATAAAAAGATTTTTGAATTCGAATTCAAGGATTTGACTCCCATTCAAGAAAAATGTATACCTGAAATATTAAAAGGAAGAGATGTCGTCGGTCAAGCGGAAACAGGCTCTGGCAAGACTCTTGCTTTTTGTTTACCTATTTTGAATACGATTAATCCAAATAATAGTTTACAAGTGCTTATTTTAACTCCAACTAGAGAACTATGTATTCAGGTGACTGATGTTTTCCAAGATTTTGGGAAAAGCATCGGGATTAAAGCAACGAGTGTATACGGAGGGGTAAACATCGGGCCCCAGATCAAAAATATATCTGATTCTCATATAGTTGTTGCAACACCTGGAAGACTGTTAGATCACATAAATAGGAAGACTATAGATTTTAAAAAAATTAGATTTCTTGTGCTTGATGAAACAGATAAGATGCTTGAAATGGGTTTCATTGAGGATGTTGAAAGGATAATATATACTCTTCCAAGAGACAGGCAAACTCTAATGTTTAGTGCTACTATATCCAAAGATGTCTACAAGATAGCGAGAAAACATCTAAAAAATCCATTGATGTTTAGAACAAAACCACTTGTGGATACGGATAAATTAAATCAAAAATATTATGATATATATAACCAGAATGACAAGTTTTCTCTTCTAGTACATTTACTTAAAAGTTCAACACCAGGTCTTGCAATTGTATTTTGTGCAACAAGAAAAGAAACAGATATTGTAGCAAAAAATCTTCGACGACAAGGAATAAATGCTTCTGAGATACATGGTGGAATGAATCAAAACAAAAGATTGAAATCACTTGATAGCTTAAAAAGACAAAAAACAGATGTGCTTGTTGCAACTGATGTAGCTGCAAGAGGTCTTGATATAAAAGACGTTTCACATGTGTACAATTATGATGTGCCTAAAACTCCTAAAGAATATATTCATCGAATAGGTCGTACGGCAAGAGCCGGTAAAAATGGAGATGCAGTAACATTGCTTACAGGTCGAGATCATGATAATTTTAGAAGGGTTCAGAGTGATGAAAAGCTTATAATAAAGCAAGCAAATTTTCCGCAATTTAATAAAGTACCTTTCTTCAGAGGATATAAAAGTAGAAAAAAACAATATTTGAAGACCTCATAATCAAATTTTGATTCAACATATAGAAAAAATGAAAAATGGTCTCAAACCATGATGGAATCCCGATGCGGGCGTAAGATATATAAAAATAATTAAATAATATTTTTAACCTATATAATATAAAAATTGTGGATTAATAAATAATTATACGTTAATACGTTAATTATAATATTAAAATTATAAAGAAAAACGGATTGATTACATTTCTTTATCTGTAAAATGAAAAAATCAATCAGTTTTATAAATTTTTACTATCTGTACTTCGTAGGTTAAATATTTGCCAGCATACTCGTTTACACTAAAAGCCAAATTTGGATTATACGTTTTAAAATAACTCAGCATTTCTTCCATTTCCTCTGAAGGACATGTATATGTAATGTTTTGCGATTCATTCCTAACAATAGTTACTGTTCGATCAAAATCATAATATGAAATATCGCCTGTGCTTTCATCAACATAACTAACGTTTATCGTTTCATTAGTTAAATCTAAAACTGTAAACTCATAAGTATATCCATAATAATAATCTAATTGTGTTATTGTTGCACCTTTCTGTGGATTATGGGTTACAATAATCGTCGTATCATTTATATTAGTAACACTACTAGTACTATCAGGAAATACTATTCCAGAATAGCCATCGCTACTAATACTCGTCCAGGTGAAATTCGTAATTCTATCATCAGGCGGTGTTGTGTACATCCATAACTTTGTGTCATTGATCTTGGTCACGACTGTAGCGTTTTCCCAAGATGGATAAATGGTCGTTTTTTCACCAAGAGAGTACATATCGTATCGCAGAACAAACAAAGTTGTATTTCCAGCTCCATAATAATCTACAAATTCTTTAGGCATAGTCGCATTGGTTATTATATTTACAAATTGAAATTTAATGTCTTTTCCATATGAAGGATCAGATATTGTAAAATTATCTCCTACTTTTGGATATATACCATATGCATCAGCAGGTGATATGGGCCCAATAATTTTTGAGTCACCTTTTTTTAATCCGACAAGTCCTTCAATAAGACCTTTAACATAATAATCATTGATGAGATTTGTATAATATTCATATCCTGTGGGTGAATATTCACTTGTATTAGTACTTACAAATACGTTTAATGGTGTTCCACCAGTTTTATTTGTAGTATCATTGTATGAAGAGGCAAAAATTGTACCATTAGCAAATTTACCGATATAATAAAGATCTACACAATCACCTAATTCAATTGTTAAAGCTTCTTCAGGTTCAGACCCAGATAGATTACCAAATAAGTCTTCTTTTGTGACTATATAGGCAAACAAGGCCACTACAATTATTATTACAAGAATTATTGCAGCTAATTTTTCGTTTTGCATTATCTAAAATTACTTTCAAAAATATATATTACTTTTTCCCAAATCATTCCCAAATCTTGTGCCCGTCTAATGATTTTTCATCGACCATTAAGCGATAAGAAGTATAAAAAAAAATAAAAAATAATAAAAAAAATAGTATTGTGCCAACAGATAGAAAAATTGAAAAATGGTCCCAAACAACGACCGAATCCCGATGCGGGCATAAATATTATTTTTGAAGTGGAAAGACATAGGTTAATGTTAGTATTTTAGAAATGAAAATTGGTCTAAAAACTCTCTTTTTCGGTAAAATTAGGATTTTATTGAGCTAGGGGTATGTGAAATATGCATAAAAACCAAGTATAATAGCGTCTATGGAACCTATAAAATGTGTAGTAAGTAAAAACCAGAAAACGTTTGGATTCTTCTCTCTTTCTGCTTTATGTGCGATGAAAGGAGAAAGATACCCCCAGTAAATTATACCTCTCTTATAAAAAAATAATGATACAGCCATAAGAGCAAATCCTGCAACTAAAAATATTATTGGAATAAGTATGCCGCCTTCAGTTAAATTAACGGAATTAAAACTTAACACACCTAAATAGCCGACTAATCCACCAATAAAGATTAAAGTTAATAATACGACTATTTGCGATGATCTATTTTTATACTCCTCAAAGAAGTAACATGGAGCTCTCTCTAGTCCCATTATCTCATTAAATTTTATTTTATCCAGTTCTATTTTATTTTTACATTCAGAGCAAACACGCCATTGAACATCAAATTGATCAATAGATTTATACCTGCTAGATAACTCTACCCTTTTGCCGCATTTATCACAAGTTGGCATATTTCATCCCATCCCTACAACAAGAAAGAATCACTTGGTAGAACTTATATTTTTCTAATCACTCAACAGGACTATAAACATTGGATCGTGGTTTTTAGGTGGCTGAGAGATATAATGTTTTAAATGAATAATTTTATAATTACCATCTCTATTACAGTATCGGGTGCATAATTCTTCCATCTAAGGAGAGACAATTTTGACTAAGATAACTGCACATGAATTGGCGAAAAAACAAAAAGAAATCTCTGTAGCAGAGTTCTTCGAACGGAACAAGCATATCCTTGGATTTGGGAATCCAACACGAGCGCTTATAACAAGTGTTAAGGAGGGAGTGGATAATGCTCTTGATGCCTGTGAGGAGGTAAATGTTCTCCCTGATATCTATGTTGAAGTTAAAAATCATGAAGATGGTGAATGTAAGGTTATCGTTGAAGACAACGGTCCAGGTATTGTAAAAAAACAGATTCCTCATATCTTCGGGCGGTTGCTATATGGTTCACGGTTTCATGCTATCAGGCAGAGTAGAGGACAACAGGGTATAGGTATCTCTGCTGTAGTATTGTATGGTCAGCTAACCACAGGTAAACATGCAAAAGTTATATCAAAAATACAAGAAAATAGACCGGCAGTAGTGAATGAACTTGCTATTGACACGAATAAAAACCGTGCTGAGGTTATAAGCCAGGATATCACGCATTGGGATAAACCAACAGGCACCCGGATAGAAATAAGCATTATAGCAGATTATAAACGAGGTAAACGTTTTGTATATGACTATCTACAAAGCACCTCTATCGTCAACCCGCATGCACAAATAACATTCAAAGAACCAGATGGAACCGAGTACATGTTCGAAAGAACCTCAGATGTATTACCAAAGAAATGCGTTGAGATAAAGCCACACCCATATGGAGTTGAACTTGGAACCCTTATCAAAATGGCTAAACATACTAAAAATCGGAAGCTTTCATCATTTTTGAAGACTGAATTCAGCAGCATGGGCGACAGAACTACTACTGCGGTATGTGAAAAAGCCCAGTTGGACAAAGGACTTAACCCTAAGGAAATGTCACGGGAGCAGTTTTTAGCGTTACATAAAGCGTTTAAAAAAGTAAAAATCATGGCTCCCTCCACAGATTGTCTTTCCCCTATTGGTGAAACGCTGGTAAAGAGGAGCTTAAAACATGAAACACAGGAGATTTCCCCTGAGTTTATAATTACAGTATCTAGACCTCCTTCGGTATACTCTGGTAATCCTTTTCAGGTAGAGGCAGGGCTTGTCTACGGTGGTAATCTTCTAAAGGATAAACAGGTGAATTTGTTGCGTTTCGCGAATCGCGTCCCGTTATTGTATCAGCAAGGAGATTGTATAACTACTTCCGCGATCTCTTCAATAGATTGGAGACGATATGGTTTGGAGCAACCATCTGGTAAAGGAATACCTACCGGTCCTGCGATATTTTTAACCCATATATCATCGACTCTTATACCTTTTACATCTGAGAGCAAGGAAGCAATAGCTGATATCCCTGAGATTGAGAACGAGATTAAACTTGCATTTAGGGAATGCGCGAGGAAAGTCCAGCATTATATACATAAAAAAGTACGACGTGCGAAGACACGGGAGAAATTCGATTTGATTACTAAGATTCTACCTGAGATCGCGAAGAAATCAGCTAGTATGCTTGACAAACCAGTACCATCTCTAGAAGCAGTCATTACAAAGATTATGGATGTCATATGGATTGAAGATCTCATTGAATATGAAAAGGTGTCTGGGGAGCCTGTTCAGACGACATTGTTGGAAGATTCCTCGGAGAAAAAAGAGGAGGGGACGATTACTAAGAGTACGATTATGGTGGTGAACTATAAGCGTACTCCGCAGAAATTCAATCTTTATGCGGTTATTCCTCAGGATGCCGTTGTAGGGACGGTAAATCCTAAACCCGCTAAAGTTACAAGTAACTACATTAAATGGAATCTAGATAGCATCCCACCTGCAGACAAGGTTGACGTATTTTTTGAACTCGCTGGTTTGGAGAAGGGAGATTTTGATGAGAACGATCTCTATATTGAGAATATAAACCCGTCTTATGTGATAGGGGCGGATAAATGGGAGGGTGAATAAAGCTATGGCTAAAGATTACACCAATGTAATCAGTAGGATAAATTTGATCGCTTCTAAGATTTATGATGATCTTCAGAATGCTGACATACCCTTTCTTCAGCTGTCTACTCGTGCTAAATCTAATATAAAATTTGATGAGAAACTAAGCGTGTGGAAATATGGGAAAAACATGACAGAGAGATCTGCGAAATCACTTGATGGAGCTTATATGTTGCTTCGTACGATGTACATGGTAGATTTCATAAAAGATATGATAAAAATAAACAAGTCTTCAACGTTGAGGGAGATGTATTATATCTCCGAGGGTTGGGATCTCGCTAAATTCAGTTCGCAGCAAGAGTCTGACTCACTTGCAGAAGATTTAGAAGTTATTACAAGCTGTATGAGAGAGGATTTTAAACTCAGACCAGAAGAGGATGGTGCACGAGTCATAGGCAACCTTACTATTGAGGAGATGACTCGGAATAAGACCAAGAAGAAGATTCACTGTCAGGACGACGTCGGTGACGCTGGGTATTCTATTCCCTATAATGTTGAACCAGAGAAAATTTCATTTAAAAACATGGATGCTGATTTTGTTCTCGCTATTGAAACCGGTGGTATGTTTGACCGACTGGTTGAAAATGGTTTTGATACTTCAAGCCGAGCTGTTCTTGTTCATTTGAAGGGGCAGCCTGCTAGGTCTACGAGGCGTTTCATTAAGAGACTGAGTGAAGAGAAAAACATTCCTGTTCTCGTGTTCACCGACTGCGACCCTTGGAGTTATCGTATATTCGCGAGTGTTGCCTATGGCGCTATTAAAACCGCGCATATCTCTGAATATCTCGCTACACCTGCATCTCAATATCTTGGTGTGACACCAGCGGATATAGAAAACTATGATCTCCCAACTGATAAGCTGACGAGGGAAGATATAAACGCGTTAAAAAGTGAGCTTTCAGATCCACGGTTCCAGGACTCATTTTGGAAAGGAGAAATCAAACTACAACTAAAAATAGGTAAGAAATCTGAACAACAGGCTTTAGCTAAATACGGTCTAGACTACGTGACAGATACCTATTTGCCGGAGAAACTCGTTGAAATGGGGATGATGAAAAAATAAAAAAAATGTCTAATTTTTTTGGTTGAAATGTTTATTTTCTTGTATGAACAAGGGAATGTCCAGTATCTATATTTGTAAGAGTAAGTGTGTTATTATTATTTGAAAACGAATAACCGTAGGTATACTCATGTGGATTTGACCCTGCTGCATATATTAAAACAAGCTTTCCATTTTGTATACTCCATGTTCCATCATAGGTAAATTTTTTGCATTTCCCACTTGAGTACAATGTAAGTGTATCATATGGAGAATCTGTCGTCCACGTTCCTACAAGCTTTTCTCCATCTGTAAGGATTTTAGACCCAATAATTTCATTACATCCACTCAACCCAACAACAGGTATGAGCAGAGCAGCTACACCAAGTATTAAGAGGTTTTTATTCATTTTTTAAACTCCTTTAACTCATTCAGTGTTTTTTTCCAATCTAAAACTTCTCTGCATTTACCACAGTAACCTTTATACGTTTCATATTCAAACTTATGCATCTTTTTCCCACAATATTTGCATTTATATTCTTCCTCGTTCATTTTCTTCCTTCAAAACTACGATTTTCATAAACATCTATTCTTTTATAAAACCCATGTTCTCTCACTTTGAAAGTAAGGTTTGACACAGGAAAAAATAAAATTTATTTTTCTTCTTTTTTACTCCATAGATCCCCAGGTGGAATCATAAGCGTCCTGAGACGTAACATACTATACCCATCGATCTGTATGTAAGTCTTACTAAATATCCCTCCTTCTACACCCCGGGGATGAGTATAAACATACAGCCGTTTACCACGGTAAGACTCTGACCTCGGTTTTTCTTGTTCCAGCCTCCTATTCCTAACAAAAACATAATGAAAATAGAAAAACAATTCTAAGACGATAAAAAAACCAATCAAAACACACCAAGCATATACCCAGTTATCCAGAGTGAGCAACGCCCAGTCAGGCCCCTTTTCTAAAATAAATACACCCAAAGCGGCAAAAACAATCCAAATGGTGAATAGAAAAGCGATGATGAGAAATACCTTAGACAACTTAGAATATCTAACTCTAAGTTTGTTTTCAATCTTATCAAATTTTTTCTGTGTCTCAGTCATGATATCTTTAATACAATGTATTATATTTATATGCTTTTAAAAATTTCTATTCATTGTTTTTTAAAAAAATCTAGCAATTTTTCTAAGGAGTTACCTCTATGTGAAAAACGGTTTTTTCTCATGACATCCATCTGAGCAAACGTCCTCGTCTCACCATCAGGGATAAATATAGGATCGTAACCAAATCCATGATCACCCAACTCCCTAGTAGCAATTCTTCCATGGCATTCTCCAATAAATAATTCAGGTTTTTTATCCGGTTCTTTATAGGCAACCACTGATCTAAAACACGCTTTCCTCATACTATTATCAAATCCTTCTAACAATTTCAAAATACCTTTAAGACCTATGGTGTAAAACACATAGGATGAATACACGCCAGGAAAACCGTTTAAACATTCAATAAAAAGACCTGCATCTTCAAGAATAAACGGATGAGCGGATTTTTCCTGTATGTATTCTACACCAAAACGAGCGACATCCTCTAAATTATCAGCCTGTATCTCAGGATAACCAATATTACGTTGAACCACCTCAACATCGACAGCTGAAAGTTTTTCCCTCACCTCCAAGAGTTTCCCCTGGTTACTCGTGATAAAATATATGGTTTTCATCTATATCTACCTCTTTTTACAATCTCCTCAATTTTTTTAATAACAAGATTTGCATCCTCTTTCAGCTCCCTTTTATACCCGTCTAGAACATAATCAAAACAATCAGCATACAACGAATGGGTTGACTCTAATGCCTCCATGAGAACATGCAAGTCAACACCCTTTGTCTCTATTTCACTGTTTTTTTCACCAAGTCCAAAATCAATAAAATGAACCCGGTCATCAAGGAGTATCATGTTTGAAGTAGTAATATCACCATGTATGATATCATTGTTATGAAAACGAGCAATGCTCTCACCGATTTTGTTGCATATACGAATTCGTTCCTTTTCACTCAAACCATTAAGAATGTCCTTGATCCTCTTACCCTGAAGATACTCCATAGTTATAACACCGTTCTCTTGGTCAACATCATAGATAATAGGTACTGATACGCCATGGAGACGAGCCTCAGTCATCAGTTTAACTTCCTCCCGTGTCCTCGACGCGATAAGACGTTCATCTATATTTTTTATCCGATATGATTTCTGTATCCGCTTTTTTTGAACTACCCTATGATCCATATAGTTAGCTAAATGGATCTCTGCCTCTGCTCCTCTATATATGATTGTTTTTTCAGTCACGCCAAGTCACATCCACCATATCTGTCCTAAAACGTTGATCAATAAAACTATCCTCAACCTTCATGCGTATACCACTATTGTACATCAACAACCCCAGCCAAGCAATCATAGCCCCATTATCAATACACAAATCCGTTGAAGGAACAAAAAAACGTGCATCACGTTCTCTCGCCATAGTTTGAACCATATCCTGCAGTCGTTTATTACTAGCGACACCTCCACCAAGCAACACCTCGTCTTTCTCAGTATGCGCCATTGCTCTCTCTGTAACCTCAGTCAACGCAGCAAAAGTGGTCTCCTGAATAGAATAACAGATATCTTCCACACGCTCGCCATTTCTGTAGTATTGTTCCGCCGCTGTCAACAAACCTGAGAACGCGACATCCATTCCTTTAATCGAATATGGTAAATCCAAATACCGTTCCCCCTTACTAGCTAGTTCCTCGAGCTTTGGTCCACAAGGAAAATCCAACCCTATGGTTCTACCAAATTTATCGATACAATTTCCAATTCCAATGTCAAGCGTCTCACCAAAAACACGATATCGACCCTCAGCAAACGCGATAACCTGCGTATTCGCACCAGACGTGTACAACAATACAGGATCCTTACAATCACTCAAGATTCCACGTCCAATCTCCAAATGAGCAACACAATGATTAACACCTATAATCGGTTTATCCAATGAAAGCGATAATGCGCGTGCTGCAGTTGCCGCAGTTCTAAGACAAGGACCCAACCCAGGACCTCTTGAAAAAGATACTATATCAATATCAGGAAAATCAACCCGAGCTTTTTTAACAGAATCCCTTATCAAATCTGCTAAATAAGTGGCATGATGATTTGCAGCCTCTCGAGGATGAATACCGCCCTTCTCTGGCCTATAAATCTTAATAACATTAGAAAAAACCTTGCATTTTCCCCCGGTTTCTTTTACAACGCCTACACCGATGGAATGAGCTGTTCCCTCTATGCCAAGACAGATCATAATTAAAGGTTGTAAGTGGGAGTAATATAAAATAAATTTGGTTCACCAACTATCTCCATTATGAGATAGCATCATAAAATCCACCTTTTATTCCTTCCTAGGGTATCCTTCGTTTAGATAGAAATTAGTTTTTGTAGTCGTCAATAGATTGTTCTTCAGTGTATTCTTCTTCGGTATCGATATGGATGTATCCTGTCAAATAGAGAATGATAATAATCACTATGATCGCTATGATTATTCCTATGGTCACTAGTAACCATGGGAATTCTTCAGTGGGTATTGGTATTGTTTCTGGTGATTTTTCTATATTTATATTATATCTCGCAGTATCAGTTCGACTGTTATTGTCAGCATCTTGAACAGTTATACTCAAAAAGTAGTCTCCATGGGTTAGATTGTTTTCTGGAGTGTAAACAAAGGTCTTGTTGTCTGCTGAGATAAGACTTATTGGTTCACCGTTTAATGTAGCTTCGATTATGGTCAGGGTTTCATTATAAATTATTGTTATAGTTGGTTTTGAAGTATTAAAAGTTGTTCCGCTAATTGGATCAAAAGTAGGTGGTAATATTGTATAATGATAGATGAATTGGTATTCTGTATCAGGGTCGTCTAACACGTATATCTTATCATTTTCTCTCCATATTTTATCTTGTGTAATAATAGTTCCATCTGATCTTTTGACAATCAAATTGGAGATATCTGGATATGAATCAGCTACCTCTATGTAAGTCCAGTTACTCTTTGCTATGTTTACAGTCACAGTATTGGTGTCATTTTGAGTATCTGTTGTAGTAGATGTAACCGTTCCTATGTTATGCGTCACCTCCATGATTATATCTGCCTCTGTATCCCAGATAAAAAGCTTATCTAATGTATTGTTAACAGATATAAGAGCCGCAGCGTTACCACTTATGTTTACAAAGTGTTCAGCGTTCAATATGCCATTAAGGTCAGTAAAGACATCTAACATTCCATCTCCATCTGTGTCATAAGCAAAGAAGCTCTCATTTAAGAATATGTTGTAGAGTTCTTCTATTTCATCTTTTGCTGTATCTCCTTCCTCCTCATAACCATCTTCACGATTGCCATAACCATTTCCACCATTGCCAGATGATTCTTTTTTTGTTTTAAAACTCCATGTAACAGATTTAGTTATGTACGTGCCATCGTTGACAATAACATACCAGTTATATGTGGTGTCATACGATCGACTAGACCAAGTTACTGATGTAGTGCTACCACTTACTACATTTGTTTTTGTACCTATGAGATTGTCACCTGATGCATCATAGAATGATACACTCATTGTATCATTGTTAGGATCAGTAACATACACCTGTAAGGTGGGACTGGTAGAAACCCCTGTTGCCCCATCTGAAGGTTGGATACAAATAGGTTGATATGGTCGTTCTCCCCATGGACCAGTTAATGGGTAACTATCCTGATTATCTCCGCCACTAATATCATATGGTGAATCTACAATTCCATCATTGTTATCGTCATATGCTCCTTCACTAGGTTCGTCAAAATCTTTCCAGTAGTTTCCATTTGAAATTGTAGTATTATACCAAATGTTACTAGACTCCTCATCATAGGCATTAATTGTGTTATTAATGAAATTGTTGTGATAAATAATATTGTTTTCAGACCAAAACCATAAGAAGACGCCATATTGAGTGTTATTTGTTATATTGTTTCTGAAAATGTGGTTGCTTTCCGACCAGCTTACATCGATACCGACGCCGTTATTTGCGAAATTGTTCTCAGTGATTTTGTTGTTAGATGATCCTTCCAGATAGATGCCATCATCACTGTTGTTTGTAATAGTGTTCAGTAAGACAGTATTATAAGATGAGAAACCCAGTTGGATACCTCTGTCTAAATTAGCGATCGCAAGGTTTTTTACTGTAAAATTAGAGCAGTTAGCAAGGATTACCTGTGCTGCGTCAGATGGAACAGTAACACTGGCTGAGTTGTTTTTGTAATAGTAAATAGTTTTTCCATTAACATAATTATTTTCTATAGTATGAGTATTCCAATGATTGAGATTTAAACCAGTTATAGTTATTCCACCTGAAACAAAGCTATTATTCATAATTTTGATGTTAAACGATAAAATTAGATAAATGCCATTATAGGTACTGTTTGTAATATTGTTATCAGTGATGTTGTGATTAGACGAGTCATACAGATATACACCATAGGAAACGTTTGTGATATTATTCATAAATATTTTATTAGAAGATGAGTACATTGAATAAATACCCACGTATTTATCTAAAATCGCATTATCAGAAACGTTATTGTTAGGTGAGTCCCATAATAGGATACCCGCAAAAGAGTTAGTTGTTATGTTGTTCCCTGAAATGATGTTATCGGAAGAATAACCTAAATCGATTCCGCACAAGGTGCTATTAGTAATATTATTGCCAACGATGGTGTTATTATATGAGTATCCTATAACGATGCCTTCGTAATCATGGTTTTTTACAATGTTATAACTTATATTGTTGTTGGATAATTCTTCTAACCAGAGGATGCCGTAAGAGTTGTTTGAGATAATGTTCCTATGGATGGTATTATGACTCGAACTCACTTTTATCCCTGCATAGTACGAGCTGCTACTATTTTGAATGGGAACACTCATATTTGCCCAATCAATAGAACCAAGACCGGGATCTCCACTATTTTGGATAGTAAACCCAGTTATATTTACCCCATCAGCGGAAATATAGACAACATTTCCACTTCCATTAGCATCAATGATCGTATTGTTCTTGTCCTCTCCGATTAAATCCACGGATTTATCCATTACGATATTTTCTTGATACGTTCCATTATAGACAAAAATTGTATCTTCATTTATGGCATCATCAATGCCATCCTGAATATTCTGAAATGGATTAGTATTTGTTCCATCCCATGGTCCTGCTGTGTTATTGTCATCAACATATATGGTTCCATTTAGCGGACCTGTCCATGGTTCTATCAGTGGATACCTATCCTGGCTATTATTTATCCCGGATATGTTGTATGGTGTGTCTCCTAGGCCATCGTTATTATTATCTACGCCACTGTAATTAGACCACCAGTTTCCACCACGTAGGCGAAAACCATCTAGATTGCCGTTATCCCACTGGTTATTGCTACCATTATCTATAGCATTTTGAGTGTTATTGAAATTGTTATGATAAATAGAGTTATCATTATTCCCAGAATCTATGGTTAGACCGTTGCTGTTGTTAATGATTTCATTTTCTGTTAATGTGTTATTGTTTGAGAGATTGGTTATATTAATCCCCTGGGTATTATTAGAGATCTCATTGTCTGTAATAACAACATTTTCTGATGAGGAGTTTAGTATTATACCTATTGCAGTGTTGTTAAAGATGATGTTATCTGTTAAAGTTGTATTTGAGGAGGATTTAATGTATATGCCATAGTTTCCATTTCTGATGGTAAACTTGGTAATATTCACAGTGTTCCTATTTTGGATTTGTATCACGCTATCAGCAGATCCGTTACTCTCAATAATCGTGGTGTCTCTATCTGTTCCTAGTAGTGAAATGTTCTTGATGATGATAATATTTTCATAATATGTTCCGCTGGGTACAAGAATGCTATGTCCATCTAATGTGTTAGAGTCGTTGATGGCTTCTTGTATGGTGTCAAAGAGTTCGCTGGTATCAATATTCTTAACACCTACTATTACCGTCTGATTTTTTTCATTATCCCCATAGGTGTCCTCTGGGACTCCGGGGATTGTTACATTGATTGTAACTATGTATAAACCTGCGGAAGGTGTCCAATTGAAGCTGACTTGCTGAGTAGTCTGACTTTCAAAAAGTGATATATTGGTGGAATTTTCTTGTGAACCATTTATTCGGAAGCTTACATTTACATTTGTCTCATTGTGTTTACCACTGTTATAAATGGTAGCGTTAACATGAATCATCTCATTGGGTTTTACAGGGTTTGAAGCATCTACATATAATGTTTGTATACCAACGTTATGTTCTAACGTTGTTGGAGGCTTAATTCTTTGTGCGGGATCTCCAAATAATAGGCATCCTTGAATGACGGCTCTCCAGGTTCCATACATTTGATCCCAGTTGATAGTTGGAGCCATTGTATCTTTAGAAAAGGCCATGGCTTTTCCTAGTTGCCAATTTATGGTGTTTCCAGAATTATTGGTTGTATCAAAAAAGTAATCCCAGAAACTCTTCTGTTGAAGTGCACTACTTGAATTGGTAGAATAAAAATTTCCCCAACCATAGCCAGTATTATAGACACAGGCGAATGCTAACTCAGTGTCACTGTGGAAAAGCATCGAATGAAGTACACCATCGTCTGCAGCATCCATGTCACCGCAGTGACAGCCATAGTCATTTACAAAAAATGGCTTCGTATTATGATAGTCAGACTCCCAACTAGTGTAATGTACGTCCATAGAATAATACTCATTAGCATGAGCAATGGCACTAATAAGCGTAACTTGATTATTGTTAATTGCGTTTTTAAACCCAGCTATAGCACCTGATTCACTGCCTCCCTGCCAACCAGTATTTGGAGGCTCTGCAGTCCATGCAACTGAAAGATTATACTCCATACCAGAATTCTCACTGTTCCATGTTTTAAAACCATATTGGAATCCCAACCAACTAGGATAAGGACCATCGTAATCTGGATCTGGACCAAGCCAATCATCCGTACCATTTATCGCGCTATAATCTATGAAATCATCTCCCTCGCAAGGCCATCCGGAATCTCCTGCATAAAACGCTGCATTATCTAAATAATCTTGAAACACTGCATCTGCATAGTAGAAACTTTTATTCATCCAATTAGAGACATCCTGTGATGTATCACACGTGATACGCCCAATGTACATCTCGGCATACAAGTCAAATCCAGAATCTCCTTCTTCCCCCCATTTATTATCTTCATCATCATTGAACGTGTTGTCAAGATGATTCCAATAAATATCTGAGTCAACATCCGATTCATAAGCATAATCCATCTCACGTGCAGGAATCCATTCATCGTCTCCTCCGATTAGGATATAACTAGTGTTCCAATCTTGATATGCATCTTTACAGAATTCTCGTATATGAGCAGCAGTGTCGTTAAAAAGCGAATTAGAATCCCAGTAGTCAGAACAAGCATTGATTTCCTGTATGGTCATCAACGTACAATTCAGACCATCATCTGATGTATGTTTATCCATAAGGCTCGTCCAGTTATAAGGGGTAGTAGAATTGGTCGCCCAGTGATCTAGACCATTTTGCGTAGTTGTAATAATCACGTAGTCATAATCATCACTAGAATTACATAGTCCACCACCGTAATCCAGGATTGGTAAATCACCGTTATCATAGAATCCTGCAACTTCAGGGTTATATACGAGGTTTTTAACCCATTCTTCATCATCCCAGTTATCACGGAAAAATTGATTCACATACCCAGTTTCTTCAAGCTCAATATTAATACTCATCTCTGGATAATAGAACAATTTTCCCGCACCTGGAACATATTGAACCGGATTAAGCCCTAAAGATAGAATAGTATAACCACGGCAGTAACCTACAATTTGCTCCTCACATATGTCAAAAGGATAACTAACCATGGAAGTATAAACGTCATTGTCAAAGGCAAGCTGAGCAGGTGGTTTACCGCCGATAGGCACTGGGTTTTGATGGGGAAGAACTGGCTTCTCCATCAGGTTTAAATTGGATGTATCAACTTCTACCGGTGTACCAACAACATTGATATCTTTTACTTTTGTTTTAGGTGGTAGCACTAGTTTAACAAATTTTACCGGTAATGCTGGTTCTCCAGCTTTTTTGCCAACAGCCATACACCCAGGTATATCTACAGTGGTATAGGAATCACTATAGAGAACCTTCTCATGTAAACTCGGTTCAATAAAGGAGAATGTGTAGCTCAACTTTTCGCTTATATTATTCGAGGTAGAACCAACCTCATATACCAATGCCGGAAAGACAATTAAAGAACTAAAAATCAGCATAAACACTAATAGCACAGTTGAAACCTTTGATCCCATCCCTATTACCGGTGTCAAGTATACATATCGTAGTATTTAATAATTACAGTATTTTGTTTCTGCTTATGAACATTAATGAATAATAATCAGTAAAAATGATACCGTTTGTTATATTCATTCAAGAATACTTTCTCTTCTTTTATTGTAGTTTTCATAGATAACTTATTTTTAGCATAACTAACGGGTATTATTACAACAGGTTTAAACACAGTTGGAAGACGAAGCAGGTCGTTTAAAAAATCTGTCTCAGCAGGAGTATATGTAAGAGATGCCAGTCCTTCGTTCTCCGCGGCGAGGACCATATAAGCTATAGAAATCCACGTGGATTCCAGCCAATAGGGTTTATCTGTTTCACCTGCAACGACAACCAAAAATGGAGCATCAACTAGAAAATTCTTCTCAAAGGATATACTCTTCTTTTTCATCCATTTTTTAAACCATTCAGGTACAGTTGAATAATATTTTTTATCAGCAGTTTCAGAAAAACTCTTGATCTTTTTCTTTAAAGTTAGATCATCTACAACTATGTAGACATACGGTTTTTGATCAGCTCCAGAAGGCGCTAATAACCCTGCTTTAAGAATCGCACGCAGTTTTTCTTCTGAAACTTTTTTAGTAGTAAACTGCCGTGTGCTCCTCCTGTTTTCCATCAACTTGTATAAATCCATGAATACCCACAAAAGTGAATGGAGGGTTATTTACTTATTCCAATTTCAGCTTCTAACTCGTTTATCTTCCATTTCTTCACAAGTTTTCCACTGGGTTTATCTACAAAGGATATCTTTTTAGACTTTGTTTCTTCTTGGATATAGTCTTCCCATTTCTGCAAAGCCTTTTTCTTCTCCTGACCCACTAAAATCTCTGTGGAAATCTTGTCTTCCACATCAAGGTCTAGTTCTTTCCTCATAGATTGTATTCTTCTTACTATCTCCCGGGCGAAACCCTCTGCTTCAAGCTCAGGTGTAAGAGTTGTATCTAGAAGAAGAATCATATCTTCAACTTCAGCACGAGCAATATGCTCTTTTTCTTTCTCGACTATTTCAAAGTCATCTTTTGTGAGTTTTATTTTTTCACCGTCCAATTCTATGGTGGTTTCTTTGTTTTTCATGAGTTCTTCGTATAATTTGTTTTTGTCCATGCTTTCTATTTTATCAGTGACTTTTTTGGCTTTTTCTTTCAACCTTGGGCCTAAAACAGAGTGATTTGGCTTTACCATTTTTGTCATAAACTGCGACGTATCTCTAGCGAAAGAAATATGTTTAACATTGATCTCCTCATTCAGCAAATCTACTAAATCATTCATTAAACCTTCAACGTTTTTCTTACACACTATCGTTGCATAGTTCAGCGGATATCTCACTTTGATTCCTATCTTTGACCGGAGTGACCTTCCGATTTCTACCAATTCTCGTATCCGTTCCATACCTTCCTCAAGTTTTTCATCCATCTGTTTTTCATCTGACACTGGGTAATCACACAGGTGAACACTCTCAGGCATATCATCCGCTCTTAGATTTAGATATATCTCCTCAGTGATAAACGGGATAAATGGAGCCAACACCTCCGAAAGTCCCAGGAAAACATCATACATCGTAGAATACCCAGATAGTTTATCGTCGGTTCTTTCTTCAACCCAAAGGCGTTTCCGTGAGCGGCGTAGATACCAGTTACTAAAATCTTCAACAACGAAATTCTCGACAGCCCTTGCAGTCTTATGAATATCAAAAGTCTCCATAGATTTTCTGATCTCAGAGACGACTTTGTTAAATCTACTTAACACCCATTTATCCAGAAGCTGTCTCTTATCTTTGGGGATTGTATCTTTTTTCGGATCGAACTTGTCCAACGAGGCGTACGTGGTAAAAAAATTATATGAGTTCCAAAGTGTAAGAATGAATTTACCAAGTGTATCCTTCACTGCTTCCTCATAAAACCGTGTAGACATCCAAGGGGCATTAGCAGAGATGAGATACCAACGAAGTGCATCAGCACCCTCATGATCAAGGATTATATTTGGATCAACATAGTTCTGCTTGCTTTTACTCATCTTCTGACCCTCTTTATCTAAAACCAATCCAAGGGTTAACACGTTTTTATAAGGATTTTCATCAAAAAGAAACGTTGAAGTCGCCAGCAAAGAGTAAAACCATCCTCGTGTCTGATCAAGTGCTTCGCTTATAAAATCCACTGGATAATTAGATTTGAATTTTTCCTTGTTTTCAAAAGGATAATGCCATTGAGCGAAAAAAGCAGACCCTGAATCATACCAACAATCGATAACCTCTTTCTCACGGTTCATCTGAGAGTGACATTTTGGACAACGAACAACTAGCTCATCAACAAATGGTTTATGTAAATCATAATCATCAGGGAATATGTCACTCAAACGTTTTAATTCATTAACACTACCTACACATAAAGTATTTCCACATTTCTTATTAGAACAAGTCCAAATGGGCAGTGGAGTCCCCCAATATCGATCCCGGGAGAGAGCCCAGTCTTTCACCTCACGGATGAAATCTCCAAATCGACCTTCTTGAAGATGTTCTGGATACCAATTTATCTGATTATTGTTTTTCAATAGGGGTTCTTGTACCTTTGACATCGCGATAAACCATGACTCCATCGCATAGTACAGCAACGGGGTGTCACAACGCCAGCAGAATGGATACTCATGAGTATAAGCCCTTGTCCCTTCTAGCAATCCTTGTCCTTCTAAATATTCAATGATGCTAGGATCTGCATCCTTAACAAACTGCCCTTTCCACAATGTGACCTCATCAGGAAAAGTTCCATCTAGTTTGACAAGTTGGACAACAGGGAGATCATATTCTCGGCCAATATTATAATCGTCTTCACCAAACGCAGGAGCTATGTGAACGATACCTGTTCCCTCCCCCATGGTTACAAAATCTGCAAGAACGATATACCATGCTTTTTTTTCTGGTTTTGCATAGTCAAACAAAGGCTCATATTCTATTCCTTTAAGCTCCTTTCCAGAGAATCCATCCAGTAGCTCATATTCCTGGCCCTTTAATAAGGCCGCTGCAGGAGCCTCCGCCAGAATAAGAATTTGTCCTTTGTAACGTATTCGTATATAGGTTTCATCAGGATGAACAGCAAGCGCTACGTTTGAGATAAGAGTCCAAGGAGTTGTAGTCCATGCAACAAAATAGGCATCCTCTTTTTTCAGTTTAAATTTCACAAAGATAGAAGGTTCCTCTATCGTCTTATATCCCTGTGAAAGTTCATGAGCAGAAAGCACGGTTCCACACCGGGGGCAATACGGGACAACCTTATGGCCCTTATAGAGTAGTTTTTTGTCCCATGCTTGTTTAAGAGACCACCAGACCGACTCAATATACTCGTTTTTAAAGGTGACATATGGGTTGTCCATGTCAAGCCAGAACCCGATACGATGGGTCATATCAACCCAAGCGCGTTCATATCTGAGTGTGCTTTTTTTACATTCCTTATTAAACTCGGCAATTCCATATTTTTCAATAGCTTGTTTATCTTCTAATCCAAGCTGTTTTTCCACCTCTATTTCTACAGGTAGACCATGTGTGTCCCAGCCTGCTTTCCTCTCGATGTAATATCCATCCATGGCCTTATAGCGCAACACCAGGTCTTTCATAACTCGTGTGAGAACATGACCTGGGTGAGGAAGACCGTTTGCAGTTGGAGGTCCTTCTAAAAAGACATAGGGGTCACGGTTTTTTCTTTGTTCAATGGATTTTTTGAATATACTATTTTCTAACCAAAATTTTAGTATTTTTTCTTCAACCTTTTTTGGGTTGTATTTCTGAGGCGGAGATTGAATCATTATTTTTTCACCGAATCATGATATTACCTTATAGGGTCGACACATAATGGTAAAAGTCCGTTAAAACCATTTCCATCATGTCTATTTAATAATTCTTTACATCCTTTGATTTCATAAACTCTCGAAGTAGAGATGTGGCGTAACATCCTTTTTGCAATTCAAACTTCAAGGTTAACGCAAGCCTGTCCTTGTTTAACTTGTCATCCCTCAAGTTAAATTCAAGGTTTTTAACAGATGCTAACAAGGGTCGTCTTGAACCCGAAGAAGATAAATATGGGAGCTCTGGAATGATAAAATCCCTAGAATCAAGTTTCGCCTCATCTATTATTTTGTGTTCTATCTCACCCATGTCACCATCTGAGAACTCTGAATCACTACCAAATAAAAGGCCACTTACCAAAGCCTTCCCCTTGGAAACCTGTTTATTTACTTTATCAAGATTATATTCCTTAACTATTATTCCGTTTTCATCAATAACATTATTTCTAACAGGAAGAACAACATCACCGGCAACTGCCCTATTCAACGGCAGCTTCTTCCGGATACGTTCACTTAGAATTCTATTGAAAAGATACGACTGATAGGCGTAAACAAACATCGTCAACAGATTCTTCGGCAGTTCCTTCAAAGCACCAACAAAATCTTCTGGATCAACAACTAACTTATTTAGAATGGCTTTTTCAAAATTTAGACAACTGGGGTAAGATGCGAGCGCCTCAGAGAAATCATAAGTTTTTTGTAAACGCTCCCGCAATGCATAGGTATCCTCATCTTCCCCATACAAGGGATTAGCGATATAACTCATCACTGCCTTCTCAAAATCACCATCTATAATATACTTTCCAACAATATGAGTAACAGGCCTGATGGTACCAAAACGTTGGACACCGTAGAAATTTGGAAAACCACCATATCCCTCTATAAAAGAAGCAATATCATGTATCTCCTCTGTTTTCGTACCCCTGCCAATATTTCTTACTGTTATCTCGAATCTATTGCCTAAAAGATCACCTATCCTTACAGGATGACCTGAGCTATAGATATCCTCCATAACAACGTCTTTAACTTTTAACTCAGATAGTTCGTCTCTGGAGACATTGTAAAACGACATTAACCTGGTGGTCTTCGCTCTTTTGTCTTTAGTACCCGCAAAATCAACTCGTTTCCGTGAAACATGCAACCTACTGGACAACTCTCTCACTAGCTGATTTGTCTCCCAATTCCTCGCTGTCACTCTAGCAATAGTAAACCGCCCGTTTTCCTTCTCAGGAGGATATTTAGAAATCTCATGTACGATAAAATCCTCAGGAACTACTCGAAGCTTCCCACCTATCTCCTCCATAGGTGTAAAAAAAGTTTCTATCCCTATGTTTTTTTCAACATCTAAGCATTTCATTCTACTTTTTACTCTTGCTTTTAGATTTTCCAAAATTTTTACCGAAATTTTTTACCTCATCCTCTAACTGTTCAACAGCTTTTTTCAGTACATCTTCAGGTTTCCCTTTTTTAACTCGGATATATAAACGTCGTTTATCTGACTCAGGGTGATCAGTCATATATGCCGCGTAATCTACATCTTTATTTTCTGACAACACCCTTGTAATCGGGTTCAATATTGTCTCGTTTTCCCCAATTACTTCCAGTTCAAGCTCTTTCGCTGTTTTTTTAATTGTTTTTAAATCCATAAATTATCACTCCTTTATTTATATCCAATACTTTATCTTAAAAATTATTTGGATCATATTCGCCGTAATCTATTGCAATTTTTCTTTTCTCTTTGTTGCCACAATTTTCACATTCAAGAATACCGTCCTTTCTGATAAGCGGATGTCTGCATTTTCCACATAAACCCTTAATAACACCAAGGTCTTTATCCTTTGTAACAAGCTGCAGACTAGGTTTCACTTGTGTAACCCTAGCTCTTAGAATATCCCCAACTCCATATTCAGTAGATGGATCTTTTACATATGACGTTGATATCTCCGATACGCGTATTGTCCCATTTGTATCACCAGATACAGATCTATTCTTCCCAATAACATGTATCACATCAGCTATGACCATGGATGATCTTACAGAACGAACTTCAGCTAGAACCGCATCTCCTCTTTTCAATACAACAGGAATACTAGTTAAGGGTTCCACCATCGCCTTCCTATGTTTCTCATCTACAACATATCTTCCAATCCTCGAGGCTCTTATAACGCCGTCTTCCTCAAATGTCCCCTCACCAGGTAACAATTCTTCAGAAGTAGACACTTTGTCTCCGGGTAATACTATTTCATGTTTATTCATTATTTTCACCATAATTCTAGTTAGTTTAGTTATATCGATAAGTTTAGGCAATCTTATCCCCGTTTTAAAGGTTGTGGTATAACAAATGATAAAACACAGACAACAGGAAATTTTGATGTAAAAAGAATTATAAATACCATATCTATTTCGATTTCCCTACCTATAGTAATACGGGATGTAAAAAATGCCGCGAAAACCTGGAAGTATGTACCGGTACATAAGAGGACAGCCCTCCACTAGAAAAGAGTATATGGGTGGTATACCAGCCTCACGTATTACACAGTTTGTCCTTGGAAATAAAAAAGCAGACTTCCCAGTACAACTCGCACTAGTTGCAAATGAGAGATGTCAGGTAAGACATAACGCATTAGAATCCGCTCGTATAACTGTAAACCGCGCTATGGAAAAAAAAGTGGGACCCACAAACTTCCGCCTGAGGATACAAGTATATCCACATGCAGTATTAAGAGAAAACAAACAAGCGACAGGCGCAGGTGCAGACCGTGTTTCTCAGGGGATGAGAGCAGCATATGGAAAAGCTATTGGAACCGCTGCACAGGTACAAGCAGATCAAGTTATACTGACTCTTGAAACCTCGGAGCAAAACATTGTACATGCAAAAAATGCTCTTAGGAAGGCAGGTATGAAAATACCCTCACCATGCAAGATCGCCATCAACAAAGCCGCTTAAGCGATAACAAAAACAGTTACTTTTTTTTAAAAATATTTTATCAAAAAGGGAAATAGAACCATAAATAAAATGGTAAGAGAGATTACGAGAGAAATATTTTTTACAGCTTTTTCTCGTTGTTCATTTGATATGTCTTTTTTTATTCTTTTTATCAATGAACCTAGAGCATCGTTGAAAAGAAAACCGCCGTCAAGTGGAACCATCGGGAGGACGTTGAATAGGCCGACCATGAGGTTTAGCCAGAAAATCCAGTACAAAGCGTTAACAATTCCCCAGAAAACACCTGGCGGTATAACGTTAAGAGGACCGGTTATGATATAAACATCATTGAATGGTGCAGTGATAGGATTATATCCCTGAAAATATCCAAATAACGGTAAGACAAAGAAAAACAGGAATCCATCAGGAAAATTCGTAAATGGATTCTTTAAAGTCTTTAGTGATTTTTCTCTAATGGATCCGTTCAATGGATGAATACCTGAATATCCTCTTCCTTTATTTTCTTCAACGTTGTTAATGTAGATATCGGGTCGTTTCGACCATTCTTCATACTTGTCTGTAAGTGTAATTTGTTTCGTAAGGTGATTTCCAGCATAAGCAAAACTAAGGTTAACTGTTTCAGAACTGTTCAAATTATGTTCTATAGCTAAAAAGGCATATTCCATAGTAAAATTGGTTCCTATAAACTTGGAGAGATTTGTGTCATTTATTGATGTAATGATGTCACCCGGTCTAATGCCCAGTTGATCGGCTGGAGATCCATCATCAACAGAATAAACTATAATGCCATCTGCCGCTGGTTGCACGGCAGACATTAAAACAAAAGATAGGAGGAAAATAGTAATCAGAACTACAACAAAATTTGACGTTGGTCCCGCTGCAAACACACGCATACGGTTAGCTGGTTTTGCCTTTTTTAGTTGCTCTTCATCAGGTTCACAAAATGCTCCAATCGGTACGATAAGATACAAAATACCAAGTGATTTCACTTTTAATTTACTGGCAAAAGTAAGAATACCATGGGAGAACTCATGGACAATAATAGCAATAGCTAACGCTATTATGATGAACCAAATATATTCAAGAGGGATGATGGGATTTATACCTGGAAGAATGACGACAAACTCAATACCGGGTAACTGTTCAACTTGTTCAGGGGTAAACCCTGAAACAGCCCAAACTTGCCAAATAAGCATTGAGACCATTAGGATCATCATAATGAAACAGAGAACAATGCCAGAACTGCCGAAGGCTTTCCAGAACCGTTTTCTTTCTGCAATTCTTTTCAGAAAGTTTCTTCCTTTTTTCGTCCGTAATAATAAAGCAGGCCCATAAAAAGAAATGTTAAATTTTTCCAGGATGCCTATTTTATGCAAGAATATTACTAAAAGAAAATAAAGACCCAATATCGAGAGAAAAATTAACAGACCTTCTATCAGTGACATAATTCACTGGGTGGAATATATTGCTATTTATTAAGGTAACTGGCGTAGAACGTGTCAGAGATAATGTATGATATCTTGTTTGTTTAACATGTCTATGAGATTTTTACACCATTTTAATTTCTTAAGTTTTAGGTTTTTATCTTTGTTTTCTGCGAAAGAATATGGTCCTATCTCGTTGTTGAAATCAAAGCCTATCAAGTATATTTTTTTTGCATGGAAATGATCTGCTATGTGTACTGCTCTGTCGCCGTCTGTGAAGCCTCCGAAATTATGAAGGTTATCGTATGGTTCTGGGTTAGTTTGTGTAGTACCAACTAGATATCCCTTAAATTCTGGGATGTATTTTTTGATTTTATCAATGTTGTCTCCATGAGCATGTATTATTGTTATACTCCCCTCTAAACTTGCTTTTAATTGACCTAGAACTTTACCATCCAGGTCGGTAACGATAATATCTGGATGGATGTTGTTTTTTAGTAGTGCAGTCGTTGCGCCGTCTGCTACGATTTTTAATTTATCTGTAATCTTTTTTTTGTAAGTAAGAATAGCTGGTTCTAGTGAAGGTCCTGCGCCAAAAACAATTATTTCTCTATTGGTGATCAATTCCTCTAACTTTTTGATGGGGAGTAGATTCGTCTTTTTTTGTAATAACTTATCTAAAACGTTTGCTGCTTTTTCATCGTTTTCCACAGGAATGTTAAAATCCTTAACTATTTTTTCATAGATGGGTTTCCATTCTTTGTATTCCATATGCCTAGCTTTCTTCAACGAGTTTTGTTGTCTGTTCTTCGACCTCTAATTCCTTGCTTTCCAACATGTACATGTCTTTGATGTAATGGTATGTGATTGCTCCTATAATTGCTATCATGATCCCGGTGCTTGTATAGCCGATAAAGTTTGTATAAAAAAATGGTTCTATATTGAAGCTAGTGGGCCAATTTCGGAGAGCCTCATATAATGATCCAAATACCGCTGAGGAGATAAAACCGAATGCAAAGAGGGAGAAGGGTAATATCCAATAGTTCCATGGTGTTTTTTTATCTCTAACATAGATGTCTACTACCCGTCCAAATGCGACTAATAGACCTGCTATTACGATTCCCCACACCATGTTGGTTACAAATAATAATGAAGGGATAAGTGGTGCATCTGAGGGGAAAGTGGTATTTTCAAATGTAGTGTAATATGCCAAAAGGCCAAACGCTATAAGTATGACAATAGCAAGGATAGATGTATAAATAGATAGTTTTCCTGTTAGAAAACCTGATTTTATTTCTTCCCAGATAACCGCGATTCTTCGCTCCCAGCGGAAAACTCGGATTAGTAGATATGCTCCTAGAGTTAAGAGGATGGCACCGAAACCACTTACAACCATATTTAGCAATACGAAAAAAGCCCCTACAATGAGAACCAATGCAATAGGTAGAAGAAATTGTTTTTGAACTTTCTCATCATCAAGTATTTTCAAAATCCGGTAATATGTATCTTCTAATTCTCTGCTTTGCTTTACAGATACTCTATTTATAGAACTTATCTTGATTCTAGACTGGATTATAGGTAGTATATATTCGTCTTCTGCGCCATCAGTTATAAGAATGACATCTTGTGCATTTGTTTCTTTGATTACCTTCTCTAATTGTTCCGATAATAGTTGATCTGATTTTATACCCACATTGATATGTCCACAGATTGTAGCTATTTCTGCGTCTTTGCCTTCTTTTTCTAGTGAATTATATGTTGAGATCGCAGAAAAAATGGCATTAAGATCGGAGTCCTCAGGATCGGCTTGCCCTAGCTTGTTTGCTGCATCAATATTGTTCTTAATCCCCATTATTGGACTTTTTACTTTGGCTTTTCTTCCAAAGTCGTCATCACGATCCACATTTAGAATAAGGGTTTTCATAGGATTTCAATAACGATAACAATTAATTTCTATATAAGAATGTTACTATTGAAACCAGTAATCCCGAATGATGAGTGACGTCCTCTCCGGCATAAATGCCGGAGCTTCCTACTAGGCACAGTTTGTTGTCGTTGAAAAAACATCTAACCTGGTTTGTTGAAGTCGTTGA
>Ga0209636_10000134_pt1 | contig 59838 bp, 43 predicted proteins | sample DeeMarSWOR152_54_FD_187464 | JGI IMG/M metagenome (GOLD analysis project Ga0209636, IMG submission 187464) | Marine sediment microbial communities from White Oak River estuary, North Carolina - WOR-1-52-54 (SPAdes) (version 2) | ecosystem: Environmental > Aquatic > Marine > Intertidal zone >...
TCTTGTCCGCAACAAATCCCGAAAACGGCGCTCTCAGAGTGCAGTCCCTGAGCGCTTGTTCAGCAGAGACAAGGCTGGCTCGTGCCTGTTCCATCGCGAGCCGTGCGCTTTCAAGCTGGTGGTCAGAGGCTATCCCGTCCTTGTGAAGTCTCTCTGCCCGCTCTGCGTCAAGCTTGGCCTTTGAAAAGGCAACCTCAGCTTGAAGCAGATTCGCCCGCGACTTGGTGTCGTCAACTACGGCCAGCACGTCACCCTTATTGACGGAGCCTCCCACCTCTGCCTCTATGCGGACAACCTTGCCGCCTATTTCAAAATTGAGATTCGCCTCTTTGCTGCCACGAATCTCCCCGATGAAGTCGGAATTCACAGTGAGGGTCTGTCTCTGGGGGTGCTGAACTTCCACGAGAACAGGTCTTTCTTCCTCACTTTGCTCGCGCGACGAACAGCCGGACATGAAGGTCAAGACTGTCATCACGAGGATCAGAAGAACCATCCTACCGAAGACGAGAGCGAATACCTTGTGGGGTTTAGCCAAATCTAACTCCTTCCTTCTTCCTCCTGTGCCGCCGCGTGCTTAATCTATGCAACTCATTGCACCATGGCTAATTGCGTCTCTCTTCCTCTCTGTATTGTCCGGAGGACTGACAAGAGCAGGTAAGCTTCAGAGGGGAATCCGCAAACTGGCAGGGTAGTCTGCACAAGCGCTCTTTTAGAACCAATATGACAAGAAGTATAACACTTGAGGGCGTAAATGTTGAGAGGAAATTGAGTGGAAAGTTGGCCCTTATGAGCTCGTGGTCAGACGGACAATGTGGGCGTCCCAGTCAAGGTGTCTTTCTCCGTGTGTAAACATTATGATTTGCAGCTTGCGCTGTGAGACAAGGTCAGAAAGAAGCTGCCTAGCTCGCTCCAGCCTGGCATCATCGAAGTTCACGAACGGATCATCCAGGATAAGGGGTAGACCCTTTTGGCTCGAGAGCTCCTCGAGCATTGCAATTCTCATGCAGAAGTAGAGCTGATCTCTTGCTCCGGTGCTGATTTGCTCAGGACCTATTTCGCGCCAAGAAGACGTCTCAAGCAGTGGTTCCTCATCCTCCGACAGCTTCACGGTCGTGTACCGACCTCCGGTCACAAGACGAAAGAGCTCCGAAATACGGGTTGAGATTCTATCCATTGATTCGGCCTGGTATTCCTCCACGCTCTGGGCAAGAGTGTCTACCCCCAGCTTGAGAGCGTCGCGTCTCTGCGTCAGTCTGGAGAGCTTCTTCTCGAGCCATTCGATATCTTCCTGATATGCTTCGGGTGAACCGACCGTCGACGCCGAGAGCCTGGCCTGCTTTATCTCTGCCACTCTGAATTCAGCAGCAAGCTGCTTCAGTTTCGAATCGGTTTCCTTCGCCTCTCTTTCCGCCTCTGCCGCCATTTTAGTTGCTCTCTCCGGCTCGTTGCTCAAGGGGAGAAGCTCCTTTTCGTCATTTAGGAACTCCTCCAACTGAGATTCAGCCACCGCCAAACGCTTCACGGCGTCCGCGTGACCTTCCCGAGCACCTGAGCTCTCGCGCGAGAGGAGTTTCTCCTTAAGCTGTTCTAACCTGGTCCTGTCTTCCATGAATCCGGCATAGGCGGTGGAAAGCTGTTGCAGAGTCCGATTTCTCACGTCCGCGCGTTGCTCCTCGGGGAATAGCTGCCACACTTCCTCCGAGAGGGACTTAAGTTCTTGTTTCAACCTCGACGATTCTTGTTGAAACGCTTCGAGAGCTTCCTTCGCTCCTGAAAGCCTCCGCCTTCTGCCTCGTGAGAAGAGCCACAATCCGGCGGCCGAGAGTACAGAGACTGCGGTTCCTGCGGCTGATATCGCCCCGGATCTATCCTGCAGGATGCCGACGATAAAAAACGCAAGGAAAATGCCGACAGAAAGTGCGGCTATCAGCCAATAAGGAAGAGGTTTGGGGCTTACACTCAGAACCGTCCGTTCTTTGGCCAATTCCCCTTCGACCTCAACAAATTCAATCTCGATTGCGCCCCCTCTTGAAAGCTTTGAAGAAACGGCCGAACCCACCTCATCACCGAGCTTGATGAACAAGGGATAGTCCTTCTCCAATTGCTCTTCCTCTGTCTTACAAGCAGTTCTGGCTCTCTCGAGGTTCTCCCTGGCTCTTTGCTCACTTTCGTAAAGTCCCTGATTGCTCTCCACCTTGCTCTGAAGCTCAACCAGCCTCCTGATTTTGTCTAGAAATAGTCTACTTTCTTCGTATGCCTTCTGAAGTTTCGCCATCCTTTCTTTGAGTTCACTCAGCTCTTCTGCGACCTTGCCGCTGTCTCGAAAAAGAGCCTCGGCCTCTCTGAGCTGCTGTCGCTTTTCTGTCAAGGCGTCCGCTGTCTTTTCTATCGCTCTTTTCCTTCTGCGTACCGCGCCCCAGGGGTTTTCGATGGTGAGCTCGGCGAAGGTCTCCTTCAGCGACTCTACGGCCCCATGGTAATCAGTTGAACCGGCCCCCGAGATGAGGCCTCTCAGCGCCGGGGTAAACTCGGTTGCCAGATCAAGCTGACCAACGAAGGAAGTCTTCCTCGCCAGGGCACCGTCCGACAATCCAAAGAGCTCTCTCAGAACGTTCGCATAGGATATCTTTTCCTCGCTTCGGGAACGCGGACTCGCCTCACCGCGAAAGAGTTCCACCGGTTCTCCGTTCGCCCGCCTTGTCACAACCACCTCGTTGGAGGAAAAATCCCTGGAGAAGGTCACGGTCCCGTCGGGTGAGCTCAATTCCAAGGTCCCCGTGAAGGAATCCCAAGGAGACCAGGATTTGAAGTTCTGCTCCGTCTCTTTCTTCTCGAAACCAAAGATCGTGGCGTATATGGCTTCCATGAGCGTTGATTTCCCCGACTCATTGCCTCCGTAGACGACGTTGAGCTCGCTCTCGTGGAAGCTGAACGAACGTGGAGACGCAAAAGTGCCAAAACCTTGCATGTCGACTCTTACAATTTTCATCGTGAACGATCTCGCTCTCTGCGGGAACGAACAGCAACGCGCTTCTTTGAGAGCGAGTTTAGTCCCTCCTTCAGGGCCAGTTCGTAAACCGCTCGTTCGCTCTCCGGAAGAGAAAGCATTTTCTCCCTAAGCCTTCGAACGAACATACCACGAATTGTCTTCTCTTCCAGAAGGGCTTCTGTGAAAACTGAAGACAGTACGCTTGTCTTATCTTCAATCTCTATGTGAAAGAATCTATCCATCAGTACCTCTTCCAGATAGTCTGGTCTCACCGTGAAATCGGGGCTTCCGGTAATTGTAAGTCGGAGCAGCAAATCTTCAGCTCCCAGCGCGCTTATCCTTTCGAGCAGCTCCTCTTCGGATGCCACCGGTTCCGAGCCGAGAGAAAGAGTCTTCTCTTCCAGAGTCCGTTTGTTAAAAGCGTGTCTTTCTATCTGAGCGCGTCCATTTTCAAAGCCCGCTACCACCAAATGACGCGGTCCGTTTTCTCCAAACGACTTGCCTTCGAGCGTGCCCGGATAGACGACAAGAGTATCTTCTGACTGAAATGTGCAGAAGTTGTGATAGTGTCCCAATCCTATGTAGTGCATGCGGCTTGTAAGCAGATCTTCACGCGTGACAGGAAGATCCTTGCGTCTCATGTCCCATTCCGGCCAGCCCTTGACCGAGGCGTGGGTAACGAAGACACGATAGCCATCAGCCGGCAGTTTGGATTTCACGGTACTGAGAAATTCCCCGACTCCCGTCTTCTCTCCCGGAACATAGGTGAACCAGTAGAAGCTGAATTTCTCTCCCTCAAGTTCAAGCTCCAACGGCACGTAGGAAAAAGGCCGGGTTAGAAGATGCACGCCCGGCGGGAATGTTTCCGTCCCATAGACGTTCCCAGGAAGGCCGATCGAATCGTGGGTGCCAGGAATGATGAGCACGGGGAGTGAAGCAGACGAAAGCCTGTCGAGTTGGGCCCTCACGAACCCCCTGTCCGTCTCCTTTGGCCTGTGGGTCTCAAAAAGATCGCCCGCGATCGCCACCGCAGCAATGTGGTTTTTCACGTCTACCGAGTAGTCTACGGCCCTTCGCAAGGCGTCCTTGAAATCCTCCTGCCTGATGGTCGCCTTCTCTCCATCCAGATATCCTGGTTCGTAGCCGATGTGAAGGTCAGCAAGATGGACGATTCTTACACTCATTTCCTAACCCTCTTCTTCTCCCTTCTCTTGAAAACCTGTAGCAGAAGCGCCCCGGCAGCGAAACCTCCGATATGAGCCCACCACGCTACGCCAACCGCTACCTGACCCCGAACGGCAAGAGAAGCAACCCCGCTGAGGAACTGAATTAGTAACCAGAAGCCAAGAAAGAAGAACGCGGGTAACTCCACAAGCTGGATGAATATGCCTAGAGGAATGAGTGTCAGAACTTTTGCGCGTGGGTACAAGAGAAAATATGCCCCCAGCACACCGGCTATGGCCCCGCTCGCCCCTATTGTGGGCACATTGGAGCTTGGGTTCGCGACCACATGAGCCAGACTCGCTAAGACGCCGCACGAGAGGTAGAACACCAGGAAGCGAAATCGCCCCATACGATCCTCGACATTATCACCGAAGATCCAGAGGTAAAGCATGTTGCCGCCGACGTGAAACCAGCCACCGTGCAGGAACAAAGAGGTGAGAAAAACTTGTGGGCGAAAACCCACATCGGTCACATAGTTTTCGCCAAGCACGCTGGCCGGGATGACGCCAAAGGAAGTTACGAGGGAGCGAACTCTCTGCCCGAGGGAAAACTCGTAGAAGAACACCGCAATGTTGACGGCTATCAGTGATACTCCCACCACAGGGAATCTACGAGACGGAACTGTGTCCCTTAAAGGTATCGTGGTGCTCCCCCCTCAAGACCTATGTGCGGCAGTGTGCTTGCACAAAATCCGGGCTGTGTAGTGTGTTCTCGCTGGCAAGTGGAGACACAACGAATTCTTACGACCGCTTACCTTATGATGATTTATCAGGGTGAGAGACTTCCCGTCCGAAGGCAAGAAAGAGAAATCTGTAAACGCCGTTTTAGAGCTTGAATCTCAACGTGGCTCCTATCCGTCCCTCTCCGGCAAGACCGCTCTCTGCACTCACGTGGACTACCCTACCGTTTTGCCGCAGGGTTTCTCGAATCGCCTCTTCTACTACGTCCAGAACCTTCCGCATCTTCCCGCCACAGAGAGGACATTTCTGTTCCTCCGTTCCAATAAAACCACACTCGTCACATACCACTCCCTTTTCCACGTATCCCATTTCGATGAGCAGCGTGTGAACCTGGCTTCTTCTGAGGGCACCAAGAACTGCCCTGAGGCCCAATACACCTAACCCTCGCGATCTAGCGTTCTCCAGCAGTTGCTGCACCAGCTCCTTGTCGGAACGTTCCTCTGTCTCTCTGTCCACCTCCATCGTCTTCTTGAGGGCCTCGTCCAGAGAGATCGATGACTCCACATTGATTCTCGCTACTATCCGCTCTTTCAAGTAACTGTGGAGTTGACCCTCGTACTCAGATACGATGTCGCCGTGGCCTCCGATGATGAGACGGTCGAATTTCTTTTGACGGAAGAAGTCATAAGTAATTTCAGCAACATTTCTCAGATGGCGCCGCACGTGATCTTCGATGTGTCTCTCTATGCGACGCTCCTCATAGCCCCCCCAACCCGAGGCCTTCACCTGCCCGGGGACCTCACCAAGAATCTGCGAATGATCTTCTATCTCTCCCAAAGAAACGGCAAACACGCGGGCCCTCTCTCTGTCCACAAGAACGGTGCAATAGCGCTTGTACTGGTCCAGCAACATCGTAAGAGGTCTGATGTACGGATCCCAATCAACTATGAGCACGTTCCTGACCGGACCAGGGAGCGGAAACGCCTCCCACACTCCTGAACTGGAGGCAGAGAAGATGGCTATTCCTTTCGAACCCTTCCTGTCCAGCTCCGTTGTAGAGTACGTAGACAGCTTCTCGAAGTCCTGGACAACTGATTGTCTCTGTTCCCTGCTCAGAGATCGCTCTTCAATTACTTGCTTTTTTTCCTTTATCATGCCCTTCAGCAGGATTTCCGCATCTCGTGTAGTGAACTTGGAAGAACTGAGATCCAGATAAAGGCTGGTTGTAGGAAAAGTCTTGTCAGAGCGCTTGAGTAGATTCAGGATCAGTTCGTGGCTGATCATTTGAAATATCTCCCTTCACAATAACACCCCTCGAAAATGCTTCCCTAAAGAATTGAGTTCAGTAAGACAATCAAGAGTAAATTTCAAGCTCTGTGCCGCGACGTAGCCATCGTAACACACACCCGTGGAGTGGGCAACATGGAGAAAGGCGGGCTGAGTGTACGGCCATGAGCCTCACAACCCCTTATGCCGCTCACGGAGGGCGCACCAAAAATCAGCAGAAACAAGCATTAAGCCAGCTCTCGCAACGTGTCACGGTCATCAGGGCCAAATTTCTTCTGACAGAAGAGGTCGTACTAATTCCGGCAATGTGCTCTAGGCACGGTCTTTGCCAACGTGTTGCCCACTCAGAAAGGTCTTCTCTGCCATACAGAACTGGGTTCAAAACTCTCGCCTGGCGTGTTACAAATGATGGGTAGCGCACATCATGGATAGCGGACGAAGAGCCATTCCAGAAGGAACTCACACAGGAGGTTTAAATGCGTGGCATCATTCTATCAGTGCTGCTGCTGATTCTTCCCGTTGGGGCGGGCGGCGAGACTACTCTCGGATACTACCGCTACCCGGCAATCCACGGAGAAACCATTGTCTTTACGGCCGAAGGGGACCTATGGGCGGTTTCAACAGAGGGAGGAACCGCTCAACGACTGACCACCCACCACGGTCGCGAGACCTGTCCGGCCATTTCTCCGGACGGAACACTGCTGGCGTTCTCGGCACAGTACGAAGGCCCGACAGAGGTGTACACCATGCCTCTGCGGGGCGGCCTGCCCACACGGAAAACCTACGAAGGAGAAACTGCCCTCTCGGTGGGCTGGACCCCCGATGGGAAAGTCATATACAGAACCCAACATCACTCCGGGCTTCCCAACACACAATTGGTCACAGTTGATCTCAAGACAAATCAATGCGAGGTGATTCCCCTAAGCCAGGCCAGCGATGGAACTTTCGATGAGAGTGGGAAAACTCTCTTCTTCACGCGCTTGCCGTTCCAAGGCAGTCACACAAAACGTTACAAGGGTGGCAGCGTACAGAACTTGTGGAAATTTACGTCCGGCCAGGAGGAGGCGCTGCCGCTGACGAAAGAATATCCCGGGACGAGCAAGGGACCCATGTGGTGGCAGGGTCGAGTCTATTTTGTCAGCGATCGAGACGGAACTATGAATCTGTGGTCAATGGACGAGAACGGCAGTGATCTGGAACAGCACACCTTCCACAAAGGATGGGACGTGAGTTCCGCGTCACTACACGAAGGCAGGATTGCGTACCAACTCGTCGCGGACATTCACGTGTACGACATTGCTGCCGGGGAGGATCGAACAGTTCCGATCACCTTGGCTTCAGATTTTGACCAGACGCGAGAGAAGTGGATAGATGCACCTATGGAGTTTCTTACTTCGGTACACGTCTCTGCTGATGGCGATAGAATAGTCCTGACCGCTCGAGGCCAGGTCTTCGTTGCCCCTGTCAAACAAGGGCGGTTAGTTGAAGCAACGAGAAAGAGTGGCGTGCGATATCGTAACGCCCGCTTCATGCCGGACGGCGAATCTATCGTCCTGCTTTCCGACGAAACTGGCGAACTTGAGTTCTGGAAGGTCCCAGCCAACGGCGTCGGTGACAGAAAGGCGCTCACTCGCGATGGCACAGTATTCCGCTTTGAGGGAGTTCCGTCTCCGAACGGCAAATGGCTTGCCTTTACAGACAAGGACCATCGGCTGTGGATTTTCGACTTCAAAAGTAAGAGGTCGCGTATTATCGCGACGTCTTTGCACGGCAACTTCTTCGATCTGAGCTGGTCCCCGGACAGCAAGTGGCTTGCCTACGTCGGTCCGGCCACCAACTATAACGACCAGATCAGACTCTACGGCCTGGAGGACGGCGCGACGACACTACTGACGGGAGACCGTCTGGACAGCTACTCTCCCGCCTGGAGCAGCGATGGCAAGTGGCTATATTTCCTCTCCGACCGCGTGTTCCGCTCTGTTGTGCCGACTCCGTGGGGACCGCGGCAACCCGAGCCGTTCCTAGATAAAACCACGAAGATCTACATGATATCACTACTCAAGGATGAGCGCTCTCCGTTCCAGCCTGATGACGAGCTTTATCTAGCTCAGATGCAACAAAAGAAAAAGGTTGAAAGCGAGAAAAAGGAACCAGCTGATTCCAAGATGGACGAGACAGTCGAGGTAAAGATCGATCTCAAGGAAATCCAGAAGAGAATCATGGAAGTTCCACTTCCACCCGGAAACTACTCGGATCTATCCGCGACCGAGAAGCATCTTTTTCTAATGGATGAGGAGACGTCTCTCGAGCCCAAAAGGGATTTGATCGCAGTCGAGATCAAGAACAAGGACGTCAAAGCCGAGACGCTCATCCAGGACGCCAAAAGCTACGAGCTTTCGCTGGACCGCAAAAAAATGATGGTACACAAGGGAGACGACGTTTTTGTGTTCGATGCCTCCGGGAAAGTTTCTGAACCACTTGAAGATCACAGAGTAAAACTGGACGGTTGGACTTTCCCGATGGATCCCCGTGAAGAATGGCGGCAGATGTTCATCGAGGCGTGGCGGCTCCAGAGAGACTACTTCTACGATCCAAAACTGCACGGAGTAGATTGGAAAGGACAACTGGAGAAGCATCTGCCTCTTCTAGAAAGGGTCACGGATCGAGACGAGCTAAACGACCTCATAGCGAATCTTGTCGCAGAACTCTCCGCCCTGCACGTCTTTGTGTACGGAGGAGACAGGCGAAAGGGTGAAGAGCAAATCGATCCCGCATCTCTCGGGGCCACACTGGTCCGCGACGAAAAAGCAGGCGGATACAGAGTGAAGCACATTTTCCGATCTGATCCGGACTACCCCGCCATAGCTTCACCGTTGGCGAAGCCGGGACTCCGCATCAAGGAGGACGATACCATCGTTGCCATCAACGGCGTCCCTGCCTTGTCAGCAGCGTCACCCGCCGAGCTTCTGAAGAACGCGGCAGGCAAGCAAGTGTTGCTGCATCTTAAATCCTCATCCTCGGGGAAGGAATTTGACGCGATCGTGACGCCAATATCTCCGGATGAGGCAGCGGGTCTTCGCTACGGTGAGTGGGAACATACTCGAAGGTTGCTTGTTGAGGAGAAGGGTGAGGGAGAGATCGGATACGTCCATCTGCGCGCCATGGGAGGAACAAACTACTCGGAGTGGGTTCGTGACTTCTATCCGGTCTACAATCGCAAGGGACTGATTATTGATGTCCGAAACAATCAGGGCGGGAACATCGACAGTTGGATCCTGGAAAAATTGACGCGGAAGGCCTGGTTTTACTGGCAGCCCCGAGTGGGAGAGCCGTATTGGAACATGCAGTATGCCTTCCGGGGACACATGGTGGTGTTGTGCAACGAATGGACCATGTCGGACGGTGAAGCATTCACCGAGGGGTTTCGCAGACTCGGCCTGGGCGAAATCCTAGGTACCAAGACGTGGGGTGGAGAAATCTGGCTTAGCTTCAGCAACTTCAGGCTGGTAGACAGAGGTATGGCCACGTCGGCGGAGCTGGGAGTATACGGACCGGAGGGAGAATGGCTGATTGAGGGACACGGGGTAGAGCCCGACATTATGGTGGACAACCTACCCCACAGTACGTACCGCGGCCGGGACGCCCAGCTTGAGGCCGCCGTAGAGTATCTACAGGAACAGATCCGTGAGCATCCGGTCGAAGTCCCCCCTACTCCCCCGCGACCGGACAAGTCGTTCAGGTACGAGTAGCAGCAGAAACTGAAGGCACGTTCTGTCACGGTGCCTCAAGTGACCCGCGCAGCGAGGAAGGCCGATTCAAAGGCGTGCTGGATGTGCGGAGGAAAACATGGTTTTGACCGGCGCACGGGCGTGAGCAACAAAAGAAGCTCCGCCCCTCCTCCCGGCGTGGAGCGTGCAGAGACACCGGTCAGAAAAAGCGGAGCCATGCCTAGCTCACATTTACCCGACCTGGAACTTTAGCACAACCCCTTTTTCATGCAACAGGAAAGTTTTTTCCCGAGGCTATTGGGGGCACCAGATTGGCCGTCAACGCGCGCGATCCATCATTGGCCGTTCTTGTGGCTTAGTCTCGCCAGCAAGCCGGCAGGGGAGAGCACGTTTAGCACGTCATTCTTCTCCAGCCAGCCTCGTCTTGCCACGCCCACGCCAAACTTGATGAATTCGAGCTGCTCAAGATAGTGAGCATCCGTGCCCACGGACAGAGTGATTCCCAGCTCCTTCGCCTTACGGCAGTTGATGTCAGAGAGGTCCATTCTATCGGGGTATGCATTTATCTCAAGTGCTGTTCGGGTCTCTGCCGCCGCCCGCATTACGCTTTCTAGATCGACCTCGTAACCTTCCCTACGCGAGATTAGTCGACCCGTGGGGTGCCCTATTATGTGCACGTAAGGGTTGTTTATTGCGGACACGATCCGCTCTGTGACCCTTTGCTTGAAGCCACTGTGAACCGAAGCCACGACAACGTCCAGCTTCGCGAGGATTTCATCTGAGAAATCGAGACTGCCGTCTGCCTTTATGTCGACCTCGGTCCCAGCAAGAACGCGGAAGTTCTTGAGGCTGGCGTTCACGCTCTTGATCTCTTCAATCTGCCTGAGAAGATTCTCCTCATCGATTCCCCCCGCATATCTTGCTGACTTGGAGTGATCGCAGATCGCCACGAAGCTGTATCCCATGGATACGGCCTTCTTGGCGATAGCCATTATCGAGTCTGAACCGTCGCTGTATGCTGAGTGAACGTGGAAGTCTCCTCTGATGTCAGAAGAAGAGACCAAGTCCGGGAGCTCTCCCTTCAAAGCCGCTTCCACCTCTCCCCGATCCTCTCGGAGTTCGGGGGCGATAAGAGGCAACCCGACGGCTCGGTAGATGTCTTCTTCGTTTCTGCCTCCAATCTTCTTCTGCCCTCTGAAGACACCGTACTCACTGATTTTCAGTCCCTTCTTTTTGGCTATCTCCCGCAGTCTAACGTTGTGTGCCTTGGAACCCGTGAAGTACTGCAAGGCCGATCCGTACGAATCTGGCTCTACCACCCGCAGGTCCACCTGAGTGTCACCCTCCACGAGGATGCTCCCCTTGGTCTCTCCGCTTGCCAGGATCCTCACGACTCCGGGAAGTCTGGTGAACTCCTGAATGATTGCCTCTCCGCCCTTGCCCTCGCACAGGATGTCTATGTCACCGATTGTCTCCTTAAATCTCCTCAGAGAGCCCGCCATTGATATTCTCTTCACTCCAGCTATCTTGCTCAAATGCTCGATTATTGTCTCGGCAGTCGGCAGCGCTACTCCCAGTGAGATTCGTTCCCTACTCGCCAGAAAGAGCTGAATTCCCTTCTTTATGTTATCGACCTTCTTCGAGCCCATTCCGGGGAGCCCTTCAAGCGAGCCGTCCTCAATGACTCTCCTCAAGTCGTCCAGGTTTCTGACGTTTAGCTTCTCCTGGGCCAAGAAGAGTGTTCTCGGTCCCAACCCCTGAATGCCGAGAAGTTCTATCAGGTCCGGGGACACATCCCGGGTCACTTCCTCGTACTTGTCCATAGTTCCAGTAGAGAGAAACTGCTCTATTTTCTGCGCCATCCCTTCTCCAATGCCCGGAATGTCTTTAAGCCTACCCTCCTTCCGGACAGTCTCGATGTCATCCCTGAGGTCCTGAATGACCCGGCTGGCCCTCCGATAGGCGTTCACTCTGAAAGGAAGTTCGCCCTTGAGGTCGAGGGCATCAGCTATGCGGTCAAACATATCTGCTATTGCACGATTCTTCATACTTCTTCCATCAGCTAGAATATCAAGGCCTACTCTGAGAGATTTCACTTAAGAGACATCGGCCGAACGCAAGCATACTCCATGTTTCTTGAGATTGACATCCACAAATGGTAACATGTCAAGGTGTACTGAATTGCACTGTTGCAGGTACAAGCAAGGGAGGTGACTCAAAGAATGACTAAACTAACGTACTACGGACATTCGTGCTTTCTGGTGGAAGGAGCCGGAAAGAAGATCCTCATCGACCCTTTCATAACGGACAACCCTCTATCCCCGGTCAAAAAGGAGCAGCTCAGCCCCGACTACATAGTCGTGACGCACGGGCACGCAGACCATCTTGGGGATTCGGTGGAAATCGCAAAAAGCTCAGGTGCCACCGTCATATCCAACTTCGAGATAGCTACCTACGTTGAGAAGCAGGGCTGCAACATGCACCCGTTACACATAGGGGGTGGCGCGCAGTTCGATTTTGGCAGGGCCAAACTGACGATAGCACATCACGGCTCTTGCCTCCCTGACGGAAGCTACGGAGGCAATCCTGCGGGAGTGGTCTTGGAAATCGATGGGAAACGTATCTATCACGCTGGGGATACGGCTCTCTTCTACGACATGAAGCTCATCGGGCAGCGAAAGGTGGATGTGGCTCTTCTTCCGATCGGGGACAACTTCACGATGGGACCCGAGGACGCGCTGGAAGCCGTGAAGCTGATTCGGCCTACTGTTGTGATCCCTATGCACTACAATACTTTTGACATCGTCAAGCAGGATCCGGCGACCTTTAAGGCTAGTGTAGAAAAAAATACCAAGAGCACCTGCGTGGTCCTGAAACCCGGGGCAACCTACGAGCTTCCGTAGAATTACTCGCGCTCCAGAATCTTCACAGGGACGCTGCACTTCTTCTTGAAGATTTCGGCGTCCCTTTCATCTCCCACTATGCTGCCGTAGTGCATGGGAATGGCCACTTGGGGCCTTATCAGCTCTGCGGCCTCCACGGCCTCTTCAGCCGTCATCACGTAGGTACCCGAGACAGGTAGCATGGCTATGTCGGCCTTAATACTCTTCATCTCAGGGATGAGGTCAGTATCGCCGGCGTGGTAAATCCTCTGTCCCTCCAGAGTGATGATGAATCCCACCCAACCTTTCTCTTTGGGATGGAACTTCTTGTTAGTGTTGTAAGCAGGAACGACCTCGACCTCGAAGCCTTCAACGGTCAGAGAGTCGCCGGGTTTCACGGTCACTATCTTACCTTTCAACTTGCCCGCACAATCAGAAGTAGTGACGATCACCGTCTCCTTCTTCTGAATCTTCTTCACATCCTCGGGTGAACAGTGGTCCGCGTGCCCGTGCGTGATGAACACCACATCGGCCGGTACGAGGCCTTTCTTAAGCTCAAAGGGATCGAAGTATATGACCTTATCCGCATCGATCCTGAAGCAATCGTGCCCAAGCCAGTGAATCTTCTCAAGCATCTTCTCCGCTCCATGTTTCACAAGTGTTCCCTCTTCGGTCGAAGAGCCTTTACCCCCCGGTGTCTCTTTCTTCTCCTTTTCTGTCCCCACTTCCCCACCTCTTGGCTCCGAGACAATTCGAACTTCTCGAGCGCCAGCCCAAGCCGCCAGACATACAGAGAGTAAGAGAAGTGCGGCAGCCGGGAGTATCCAGCGCGCCTTAGAGCCAGTGAGTTCTCTCATTTTGCGCTCCCTTCCTGCGGAACCGCGATCCCTCCTACTCGATCACCAGGCTGAACGGCATTACGTAGTGCGGCTCACCTGGGACAAGGAGGGCCTGTGTGTGCAGCAGTTCCAGAACCTCCCTCGTGGTCGGCGGAAGAAAATCTAGACGCGCCTGTGATGAAAACGCTCGCAGCAGCTTCTGGAGAAACGAGGCTTTCTTCTTGGGGAAGACAACAAGCGTCACGTCGGAGTCTTCGGGAATCCCTGCTTTTGCCTTTGCTATTTCGATGGCCCGCTCAAGTCCCCCTATCTCATCCACCAACCCTATCTCCAGAGCCTGTGCCCCGGTCCAGACCCTTCCTCTGGCGACGCGATCCAGCTCCTCCTCTGTCATCCTACGGCCTTCTGCCGCCTTGCGTACGAAGCTCGAGTACCACTCCCACATCTGCTTCAGGAGTTTTCTCCGCTCCCCCGCAGTGAAACTGCGGGTGTCGGAGAACATGGCCGCGTTGGCTCCGCGGGTCACAATCTCCTTGTTCAATCCGAGTTTCTCGTAGAGTCCCTTGTTGGTGAACTTGCCAGTCACCAATCCGATGGAACCTGTCAACGTGCCGGGTTGGGCAACAATCGTATCCGCAGCCATGGCGATGTAGTAGCCACCGGAACCAGCCACGTCAGACATCGACGCTATGAAGGGCTTCTCTTCAGCTGCCCTGTTGACTTCTCTCCAGATGAAATCCGATGCCAAGCCTGAACCGCCGGGGCTGTCTATCCGCAGAACGATGGCCCTCACTCCCTTGGCCTTCCGCGCGTCCCGTAAAGCTTCCACCATGGTGTCAGAGCCCATCGTCTTACCCCAGAGCGGGCTATACGAGTTTTTGCCTTCCGTTATGGTACCCACTGCATACACGATCGCAATCTTCGGACCCTTTCCCAGCTTGAGCGACGAAGGTTTCACGCGCGCGTAGTCCTCCAGAGAAACTGTCTCGAACTCATCCTCGTCCTCCACTCCCAGTACCAGGTGGAGCTCATCTTCGTAGATAAGGCTGTCCACCAGACCGGCGTGCAAGGCCGCCGTAGACGTGAAGGAGCCGGAATCTATTAGCTCTCGGATTTCCGCGGTACTGAAGCCCCTGGCTTCCGCCAACACCTCAACGAGTCTCCCGAAGCTATCATCCAAGATTGCGTTGGTGACTTCTCTGTGGGCTTCCGTGAACGTTTTCTTGGTGAGTATATCGGAGGCACTCTTGTAACGCCCGATGTGCTCAAGGTCGGGGATAATACCAAGCTTGTCAAAAGCCCCTCTCATGAAGAGAACCTGTGCGGCCAGACCGTCCACGAACAGATCGCTTGCTTCGGGTAGATAGATCTTGTCGCAAACAGAAGCTAGGTAGTACTCCTTGTCCCCACCAGAGACAATATAAGCCACGAGCGACTTATTCGTCTCCTGCCTGAACCAGGCAAGTTTGTCCCTTATCTCCTGAGCCTTGCCCCATCCGAAAGCAAAGGGAGTTATTTTCACCACTATTCCGTCTATTCTCTCATCAACCTTGGCCTTGTGGATACACTCGATCACGTCAGCCAGTGTGGCTTTTTCTCTTTCCAGAAACGGGACGTCGAAGAAGCCGGAAACCTCTTCCTGCAGTTCTCCTCCCACCGTCAGCATGAGGAAACTGTTCTCCTCCACCTCGGGAGGCTTTTCTACAAATAGAACGATCACCAGCACCGCAATCACAATGAGCACACCAAAAAAAGCTAGCAACGCTATGAGTGGTCTTTTCCCTGCCATTAGCTGCTCCTTCCTTCTGGTTCATCCGGTGACAACTTGTCCAACCTGTCCTTCAGCCTCCTCATACCCTTTCTCTGGGCGCCCCCCTGTCTTTTGAAACTTTCGAGCTGGAGCTCTCTCATCGCCTTCCGATACTCTACTTCTGCTTCGTCGAACCTCCCCTGGTAGCAATAAGCGTCGCCAAGGGCATAATGGACGTCCCTGTCATCGGGCCTCAGAACGGCCGCCTTCTTGAGTGCCGCTATTGCTTCGTCGAAACGACCGACCTTGGAGAGGACCTGGCCCAGACTCGCATATACATCGGGGTCGCGAGGAGCGAAAGCGGCGGCCTCGTTGAGCTGCTCTATCGCTTCTTCCTGAAAACCAGCCTGGCTATACGTCAGGCCGAGCCCCAGGCGAATATCGGGGTCGCTGGGGGCTAGCTTGGAGGCGTTGCGAAGTTCCTCTATGGCCTCCAGGTACATGGTCTTCTTGCCGTACGCCACGCCCAAACCATAGTGGGCTCCAGGGTCGAAGGGATTCTCTTCTACTTCCTTGCGCCACCGTTCGATGGCTTTCTCGATGTCTGTCTCCTCAGCCAAGTATTCTCTCCCCGCGTCCTGTCCCCCGGCAATAAGGCTATCGTCCCGAAGAGTCTGATCCGTCTTTGAACTTGAGAATCTTACACGTCACGATCTATGCTAGTCAAGAGCGTCGCTTTCCAAATGTGAGATACGTGAAAGGAAATTAGAGTGTTTCGACTCACCCTTCACTCCCCGGGCGGAAGACACCCGCGTCTACTCCCGACCACTGATGCCACACCAGGAAGCTCAAGAAAAGGAGGCGGGAAGGATGTCAGCTGATCTCCTATGCTCCGAATTTCGTGAGCCTGCCTGCGTGGGCAAGTGCTAGGCTCATCAGGTGGATGGTGGACATCCTACCGATACCGCCCCTGCTGCAGCTTATTTCGTCAAAAGAGACCACATCGTCCACCCTGCAGGTTCTGGCACTGATCAGTACCGGGACAGGGTGCCAGCTGTGCGACTTCATTATTGAGGGCGTAGAGTGGTCGGCAGTCACAATGAGCACGTCAGGTGAAAGGGCAACGAGCAGAGGAATCTTTGAGTCCACGAGCTCTATCGCTTTTACCTTCTCTTCGAAGTTACCGTCTTCTCCGTAGCTGTCAGTTTTCTTCACATGGAAGTAGAAGAAATCGAAACGGGGAAGCTCCCTTTCTACAAGTGCTATCTCAGAATCTATGTCTTCACAAACGGGAAGAACTTCCATTCCGATCAATCGCGCCAGCCCTCTGTACATAGGGTACTTTGCCACAGCAGCCGCCCTCAGCTTGAATCTCTCGCCGAAGCTCTTAAACCTCCTCTGCATGGCAAATCCTCTCAGCAAGATGGCGTTTGCAGGATGTTCCTTCTTCAGGATCTCGAAGGCCTGACTGATAAAAGAGCTGACGATCTCGCTGGTGTGCTTGGCCTCGGGACTGAGCGCCGAAGGAGCATTGGCGGGAACGCCAGTCTTCTGGGGATCAGTATCCGAAATGGCATCCGACAGTCCATCTCCTCTGAAGATAACCACGGCGCGATGCTCGCTTTCCGTCTGGATGAAAAGCTCCACGCTTCCCGGAAGCTTGACGGCTCGACTGAGTTTCCTGCAGAGCTCTCTGTTCACCTCCGAGGAGATCCGCCCGGCTCTTCTGTCTACAACGTTATCCGAGGCATCCACAGTGGCGAAGTTGGCTCTAGCAGCCAGATCCTTTTCTGTCAGCACGAAGTCGACTCCGAGCGCCGACAGGACTCCCCGGCCAATGTTGTGCTGGAGCGGCTCATACCCGAAGAGGGCCATGTGGGCCGGACCGCTTCCCGGAGAAATCCCGGGCATGATGGGATCCAGCACTCCACACGTAGACTCAGCGGCCAACTTGTCAAGATTGGGGGTTTTCGCAGCCTGTAGCTCGGTCTTCCCAAATCGCGGATCTTGAACACCCCCAAGTCCGTCCAGGACAACAAGGAATATCTTACTCTCTCCGGCAATCACAACATCGTCAGGCAATCGAACGGAGACCATCTGTACCTCCGAATTTACAATACTCCAGCGGCCTGCAATTCCTTGCGTTGCGCAAATAAAGGGCCCTCCGCCCATCCGCTGTCACACACGGGTCCTACAATCCAAAGACCCCACCTTCACCAATCTAGCTCAGCTGAGCCAGAGAGGCAAGCGAAGTCTGCCGCCAGAGGACAGTCGCTCTCAAGCCTATGATTGATGGGCTCAATTTGTGATTGACACTATTTTCCTCAGCGGTTAGTATTGAGTTTTAAATTCGTATGATGGAGCTTTTTCCCGCCATTGCTCCGTTGGAAAGGGAAGGAGATTGCGGGTTTCTTCTTTCCGTGGTTAGTACGAGGGAGCTTTTGGAAAGGAGATTCTCGATACCCAGTTCGCTTCCCCGGCGAATGATTCAACCAACCAAGCCAACCGGTCTGACTCCCTCTCTGAATCAGTTCCATTCTGGAACTGTTCTACCCCGGTTGTCGCGATTCCCGACTCGCAGGAGGGAAGCATCGCTCAAGGACCAGCGTACGGAGGCATCAGTAGGCCGAGCCACCACGGCAGCAAGGTCAAACATCACGACGTCTCGGGGGCTAGCTCCCCGGGGCAAGAAGACCGACACTGTCCACCCTACCTGGCTTCAGAAACATCTGCATAATCCAAATTAGGACGGAGGTCATCTACAGATGAGAAAGAAGCAGAAGCCGAGACGTACAAGAAAGAGTATGGTACCAGGAGTCAAGCTCTCTTCGCACCTGTCACCCGTGGTAACCAGAGCACTCCTCTACATCGAGCAGAATCTGACGTCGATTTACTCCACCACTGACATAAGCGATGCGGTTGGGGTAAGCCGTGAGCATCTCTCACGCACGTTTTCCCAGGAGACGGGTGTGAAGATCTGGTCCTACGTCAACATGGCCAAGGTCGAAAAGGCCAAAGAGCTGCTCAAAGACAGGTCACGAGTCATCAAACAGATGTACACGGAACTGGGCTTCGGATGTCAGTCCACTTTCTATAACGCCTTCAGAGCATACGCCGGCACCACTCCTGGCGTGTTCAGAGAAGGCAAGTCGAGAAGTAGGAGACAACCCAGGCGGGAAGGACGTTTCAGAACCGGAGCATCTCTAGCCTCGCGCTATTGACCGACTCCGAGTATGGTCATTAGCTTGGCTACTTCCTGGCGGGCGTTAGCGAAGCCGTCACACCTTCTAACAGGAAAAGTTAGACAGACCGAGCTGTAGGGCCGGTCTTGCATGAGCACTCCGAGATAGTAGTTCTCTGTCTGTCCCGAGTAGCTTCCGGGGGGGAGATAGAAAAGAGTCTGCGCCTCAGCGGACGGGTACATGACCTCACATCCAGAATAGATGCCCACGACCCTGATGGAATCAAGCCCCACAGCCTCGTTTGCTCTGATTACCATTGCGTTGTAAAGGTCAAAGTTTGTCGAAGAGGGGTCATTGGGAGAGATGTATCTCGTCCGCAGGCTGTCTATGCCCAGGTAGTTCTCCGCAAAGCCAGGAGAGAAACTGCCCTCATCGCCGACGAGCGCGACGCCTTCCAGAAAGATGCTGCCCCCGCCATCCAGGAACTCGCCAATTCCAGTCTGTCCTGTGACGAGTGCAGCTGAAGGGGTGCTACGCGTGTCTCCATACCACACGACCTGCTGGAAAAGAGGAAGGATGAGGCTCACTTCGCTTGCAGACCGAAATGATCCCTGACTCCCCACATCGAAAATCGTATACTGACCACCGGGAACAAGCGAATCGACTAGGCTGCGATAGAAAGCGTCGGCAGCCCCCGCACCGGGTACACTTGCTGGGACATCATCAACCAGAAGAACATCTCCGATAGGAGCCAGAACATACCACGTGTGGGAATCCGTGCCGCTGGCTCCCTGAGCCTCGTCAATTGCCCGGATGTAAAACGTCCTGTCACCATAACTATCGAGGTAGTCCGGTCCCAACGTTGTGTCCTGGTTTACAACAATGATCGGATTGTCTTCTTTTCCGTCTACCCACATCATGTAGTAAGCGATCGAATTGTTTCCGTCAGGGTCAGTGCCTGTCCAAAGGAAGGTAACAGCAGGTAAGGTGGTGTCGGGTAATGTACTCTCGTTCAATGCCACCGAGGGCATGCTGTTGCGTATGGGGAAATCCTGCCGGGCGGGCGTGGGGTCTTCTTCACCTGCATTATCGATCGCCTTTACCCAGAAAGTCTGTAAGGCAAAGCCGTCCGGGGCAGGAAGGATGAAATCGCGGTGCTTGGTCGTTGTGAAAACCCAATTCGTATCGGGTGAAGCAGCGCTGTCCTCACAGGTCCATCTGTAATAGAAACCTATCACTTCCCCATCGATGTCCTGACCCCACCAATAGAGTTTGACCGCATAGCTAACCGTGTCCACAGTTCCTTTTACAAAAACACTTGTCTCCGGCGGTGAATTCGGAAGGGGCTTGCCGGGGTCCTTCGAGCACCCTGCAAGAAGGACACACACCGTAAGGCCGGCCAATACGAAAAGTGACAACAGTCTTATCCGCAAGGAGGTGCCGAGTAGAGTCTGCTTCATGCTCATGTTTGTCCTTATCTTGTCGCCCGTCTCTTTCGTCTGGTTTCCGCAAGTCTCCTATTTGATCACCAAAAACTTGCCCGTCTGTATGTCCCCCGTGATTTTGTCCTCGACGACGAAAATGTAGAGTCCCGAGGCAACAGCCTGATCTCTCTGCGAAATGATGTCCCAGGCATACATCGAACCAGGTAGAATGGGTGCTCCCTTTCCTTCTGGATCGACACCGGGGTCATAGATTCCCCTTGCATCTTCTGCTCTGTAAGTGTCGCCGTCAAACTCAATCAAGTCGACCAGGTCACCGGCCAGAGTATAGATTCTCAAGGTGGCCTTCCTGGGAAGATTCGTGAACCAGAAGTATCTGTCTCTAAGAAACTCCCCGTCCCACAGCGCCCGCACCCGGTAGGGGTTAGGAAACACCGTAACCTTACTTGCCCTGGCCTCCGCCTCCCCGGGACCGGATATCAAGAGGATCTTGTTCTGCGGGGTCCCACTTTCGAGGCTGGGTACCTCGGGGGTACCAGTATCGTAGGAGGTCACAGAGACCCAGTACTTGAAGCCGTCCTTCAGTTTGTCGAGCGTCAGCTTGTATGTATACTGGACTCCGTCAATCTCCACCGGGTCCAAGAGCTGGTCAAGCCCAGTGTTGAAACCCACGGTGTCAACGACGTCTACCTGTCTTATCATGTCAAAGGTTTCGTTGTCTGTGCTGAGATAAATCCTGTATCCTTCGAAGTCTGGGTCACCGGTGACAGGATCCAGGGCGGCCTCAGGGGAATCATCCCAGTGAAGCGTAAGGGCGCCTCTACCCGGAATCACCTTCAGGATAGGAGATGGAGGCGGAGTGGGCAGAACGAAATTGAAATCGTACGCCTTTTGCGCCCAACTTGCATTCAAGATAAGGTCCTCTTCGTCGTCTCCACCCACAAAGGCAAAAGCAATACTGATTGAGTCCTCAACTCCAAGGAAATCGAAAGGTCCGACGGAGAGCAGTTCGACAGCATCATAGTCCGGCGCCTCCGAACCGGCGGTTTCATCGAGATCGCCATTACTCATCAGCAGGTATCGCTCAGTGTCCTCATCCTTGTCTGTCGCGCCGGGGTCCCAGTCCCACCAGTTGAATGAAATCGTCTTCGTAACAAAGTCCACTGGTACACCGTTGACCTTCACACCCAGGAGCTTGGCGGCGACCCAGGATGGAGCCCTCCCGTCATCAAACGTGTAATGGTGCTCCGAGACCATCCTCAGGCTGTCGTAGTAGGTTATGTCTTTATTGTCAAACCAGCCTGAAGGTGGCCAGGTCTCGAAGGACCCCTTGTGTCCTGAAGCGAATTCTGAATACATTCCCAGATAGAGTGCCCCCAGCGTGCTTGCACTTATATTGTCCAGGGTAAAGTTGACCAGCACAAAGGCATCCGCAAGGTCGTAGCTCCACACCATGCTCCTCTGTCTGGTCAGCACGCCCAGCGTGACGTGACGGTCCGGCCTGGTACCCGCAGGAAACGAGTCGCTGTAGAAGGCAATGAAATCCTGTTCAGAGAACGCACCAGGATGATAATACTTGCTGTTTATGAGGGCCGACACTTCCTCAATTCCCATGGTTGCTGCCGCAAACTCCACACCAACGGGGCTGGGCGTCATCCAGTAGCCGTCCACAGTAGATGTGGTCACCAGGGTATCGGCCTGGGTGTTTATCGCGCCGATCCACAGTCCCGCCCTGATTAGATGGTCAATCGTCGACCCCAGAGGATACTCGAGGGAAGGGCTTCTATTGACAAAGTTGTTACCTAGAAATCCATAATTTGTAACTGTCATCCCTATGTTGCTTGCATCGTGCACACGTATGTCGTACCTGACAGAATCTGACAAGTCAGCAGTAGAGTAAATACTCGGGACAAACCAGAACGGTGCGTCGTGTGAGCGATCCGCATATGCGGCTTCTGCACAGAGCAGGATTGCTACACTAAATAGAACAGCAAGTGTGTATCCTTTACATCTTGAGTTGATTCGCCCCAAATTGACTCCTACTCTTCGTACACTTCGCGGTTGTGTATCTCCACTCTGCCACTCTCCGAAATTGGCGCGCTACCTCAATTCATAGATGAGTATCCTGCTGTTCTGGGGATCAGCTACGTACACCCACCTGTCCTTTGCAGCTACGGCCGGAGGTGGGCCAATTACCACTGTTGGATCCCAGTTGACAGTGACCAGCAGGGAACCAGAGCTGTCGTACTTCAGGACCCTGTTGTTGCCCGTATCCGCAACGTAGACGTTTCCATCGGAATCCACGGCAGAGTCAAGCGGCGATTGGAACGGGTCTTCAAGCGAAGGACCGATTATACTCAAGATTCCAAACGCAAACTCATCCGGGACAAGTTTCTGAACTCGATCCTTGCCGGTATCAGCGACCTGAAGGTAAACGCCGTCAAAACACATGCCTCCAGGTTGACGCACGTAACCCACTCCTTCGCCGCCCTCGGAGAGAACGCCACCGGTTCCAAACGACGTGTCTCTCTCGCCAGATGCTGTGTATTTCCAGATCATCTCTCTTTCCCTGTCTGCCACGTAAAGGAAGCCAGCCTTGTCAGCTGCAATGCCGCCGAAAGCAGTCCAAGCCGTGTCACTAAAAACCTGGATGGGAGCACCACCTGAACGCGCGAATTTCTTCACCGTCGTGTCTCCCATGTCAGCAACGTACACTTGCTCTCCCACGCCTTCAGCAATCAACACGGGCCTCACGAGGCCCTCCAAATCGGCAATCAGGGGATGCCTCTGAGGTGAAAACGTGGTGTAGGCCGCAACGTGAGAGCTTTCCTGAGCCACGTACACGAAGCCGCCCACGGTCACGATGATGTCCGTCGTGCCCGGAAAGTTCTCCCACTGGTAAGTGAGAATATACGTGTTCGGCGGCGGAGCAATCCCGCCGGGAGTTTCTTCCGGTCCTTCGATCTTCTGCCCACAGCCGCAGAGCACGACAAGAGACAGCAGCAGCGAAAGTGCAAGAGTAATACCTGCGGTACATCCGCTTTTTGAAGTCAAAATCTTGCGCGTCCCTCTCATGCGTCTACTTTGCAGAATGTTTCTCCTTGAGATTCCCAAGTGTCCACGCGGCAACGTGTTCTCCTCCACCGGCCCCTCCCAACACACGCCAAAGCCGCTGCACCGTCACTAGAACCTAGAACGAAACATTCATCGTGAAGATGTTGACGTCTCCCAGATACTCGACTCTCGAGTACGAATAATCTATACTTCCGTCGATTCCGGCGAATTCCGCTCTGAGTCCCGCCCCGAGAGAGAGTCCCATCGAATCGGAATTGAAATCGTAGCCACCTCTCAAAGCAGCGAGACCGCGCACTGTGTATTCCATTCCCGCCTGTATGGTTTCTTCGTTGTCGGCGTAATGGTTCATCTGCAGTGAAGCCGTTAACTTATGTAGCTCATTCTGCACGGGGTCAAACGCTACGCCGAACTTAAAGGTCGTCGGCGGGGTGAATCCTTCGTAGCTCTGGGTAATTGTCATGCCGTCTGCGAGTCCAGTGAACGTCCCGGACGGTCTCAGCTCAGGACCGAAGTTGGAAAGCAGCATCGCCATCCTGACTGAGCTCAGGCCGACGTAATACATGGTGCCAACGTCAAGCAGCCACGAATTGGTGACAGGACCTCCTACCTCGGTTCCCATCTCTTCTCTGACGTACTTTATGTTGGCTCCAACAAGCAGCTTGTCAGTCAATCGTCTGGAAAGAGAGAGACCCGCAACCCAATCATTGAACGTGAATATCCTGCCTGTTCCGTAAGGCATGTACTCGGTCGTCTCGTCCAGCTCCGTGCCGAGAGAACCAAAAAAAGCACCGACTGAACCACTGAACCACGGCCAGGGTTGGGCGTAAGCAGCAAACGTGTAGTCAATGTCCGCAAACCATTGAACGTAGGAGGCGACAGCTCCCTTCTTGCTTATAGAAGCCAAGCCAGCGGGGTTCCAGCCTATTGAGCTCACGTCATCAGCCACTGCCACAAACGCTCCGCCAAGAGCAGCCCCGCGCGCTGTGAGGGGGAGCTTGAGGAATGCACCAGAAGCTGTTCCCACCCTCTGACCTCCGAGACTGACCTGCGAGAAAGCAAGGTCCGGAAAGAGGACTGCCGTGATCAGACAGAGGAGCAGGATCCTGTAGGCGTACCTGTATTTCCGTGAGTTTGACTCTACCATTCGTATGAGACCGCCAGTTTAAAACTCCTGGGGGCACCCCAGTATGCGGGGTTGCTGTACTGTATGAGATAGTACTCCGTATCCCTGTATCGCATGGTCCCCACACCGGGCTCGTAGGGTTGCCCGGTTTGAGGGTCAACTTCTGTCGCGTTGTCTCTGTTAAGAAGGTTCCAGCCTTGAAGAACTATTTCGAGCTCACCCCTGCCAAACTTGAATGCTTTGCTCAGTTTCATATTGATCGAACTCTCGTAGGGTCCATTGCGTGAATACTCTTCCCCACTCTGCCGTCCCTCGGCGTCCCGCGGTGTATAGGCCTCGCCTGACATCGCATACCAATACAGATACAGCCTGAGCCCACGAGGTATTTTCACCCCAAAGACCGTCGGTGGGGGTTCATCGAGAGGCACCCAATAATCCATGTAGGCAGTTAACTTGTGCGGTCTATTCCACCACATGTATATCTCGCCGAGATTGGCTTCCTTGAAATCTCCGCCCGCTTCTTGCACGAGCTTCGCTGCATTCGGGTCGGCGCTCTTCCCGGTAGCTACGGAGTAAGTGTAGGAAGCAGCAAAGGAGAGATTTTTTGTCTTTCTCTTTTTGAATTCAATTTCAACGCCCCTGGACCTTGCATAGTCAACGTTTCTATAGATGAAGAACGTCGTAACAAGGGGCTGGCCCGTGGATGGGTCTATCCCTGCCGTCAACGTAAACGGTGTAGCAGTAGGGTAGTCATAGATGTCCTTGTAAAACAGCGTGACATCTCCAGCCATATCATCGGTAAACTGATGCCTGGCACCCAATTCATACTGCACCGAGATTTCGGGATTCAGATTCGGATTACCTATTCTGGGATAGCTTTCGCTCGAGACGGAACTCAACTTAGAGTAAACGTAGAAGTAGGTGGGCCACTGAGTGAAGTGCCCGTAATTGAAGAACAGATTGTCTCTTTCTGTTATGGGATGCGATATCGCGAGCCGGGGACTCAAGTGTGATTTGAAACGATGCCCAAAAAGCTTGTGTGTGTCGTTGTAGAAATTGACTCTGGTGGACGAAGAGACGTTCTTGTTGGTCGTGTCTTCGATTGCCCTTTCAACGGCCGCACCGGGGAACCAGTAGTCGTACCTTACCCCTACATTGGCAATGAAACCCTCGTACTCCAGTTTGTCCTCTAAGTAGAAAGCTCCTGTGTTGGGATAAACATTAAAGAGGTCGTGCTCTCGTCCGAGCCCATCCGGGTCATACTCCCAGGGTCGTGAGATGCTAATGTACTGCACGTCTTCATAGCGAGACTCGAATCCTGAACTCAGCTCGTGATGGGGTTCGAACCGTTTAACCAAATCCCATTCAATAGACCAGGTTTCGATGTATCTGTCTCTCCAGTCGGATGCGTCTCCGGTATCGATGAAGTAGGTGGCGTTAAGGCTGTCGGGTAGCGTGGTATCATCGGGCTGCACATATTCGTCCCAGCGTTTTCCAGCAACGTCACGATGCGAAGCACTGAAGTACCTGGATATGCGAAGGTCTTGGTATGTAGATTTGCTTATGGTGTGCTTCCAGAACGCAGAGAAACTGTTCCGATCGTTGGTTATGGTGTAGTAGTGATCAAGCCGCTGGCTCCAGGACCAGGGATAATTTGTTATGTTTTTTGCCACGTCGCCGATGTCGTGCTCGCTGAATCCTTGGTTTATTCCAATCCATTTCGTCATCGATAGACCCAGCTTGTGGTTCGGTGCAAGCTTCCACACAACCTTGCCTAAGCCTCTCCAATTGTTATCACTTCTGGGTGAGAAAAAGGAGCCGTAGGTGAATTCGCTACCAAAGAAGCTGTCTTTGTAACTGGATGTGAGCCTCGGATTGTCGGATCCGGCTTCCTTGAGGTCGCCGATGTCAGGAAGGTAGGTATCAGATACTTCACCCGACACGTCGAAGAAGAACGTGATTTTTCCGGGAAGGTGAACACCCAACTTGGGAAGTAGAAAAGAACTCAGGGGCTCGGGTCCGCCGAGCTGCAAGTCCACGTAGTCGTAGTTGAAATAGTCGAACACCGGGGTCTTGTCAGTAGAGTAGGCGACGTAACCGTGGTACGCAGGACTTCCCTCCCGTACCTTGACGTCAACTACTCCGGACAGAGCCTGACCATATTTGGCGCTGAACCCCCCGGTTATCACGCTCATCTCTGCAACGGAGCGGGCGCTCAGATGTTCCCCCGTGGAACTCCCAGATAGCGCGTCTTTCATTTTCACACCATCAACGATGTACACGACTTCGTCGGTTCTGCCGCCCCGGATGTGAATCTCGTCCCTGGAACCCACTATGCCGGCCTGAATTGCCAGAACGTCCTGCAGTGTCTCTCCGATAGGCAGGACCTTAAGTTCCTCACTCCCGAAGGTTCTCACGGTCGACGTAACGTCCACTTCAACCATGGGGCGCGTGGAGGTGACAACGATTTCTTCGGTTTCTCCGACCACCGTCTCACTGAGTTCGAAGTTCACCCTCGCGGCTTCACCCGCAACAACCTCAACATCTGTTCTAGTAACGGTGCTGTAACCCATGTACGTGGCTCGAACAGAATATACGCCGGGTGGAACTCCAATGATTATGTACTCGCCATCACCGGTGGACATGGCTCCGTACTGAGTGCCCAAGAGGACGATATTGGCAAAACCGAGCGGTTCACCGGTTTTCTCCACCTGCACCTTGCCTATTATTCGCCCTACATTGGAGGCCAAGGCAGAGGAACACACGAGCAAGACCGTGAGCGATAGAAAGGCACTCAGAAAGACCGCTTGGCGGAACCTATTGAAGAAGACATCCGTGTTCAGCAAACAGTCCCCCCTCGAGGTAGAAGGAACAGACTATTACAGAAGCTGAGTCAGAACGTATGGGCATGTCTGAAGCGACAAGCGCTTGCAGCGAGAACTCCCTTTTTCCTCCATCGTTGGTGCTAGGCTCGTAAACAATAGCAGACCGCCCGTTATTTCGTCAACGATATTCGATATCTGCCTGATTGGCTTTTAAGCACGCTCGGCATCCACTATCTTCTGGACCCTTCGAGCGTGTCTTCCCCCCTCGAAAGAGGAAGCTAGCCATTCTCTGACGATTGTGCGTGCGTGCCCGGCGCTAACAACTTTCGACCCAAGGGCCAGTACGTTGGCATCATTATGACCACGACTGTTTTTCGCAGTCTCAACATCATGGCAGAGCGCCGCCCTAACTCCCTTCACTTTGTTAGCGGCGATCGAGGAGCCGATACCCATTGTGTCTATCACGATTCCCTTCTCGCTCTCGCCGGACGCCACGGCCCTTGCCACGGCGAGGGCAAAGTCAGGATAGTCCGTGGACTCTTCGCTGTGAGTGCCAAGGTCCTTTACGATTACAGCTAGTTCTTCCTCCAGATATCTCTTGAGCGATTCTTTCAACTTGAAACCTCCGTGGTCGGAGCCGATGGCCACGATTCCGGATGGCTTCCCGGATGGCTTCTTAGAAGCTTCTTGCTTGGGTGGTTCTGAGGGCCGTGAAGTGACTTCACCCAAGACTTGCTTTACTACTTCGCGTATTTTCTCGGAGGTAATCTTCTCTTTTTCCATAGTGCTTCCTCGATTCCCATAGTGTTACTTCAAGCCCAACGTTTAGCCACACCGTGCGAGGAGCTTTCGTAATTCCTCCGAGCTAGTTGCAACTAGCTCCTCTTCATCCAGAAACACAAAGCGGGCATCTTCCATCAGAACGTGACCATCGACCACGACTGTCTTGACATCGGAGCCTCGGGCGGAGAAGACAAGTCTGAAACTCTCCTCGCAGGACCCTCCGCAGAACGTGTGGGGGCCGGATATGTCAATTGCTATGATGTCCGCCTTCTTACCCGGCTCTAAGCTCCCGATGAGGTCACCCATACCCAGCGCTTCAGCACCACCTATCGTCGCCGCCTCCAGGAACAACCTGGCCCACGGGAAATCATCCCGGTTCAGATAAGACTGCAGAAGAGCGGCCAGCCGCATTTCGAGCACCATATCCAGGTTATTGTTACAGGGCGCCCCGTCACAACCAAGCGATATCTTAACCCCGGAGCGAACCATTTGGCCTATGTTGGCAATGCCAGAAGAGAGTTTCAAGTTTGAGGAAGGGCAGTGGGAAACCTTAGTTCCGGTCTCACTCAGTATCTGGAAATCCTCTGATTCAAGGTGTACGCAGTGGGCAAGCACAAGATCGGGGCCCGTGAGCCCTATTGAGTGCAAATAACCTACGGGAGTAAGACCTGTCTGGGCCTTGCAATCACTCAGTTCCTCCCTGGTTTCAGATGCGTGAGAATGTATGAGGAGCCCCAGCTCCCTCGCTCTTTCCGCCACGGTGCGCAGAAGCTCCTCGCTGCAGCTCTCCATGAACCTTGGGGCCAGCGCATACCCAATTCGTCCCTCGCCTGCCCCGCTCCAACGTGAACACAGTTTCAGGCTTTCCTCCAAGGATTGTCGTGTGGATTCTCGTAGTCCAGAGGGGACGGCCTCGCCAGAGTCCATCATCGCCTTACCGCCGACGGCCCTGATTCCCGACTTCAAGAGCGCCTCAAAGATCTTCTCATAGTGGTGAACGCTCCCCATGTCCAGAACACACGTGGTCCCACTCCTAAGGAGTTCGCAGCAGCCCAGCATCGCGGAACTGTAAATGGAGCCGGCATCGTGCGCGGCCTCGAGCTGCCACACTCTGTCAAGCCATTTGTCGAGTCCCACATCTTCTACGATACCTCTGAAAAGAGTCTGGCAAAGATGCACGTGTGTCTGCACAAACCCTGGAAGAACGCAGCAACCCTCCACGCTAATCACCCTTTCCGCTCCACCGTGATTCTTCTCCAGGTTCTCGCCCACAGCAACGATGATACCGTCTTTAACCAAAACATCGCCCCTCAGCACCTCTCGTCTGTCGTTCATCGTGATAACGATGCCGTTCTTAAGTAGAAGCGAATTCCCCAAACTATCCTCCGCATACTTTTGTCACCACGATCCTGGACGCCTTCTGTCTCCGCAGACCCGGCGCTGAGGCCGTCGACCCGAGGGATCAACTTAGCAAGGCCAATTAGATACAGAGTTAGCTGTTGACATCCGGCTATTTTCAGGTATAGACTGCCGGAAGAGCACGGGGACGGCCGGGAGAGCCTTTCGATTCGGAGACCTCTCCTTTAATGCAAACCTAAACTATACAGAAGCGCTCCGGAGCGGTCAAGCGGGCTCTGGATCCGCGGCAGCTCACCAGCTGGAGTCCTCTGGACATGTTGTTTCTCGCTCTCTGTTACTCTTCGTGAGGGATTGATGGAACTTCTACTCTCGGAAGAAGAGATACAGAAACGTGTGAAGGACCTGGCCAAGGAAATTTCTCGAGATTACAAAGGCGTAACCCCAATCTTCATTGGCATCCTGCGCGGGAGTTTCGTGTTCCTATCCGACCTCATAAGGCACCTTACAATCCTTCCTGAAATCGATTTCATGTCTGTCTCGAGTTATAACACTCTTACAAAGAGTTCCGGTGTTGTACGAATACTCAAGGATCTCGAGAGAGACATCGGCGGCGAGAACGTTATTGTGGTCGAGGATATCGTCGACACTGGTCTTACCATGACTTACATACGAAGGATGCTGATGGCCAGGCTTCCCCGCTCACTGAAGATCTGCACGTTGCTTGACAAGAGAGAAAGAAGAGAGGTGGACATTCAGATTGACTATGTCGGCTTCGTAATTCCGAACAAGTTCGTGATTGGGTACGGCCTGGATCTGGCCGAGAAGTATAGAAACCTTCCCTACGTGGCCACGCTTGAGGACTCGGAAATAGGCGAACCTTGAGGAGAACAAGTCGTGAAACACAAGAACTTCTTTCTCGGGATTGCGGGGAACATCGGAGCCGGCAAGACACTTCTTACCACGGAGCTTAGCAACCGAACTGGCTGGCACGCGTACTTCGAGCCGGTGATTGACAACCCTTACCTCGACGATTTCTACGCAGACATGAAACGTTGGAGCTTTCATCTCCAGATTTTCTTTTTGTCAAAGAGGTTCCAGGCTCAGAAGAAGATGCTCGAAGCCAAGGTCTCCTTTATCCAGGACAGAACAATCTATGAAGACGCCGAGGTGTTCGCCTGGACACTCAACCGTCTTGGACACCTTGGTGACAGGGACTATGCCAATTACAAGGCTCTTTTCGACACAATGCTTGAGTTCATCCGCCCTCCCGATCTGATAATATTTCTGAAGGCAAAGCCGGAAAGTCTTCTAGAAAGAATTAGATACCGAGGACGAGAGAGCGAGAAAGCCATCACTCTCGATTATCTCAAAATCCTGGACGAAGCATATACAGAGTGGCTGGAAAGGGCACAGAAGTTAACGGTTCTTCACACGATTGACACCGACAAGGTGAATCTATTGAAGGAAAGCCACAAGATTGACGAAATCGTCGAGTTCATCAAGAAACACAATTCCGTTCCAAATGAGGCCTTGGTAGGTTGCGAAGATGTTCCTTGCACGAGTCGTGGGCAAAATCGCGGCAACAATAAAACATGACGATCTTTACGGCAGGAAAATTCTTCTTGTTCGGCCGCTAGACTTATCCCTTTCACAGACCGGGAAATCCGTACTTGCAGTTGATTCAGTGGACGCTGGAGCCGGGGACATGGTGCTTGTAGCAGATGAGGGGAATGCAGCGGCTCAGATTCTGGGAATGGAGAGAGGTCCTATAAGAACAGTGATCGTGGGTGTCGTTGATAGCGTCGACATACCCGGGAAGACTCGATCGGGAAAGCGAAGGTCATGAATCGTGGCATTTTGATTGGAATTGCAGGCGGTTCCGGTTCGGGTAAAACACTCGTTGCCGACACAATATACAAGGAACTCGGCTCTGAGAAGGTCACCATCATCAAACAGGACTCCTATTACAAGGACCTTAATCACCTGCCTTATGAGGAACGTTGTAAGCAGAACTTCGATCACCCTGACGCTTTCGACATCCCTCTTCTGAAGGATCATCTTGAGAGACTCCTTCGCGGAGAGGAAGTCGAGCAACCAGTTTATGATTTCACAAATCACTGCCGAAAGAAGGAAACAAAGAAGCTCGGGCCTCATCTCGTGGTGGTCCTTGAGGGCATTCTCATTCTGGAGGACCCAGAGCTGAGAGCACTGATGGACATCAAGGTCTTCATCGACACTGACGCTGATGTGAGGCTTATAAGAAGGCTGAGGCGCGACATCACCGAGAGAAAAAGGAATCTGGAGTCTGTTATCGAACAGTACGAGAAGAGCGTGCGACCCATGCACCTTCAGTTCGTCGAGCCTTCAAAAAGATATGCGGACATCATAATCACCGAGGGGGGTCACAACGTCGTGGCCATTGATCTCCTCAAGACCAAGATTCGTTCGTTGCTGTAGGTTGTCTCGCCGTGAAGCTCATGACGCACTGATGCGCTTCTCTCCTGGGTCGAGAGAACGACAGAAAGAATGAGGCATGACTGAGAACATTGTTCCGAAGAACGTAGGCTGGATCGAAGTGATATGCGGAAGTATGTTCAGCGGGAAGACCGAGGAGCTTATTCGGAGGCTTCGGAGGGCTCAAATAGCAAAACAGAAGGTGGCCATCTTCAAGCCCAAGATCGACATGAGATATGGTGCGGAGTACATAGTCTCTCACAATTTCCAACGCATACCCTCACAGGAGATTTCCGATTGTAAGGAGATTCTCAAGAAGGCAAAAGACGCTGACGCAGTAGGAATAGACGAAGCACAGTTCTTCGGGCTAGAGCTTGTGGACGTGTGCCAAGAGCTTGCGAATAGTGGCAAGAGGGTCATTGTCGCCGGCCTAGACCAGGACTACATGGGCCAACCCTTTGAACCCATCCCTCAACTACTTGCCATCGCGGAATATATAACTAAAGCGCTGGCCATCTGCGTCGTATGCGGTAACCCTGCTAACAGGACTCAACGCAAGGTCGCCAGCGACGAAAGAATTGTAGTGGGCGCCTTCGGCGAGTACGAAGCCAGATGTCGCAATTGCTTCAAACCCCCCGTTGTCAAACGCAAGACTTCCTCTTCGGCAAGAAATGCACATAAGAAAAGTGTGAAAAAGAAAAGGAAACCGGTGAAGGGGAAATGATGCACGTCCGAACCTCGCACCTCAAGTTGACATATGTATTTAGTGTGATGCTGTGCCTTTCATTCATTGTTTTCGTCTCGTGCGGAAAGAAGGAGAAACAGCCTTCCGAAAAGACGGCCACGCCTGCGGAGCGCTCTGAATCAGGTCTTAAGGTCGGGCTGGTGTTTGATGTCGGAGGCAGGGGGGATAAGTCCTTCAATGATTCCGCATACAGAGGACTGGAAAGGGCGAGAGACGAGCTGGGCATTTCTTTCGAGTATATCGAACCGGGCGAGGGCGCAGACAGGGAGTCCGCTCTCCGCCTTCTGGCGAGCGGGGACGCAACAATAGTATTCGGAATAGGTTTTCTTTTCACAGACGACATAACTGCAATCGCAAGAGATTTTCCGAATAAAGAGTTCGCGTGTGTAGACTACTCCGTTACACCGGGGCAGGAGATTCCCCCCAACCTCCTGGCTCTGAAGTTTCGAGAGGAAGAGGCTTCCTTTCTAGTTGGAGCCATTGCCGCTCTTGAAAGCGAGACCGGCAAAATCGGCTTCGTGGGCGGCATGAAGATACCCTTGATAGAGAAATTCGAGGCAGGCTATGTGGCCGGTGCCAAGTACGTAAACCCCGACATAGAGGTTCTCGTGGCCTATGCCGGGGTCACAGCGAACGCCTTCAAGAATCCCAGCAAAGGCAAGGAGCTCGGGCTGAGTCAATACTCCAAGGGTGCTGACATCATATTCCATGCTTCGGGTTCAACCGGGCTCGGTGTCTTTGAGGCCGCTCGAGAAACAGGTAAGTTCGCGATCGGCGTGGATTCCGATCAGTATCATGAAGCCCCCGGCCGCGTGCTTACCAGCATGATCAAGGACGTAGACGTTGCCGTTTACCGAGCAATTAAATCCGTCCGTGATGGTACTTTCAGTGGCGGGGTGAGAACTTTGGGGCTTGCCGAGGGGGCGGTCAGTTTTGTCTACGACGACAACAACAGAGCTCTCATTGATGACGCGACTCTCGACCGGGTTCAAGATCTCAAGGAGAAGATAATTTCCGGAGAGATTATTGTCCCCTCCAGCTAACAGCCGCACAGACCCACGTTTGATCCCATTCGTCAAGATGGAGGGCATTTCCAAACGCTTTGCCCTCGTGAGAGCCAACGACTGCGTGGATCTCGATGTTCGCAAAGGAGAGATCCATGCCCTGGTTGGTGAAAACGGTGCCGGCAAATCTACGCTCATGCGGATCCTCTACGGACTCTACAGGGCTGATTCCGGCAAAGTTTATATCAACGGAAGGCTCACTGAGTTAAGAAGCCCCGCTGACGCTATATCACTCGGCATAGGCATGGTTCATCAGCACTTCATGCTCATTCCGCCTCTCTCGGTTGCCGAAAACGTCGTGCTTGGCTCTGAGCCGCTCAGAGCAGGTTTCATGCTCGACCTTGAGGGAGCTGCAGAGAGGATCAGAGTACTCTCCGAGACGTTCGCTCTTCATGTAGATCCTGACGCTCGCGTGGAAGAGCTGTCGGTGGGCGCACAGCAGAGAGTGGAGATAGTCAAGATACTTTTCAGGGGTGCTCAGCTTCTCATACTGGACGAACCCACCGCGGTCCTTACCCCTCAGGAGACCGAATCGCTCTTCGCCATATTGAAGAAATTGAAGGAACAGGGTGAGACCATCATCTTCATCACCCACAAATTGAGTGAAGTAATGGAGATCTCAGATAGAGTAACTGTCATGCATCACGGAAAGGTTGTGGGTGTCGTCAGAACGACAGACACAAATACTGAAGAGCTCGCCACTATGATGGTCGGAAGAAAGGTGCTACTTGAGGTGGAAAAGGGAACATCGACCAGGGGGAGGCCGGTCTTGGAGCTCAAGGATGTCCACGCTCCCGGGCCTTCGAAGGCCCCGGCTCTCAGGGGGATTTCCCTCGAGGTCTGCTCCGGTGAAATACTCGGCGTAGCAGGGGTGCAGGGAAACGGGCAGACGGAGCTGGTCGAGGTGATCACGGGTCTGAGGAAGCCTTCCTCGGGAACGCTGAGACTTCTTGAGAAGGACGTCACTGGGCTCTCCCCCAGAGAGATTCTCAAAATGGGAGTTGCCCACATACCAGAGGACAGACTGAAGAGGGGCCTGGTTCCCGCCTTCACGGTGGCAGAAAACCTCATCCTGGGCTCGCACTTCCGACCTCCCTACGCTGGAAGACTCTGGCTGGAAAAGGAGCGCATCTTCGATAACGCCGAGGACACTCTTCAGCGTTTTGACATACGACCCCGAGCTCCTGCGCTGCAGGCCGCGTCGCTCTCTGGGGGCAATCAACAGAAACTGATAGTGGCCAGGGAACTCTCAAGGAATCCCACGCTTCTGGTGGCATCCCAACCTACAAGGGGCGTAGATATAGGCGCAATAGAATTCATTCACCGCAGCCTCATCCTGGCAAGAGATAAGGGCTGTGCCGTTCTTCTGGTGTCGGCTGATCTTTCAGAGATCCTGAGTCTCAGCGATAGAATCGCTGTGATATATGAGGGGCGCATCGTCGGCACGGTCGACGCCGCTCAAGCTGACGAGAAGAAGATCGGCATGATGATGACTGGAGCAGTCTGGAAAGATGGTGACAACGACGCTGTGCCGCTGTAATTCCGCGGCAATTGCGTTCAGATGAACAGGAGGTGCTCTCTTTTCTCATATGAGTTCCGTTTCTGATCAGGAAGCACGCTTAGGACGTGCACGCAAAGTGGCCGGTACAGTAGGGGTGCCGGCGGTAGCGATCGCAGCAGCATTCGCAGCTGGTGCCGTCTTCATCGCTGCGATCGGAGAGAGTCCGCTCGTCGTCTACGGCAAGCTTCTGAGTGGGACGTTCGGCAATTTCTATGGACTGGGACAGGTCCTGTTCAAGGCGACGCCGCTGATTTTTACGGGGCTGTCGGTTGCCCTCGCTTTCAAAGCGGGTCTCTTCAACATCGGTGCAGAAGGCCAACTGTACATCGGCACGTTCGCAATTGCATGGATGGGCTTTACTCTTTCCGGCCTCCCCGGCCCGGCCCTCGTACCCCTCTGTGTCCTTGCCGGGGCTGCAGGGGGAGCCCTCTGGGGCTTCATTCCCGGATACCTCAAGGCAAGATTCGGCACGCACGAGGTCATAAACACAATAATGCTCAATTTCGTGGCAATCGCTCTGACCGGATATCTCGTGACCCATGTCTACTTCGTACCGGAGACCGTGCATACTCAGAGAGTCGCCGTGCAGGCCCAGATTCCGAGGCTCGAACAGTTCTGGCCCGTCTTCAAGGGGTCACCGGTAAACGTGAGTTTCTTCCTGGCTCTGGCCATCGCCTTCGCCGTCTACCTTTTCCTCTGGAGAACGAAGTTCGGATTCGAGCTGAGAGCCCTTGGTTTCAATCCCTCCGCCGCTGAGTACGGCGGCATAAGCGTTCCCGCAGGAATGATATTGGCCATGACGCTGAGCGGGGCGTTGGCCGGCCTCGTGGGAGTAGATTTTGTGATGGGATACAAGCACTACTACGAAGGCGGCTTCTCCTCCGGGATAGGTTTCATGGGAATAGCAGTAGCACTTCTGGGCCGCAATCATCCGCTGGGCGTCGTCCTCGCTGCTCTTCTCTTCGGCGCGCTGAGCTACGGGGGTCTGGTGATTAACGCAATGGTTCCGAAAGAGCTCGTGGAGATTCTCCAGGCAATCGTGATCCTGGTCGTAATCGTCGGAACCAACTTTTTCGGAAAGCTGGCCGTTTCTTTCAAGAAGAGTCGATTGGGCCAAACATGGACTCGATGATAATACTCGCTTTCATCTCGCAAATGGTGCGCATCTCCGTGCCGTATACCCTGGCCGCGATTGGAGGCACCTTCTCAGAACGCGGTGGGGTGGTCAATATCGCCCTAGAGGGGATTCTGCTTAACGGAGCTTTCACGTGCGTTCTGGCCACTCACTACACGGGCAATCCTTGGATCGGGATACTTGCTGCCGTGGCCGGAGGAGTAGCGACCGCATCGATACACGCGGTAGTCTCCATTACCTTCAAGGCAGAACAAATCGTAAGCGGACTGGCCATAAACTTGCTTGCGATGGGCGCGACTCGATTTTTTCTCAAGATCATCTTCGGCAGCTCAAGCAACTCCGACAGGATAGTTGGACTGCCCGAATGGAGCTTCCCGGTTCTGAGAGAAATACCGGTACTGTCCACGATATTCTCCTCGCCGCTGATTCTGGCCACCGTCGCAATCGTAATCGGCGCCCAGTTTGTTCTTTTCAAGACCGCCTTCGGTCTGCGACTGCGCTCGGTAGGTGAGCACCCCGAGGCGGCTGACAGCCTGGGAGTGAACGTGTCCCGCATGCGGTACGCAGGTGTTCTTCTAAGCGGGGCCCTCGCAGGCCTTGGTGGTGCCTGGCTCGCGATGGACCAGCACAGCTTCACTGACGGCATGTCAAGCGGCAGGGGCTACATTGCGCTAGCAGCAATGATCGTAGGAAAATGGAACCCGGTAGGCGCTGCAGGTGCCTGTCTCATGTTTGGTGCCGCGGAGAGCTTGCAGATGCAGCTTCAAGGACAGGACGTGCCCACGCAGTTCATACAGATGATTCCGTACGTGGCAACCATAGTCGTGCTTGCAGGACTGATAGGACGCTCCATCCCACCGGCCGCGGACGGCGTTCCCTATGAAAAGGAAAAGCAATAAGAACCGATCTCTGGTATGATTCACGGTGCAACGGACCGGGTTTCACGCCCCAGTGGTCGATTACCTGTCGCGAATGCTTCGAAGGGGCGGAACCTTACGCGAGAGAGAAGCTGATGGAGAACTTGAAGGAAAGGGAGCAGGCACTAACGGAATCGGTGGCCCGCATTCGCCGAGAGTGTAGTGCCCTACCGTCCGTGGGAATCATATTGGGCTCCGGTTTTGCCCCGCTTGTTGAGGAAGTCGACAGGGGGTGCGCAATGCCCTACGCAAGCATCCCCAATTTCAGAACCCCTTCGGTCGAAGGGCACGCTGGGTTTCTGATCATAGGTGGCTTCGGAGGAGCCACGGTGGCCTTCCTTCAGGGAAGAATCCACCTGTACGAGGGGCATTCACCGGAAGAAGTAACTTTTCCGGTGCGCGTGTTGGCAAAACTGGGCGTGCACTCCCTCATTGTCACTAACGCAAGCGGCTCTTTTGATGAGAGGCTCCAGCCGGGTGATCTCATGCTTGTCGAAGACCACATCGATCTCACTTTCCGCTCTCCGCTCAGGGGACAGCCTGACTGGAAAGGTGACCCCGTGGTTAGAAAAGTGTCTGCCCTCTACGACAAGCAGTACATGGAATTGGCCGAACGCGTAGCTCAAAGGACCGGGTTAGCCCTTCAAAGGGGTGTCCTGGGGACCTCAACCGGACCGAGCTACGAGACGGCAGCGGAATCACATTTCATGCGAAGTATCGGAGCTCACACCGCTTGTATGTCTACGTCGCACGAGGTCCTGGTTGCGCAATCCCTTGGTATAAGGGTCCTGGCTTTTTCCTGTATCTCCAACCTCGCAACAGGATTCGGGAGTGGTGAGCTGAGCCACGAAGAGGTGGGTGAAGTCGTTGGTCAGACCGCGCGGCGAATAGGACCTTTCCTTAAACTGCTCGTCAAGGAAATTAACGAACTCATAAGAAGAGAGTCCGACTCTGCGTGAAGTGCGTCTGGCGTCCGTGGTGGTCGTCCATCAGTCAGGGAACCTTGCGATTCAGGGGGCAAATTGTATCAAGGACACGTGAGGTGAAAGCGAATGATATTCGAACAGATCAGTGCCGGAGGAGACAGAAACTTTGCTTACCTTGCGGCGGATGAGGACCTTAGAGTGGGGCTGGTCGTTGATCCTTCCTTCGACTGTGAGGAACTCATCCAGAGAATCAATGCTCACGGGCTGACAATTAAGTACATCGTCAACACTCACTCCCACGTCGATCACATAGCTGGAAACGGCGCGATGAAAAAGGAGACCGGGGCACAAATACTGATGCACTCTCTGGCAGGTGCAAAACACGACGTCTCGGTGGAGGACGGAAGCGTGCTTGAGTTTGGGTCTCTCCGCGCAACGGTCATCCACACTCCTGGACATACGAACGATTCGATATGTCTGCTGATCAACGGAAAGCTGGTGACCGGCGACACTCTGTTTGTCGGCAAGGTGGGAGGGACTGACTACGAAGACGGGGCAAAGAGCGAATACAGAAGCCTTCACGAGAAGCTACTGGTCTTGCCTGAAGACACCGAGGTCTGGCCGGGCCACGATTACGGCACAAAGCATTGCTCCACGATCGGGGAGGAGAAAAGCAGCAATCCGTTTATTCTAAGAAAAAGCTTCGACGAATTCCTCAAGCTGAAGATAAACTGGCTGGAATACAAGAGAATTCACGGTATCAAATGACCCGGCCCCTTGTTCTGGTTCTGGAGCAATCTGTTCCGGAACTTACCCCCCTCCCCGCGGAGTGGATTCTCTGCCCCTTTCTGCTCCATCGCTTGCACCCTCGTGCGCGCTCCATTGAGGGACGAGTTATTCAGCAATAATTCACTTTCAGGCCACGAGTTCTTCACCCGCAGACCCTATGCTTGAAGGGTAGGTGTCTCGAAGCGCATTGTGTAATAAAAAGTTAACGCAGAGGACGGAGAGTGACGCGTTTCAATCACAATCGGCCCGGGCTTTGGATCGAGAGATTCCTACGCTCGTTTCGTCGTCGCAGACAGCGCTCGCTCCAGTGGACTCTCCGTTGGCTGACAGCTCGCCAGCGAGCCACAACTGGAGGACGAGGCGGAGATTGGCGAGCCCCGGGGTGAGCTTACGAACATGGCGCGGCGTAGGTACCTCAGCCCAAAAGCATTTGACATTGCTTATGTCTTGTAGTATAATGAAGTTAGCTTATTGTGTGGTTCTCGCGCTCTTCAGATGGCGGAGTTTCCAGATTGAGTGCTCTTCCCTGCGTGAGTTCGGTCGAGCGGACGCTAACTGTTACCGGGCTCATGACTCCTGAACTCGGGGATGGCACGGTAAAGCTCTGCCCTCTCGTGCCTCTTATAGAAATTCTTCTGATTTGAACGGAGGTGATGCCTGTTTAGCATTTGCTACTGTTCATCTATTTAGGGGTTCAGCTTTCGAATAGAAGGGAGGAAAGATGAAGAAGTTTGTACCTCTGGTGGTAATGCTTGTGCTTCTTGTTGCCGCAGTGTCGGCCGAGGCCGTGTCGACCACGGTCTACAATATCAAGGCCGGGCTGCACTCACAGGGGGACACGGTCACGGTGAGCAACTGCGTAGTAACGGGTATTGACCGGGCTCCCACCACGTATGGATTCTGGATTCAGGAACAGGCCGGAGGGCCCCACAGCGGCGTTCTGGTCTACTCCGGCAGCATTGATCCCGGTGGGTTAAGAGTCGGGCACGTAGTCAACGTGACCGGTATATACGAAGAATACCCCGGTCCTGACACCTCAAACTCTTGCAGTGAGATCACGTATTCTCCGCTTTCCTGGGACATCGTGGACAGTATGGTAGTCCCTGATCCGGTCCTGCTCTCTGCAGGAGAGCTAGGTTACGTCCCTGCTGATGCCCCCGTGGCAGAACCGTGGGAAGGCGTTCTTATCAAAGTCGACACAGTCGTAGTCGTGTCTAACCCGTCGTACGAGAACTTTAACAGCATCGAGGCGCACTACCATCCGCCTGCAACTGACTCCGACACGGTTTCGTGTCGCCCTGACAAGATGCAGGATCCTGGCCCCAGTAGGCCCGCTATTGGAGACACGCTGGCTTCGCTGACAGGCGTGTGGCATTTTGAATACGGCAACTACAAGATATGTCCCAGGGACGTCGACGACCTGGTTTACATGGGACTGGATCCGCCGCCGAACCTGGTACTGGCTTACGCAACATCCAGCACCAGCGTGAGAGCAGTGTTTGACAGGGGGCTGGACAGCACGTCGGCTGTGAACGTCTTGAACTACTTCCTACAGACCGGTACGCCCATAACGCTTGCCTCAATCGAGAGCGAAGGCGCCATGATTGTCGATCTCACGACCGGTGCGCAGACTCCTTGTGCGGCCGAGGGGCTGACGGCTGCGGGTATCAAGAATGAGGACGGCGTTGTTATGTCCTCGGCCCAAACCCAGTTCTTCAGGGGAGGCCTCTGCCCCATAGCTCAGTTGCAGACGCCGAAGGGAGCCGGCAACGACAGCTCTCAGTACGCGGGTGAGCAGGTCACGACAAGCGGGATTGTCACCGCCGACAGGAGCGTTTTCATTACTCACTTCTATCTTGAAGACGCCGGTGCGGGGCAGTGGAGCGGTATTCAGGTCTACGGAGGTATACCGAGTCCCGTGGCCGAGGGAGACAACATCATCATCTCGGGATTCTTGTCCGAGTACTATTTCAAGACTGAGCTTACCGACATTGACTACGTGAACGTCCTGAGTAGCGGAAATCCTGTCCCCGGGCCTGACGTTGTGGATCCAAGCGACATCAGGACGGGTTCGGCCAATGCCGAGGCCTACGAAGGCGTTTTCGTACGGTGTGAGCGAGTCTCGGTAGTTGACACGACGGGATTTGAGCTGTTCGGTGGATGGTCGGTCGCCGACCTGACGCCCGACACTGTTGGAATAGCGCACACTGCCAGCTATACCTACGTTCCCACGCTAGGTGAGTGGATGCACATACAGGGTCCAATGGATTACGCCTACGATGAGTTCAGGATGGAACCCAGGTACGATTCCGACATCGATCTCAGTCTGGGCGTGACTCCGGGAAGCGAGCCGAAGGCGTTCGTCTTTGCTCTCGAGCAAAACTTCCCGAACCCGTTCAATCCCGTGACCACGATCTTCTTCAGCATTCCGAAGACGGAGAACGTGGAGCTCTGTATTTATGATGTTTCGGGCAGGCTCGTGAAGACTCTGATTGACGGCGTTCCCATGGAGCAGGGCAGACATCATGCCACGTGGAACGGCAGGAATGACGCCGGTCGCGCCGTTTCGTCTGGAATCTACTTCACGAAGCTCTCTGCAGGTGACGAAGTCGCCGACACGAAGATGGTGCTTCTGAAGTAAGTGATTAGAGCGATCAGTTGGGGTCGACCCGACGGATGATCTCATCACTCGGGTCGACTCCAGCACTCACGTGTGAGACCAGAGGAAGGGGGTGAAACTCGCAATCTATATTGCTAAGAGCTCGTCTTGCGAATCCAATGATTTCTGCATCTTTAGAATCCGGGGGTCTCAAATGAAGAGAAGACTAACCTTGATTGGTGTTGGGTTGTTTGTGCTTTTGCTGGCAGGTGGCGCATCTGCCCAATACGACCCAATCATCAACTATCACGGCAACGACGTTAACGGCGTGGCCGACAGCGTCGGCGCTGCCGTGCACATGAGAGGAACGATAACGGCGGAGTTCACCACCTCTACTGTCACCTACATGAGGGCGTTCTTTCAGGACGCTACTGCCGGTATCAACCTTTATAAGTACGGCATGCACACGTGCTTCCTGATGGGTGATGACGTTGAGATCTGGGGAACGATCGGCCAGTACAGCGGTCTCACGGAAGCCATGCCTGATTCGTTCATCATTCACGGTGGCGGAGGCATTCTTCCCGAGCTCATCATCACGATTGCTGAGCTGAACAACTCGTTTAAGGCCGACTACACCGAGCCCAACGAGGGACGGCTCATCAAGATCAAGGAAGTAACTGTTGTCACGACGGCCACCGAGTGGTCCAGTGGGTCGTGGACTATCACTGATGGGGTGAACAACGGGACTCTGTATATTTATGGCGGTTCTGGTTGTGCGATCCATCCGCTAATCGGCCAGCCAATTCCGACTGTGCCGTTTGACGTTATGGGCATCCTGACCCAGTACGACTATTCGTCGCCTTACACCAGCGGTTATCAGATTTCTCCGCGCGGTCCGTGGGACATCATCATCCCACCGACGCCTGTCGAGAACGCAACCTGGGGCAAGATCAAGAGCTTGTTCAGGTAGTGATTTCGAGTATTCGGAGTATCTGATCGGAGTATCGGAATGGTAGGCCGGGGGGCATCTGGAACTCCAGAATGCCCCCCGGTTTTGCGTAAGGAGGGGTTTACGAATTCATTCCCTGTGGGGTTCATACTACTTCATTCCTTGTGGCGTTCGCCCGGTATTGAATTCGTTTGTTGTTGAACCCCTTTGCGATTAAGGTCATTTGCGACTGAGGACGTGATTGAGTGTGATCGACTGAGCAGTATCGAGTTTGCCGTTGATTAAGCGTGTTTGATTGAGTTTGTTCTGTAAAGGTGAATCCTAAGATGAAGGTGCATTCCCAGAAAAGCTTCCCCAAGAATCCCAGTGTCAATAGACCGCGCGCCACAAGAATCGGTGTCAAGGGCCTCGAGGCGGGTAACCAAAACAAGAGACCCCGTCGCCCCATGTCAGCACTCTCACTCCTGGCCATCCTGCAATTTCTGGTCATCTCGGCGTTTCTGACCTCACCTTCGTGGGCTCTCAACTGGGGGCAGGAATGCTACAACGACAGTGCGTGGTCGTCTGGCAACGCTGAGCTGGGTTACGGAGACGGTGACGAGGCAACCGTGCTGACCGCGGGACGCATAACGTATTACTTCAGATCTTCCTTCCTGGTTAACGACCTCGAGGACGCTTCTTCTATGATTCTCAAGGTCAACTATGACGACGCCTTTGTGGCCTACTTAAACGGTTTCGAAGTCGCGCGTTCGGCCAACATGCCGGCGGGCCCGCCGACTTACTCCACACTTGCTCTTTCCGAGCACGAAGGCGGGGCTTTCGAGACTTTCAACATAACCTGGTTCGCGTCCGGAGAGTACCTTCCCTACACGACTGACTACGAACTTAACCTTTCGGTCGAAGTTCATCAGGTCTCCCCAGGTGACGAAGACTGCAGCTTCGACGCGGAGATTCTTGTAAGCGGTGCCACGGCTCTCTCTCCGGGCTCTATGACTCGCTACTTTGATGCCGGGACCGAACCGCCACTTTTCAGAAGCGATCCCATAACCACAATCCAACGGCCGTTGTCGAACATCCCGTCGATAGTAGCACGCGGAGATACACTGGAGATTATATGTGGAGCTTCTTCTTCAACGACCGGATGGTCAGCATTCCTCGTAACTGATTTTTGCACAGAGATGCTCTCGATTTCTTCTGCCTCTTACGATACCCCCACAAAGAGATGGTTCCTTGAGGTTCCGATTCCCTCTGAATGTGCAATCGAATTGTACGATCTGGTCGTGCTGGCAGATGGACTAACACCCGATACCACCTGGAACTCGGTAAAGATTATCGATGATTTCAAGGACACGTTCTACTTTCTGCACGTGACCGACTCTCACATGCCGGAGCACTTCGGTACGAGCTATACAGTACCCGAATTCCTGGAGATTCTGAGTGAAGCTGCAATAATGAATCCTGAGTTTATCATTCATACGGGAGACTATATTAATCGCAGCTTCACGGATCAGACAGAGCTGGGGCAGATACTTCTCAAGGAGACACAGGTCCCCGTTGTTGTAACGACGGGAAACCATGACATCGGGGACGGTATGAGAGCCTGGTGGAAGTACTTTGGATGGGACTATCTAGACCCCTACAGCTCTGATAATTTCGGTGTCTACACGCCCGACTTCAGTTTCGATTACGGAGATTGCCATTTCAGTCTTCCCGCGGCATACGTCAATTACAGTTACTTCATCTACGAGATCTACGGTTGGGAGAGCTTCATATCTAGCCAGATGAGCTGGATCAATGCGGACCTGGGTGCGGCCAGCGGAGCCGCACTAAAGGTGATGGCTTATCACTACGATTTCCAGGACCAATTGCCTTCCATATTCTCCACATACGGAGTAGACCTGGCGTTGTGGGGGCACTCACACACGAATTCCATTCAGTACGTGGGAAGTACATTGTCAATACTCACCGGCAGGTCGTACGACATAGGAGGGCCGGGAAACACTCGTCTGATTAGAATAACTGACAACGCTGTGTCAGCTTACCCTCTCATATACAACTTTCAGGACATCACCGTGGACTACGAGAATCCCAACGATGGGACCTCTTCCAGCAATACCGCCACAATCAACAGCACGCACATCGAGGGATTCGACAACGCCCTGGTCAAGCTTCTTGTTCCTGATTACGGCGGTGACTACTCGGTAACCGGCGGTACAGTGTTTCAAATCATCGACGCAGGTGCCTTTCTGGTTCACTACGTCAACACCGACGTACCGGCATACGGAAGCGTGGAGATTGATATCGCCCCCTCCACTTCGGTCGCCGAGGGACCTTCACCTGCGCCTCGCATAACTCTTTCCGGGGCCCACCCGAATCCCTTTAACCCCTGGACCAAGATCCACTACGAACTCTTCCCCGAGCCGTCCCCAGGCTCGACGATTTCCCGGGTAATCGACGTTTCGCTCAGAATCTTCGACGCGTCCGGCAGGATGGTAAGGGAGCTCGTGAGACTTCCTCAGAGCTCCGGGAGCTACTACGTCACCTGGGACGGTCGAGATCAGAACGGAAAGGGTTGCTCTTCGGGAATGTACGTGGCGGTCCTGGAGGCAGCGGGAGAGCTCAGAAGCACGAAGCTCGTTCTTCTGAGGTAGTAAGCCTTTCTCCTTGACCCCATTCCGACGACTGTGCTAGTTTCTGAGCCGTTGCTAAGATTACTTGAAGAACTTATATCTATCCTGGGAGGAGAAATTGAAAACCAGAGCCTCTGTTCTCTTCTGGATTATCACTGCAAGCCTCCTGTCGTGTAGTATGATGGCCTGCCCTCCTGTCGACGCCGGCTCCTTTGACGCCCGGCGTATTGCGATGGGAGGGGTGATGCTCTCGGAATACGGGGAAGCCCAAAGCAGAAACGTGGCTCTCAGAGCCGTGCCCGCGGGCAAGACCCAACGGAGCATCCCGATACCACTCGGGATAATTCAGGTGCTCACCTCTCTACCGGAGTTCGACCCTGAAGAGCCCGATTTTAATGCGTTTGAAATAGCGGAGCTAGTCACCAATTTCCCGGTCTTCCTCAGGATAGTCGAACCCGAGACCGTGAGCGACGACATAGTGATGGACGTCGCCAAGAACAGACTGGCGATAGATCTCGGAGACCTGGCGGAAGTTGTGCCGGAAGAACCCTTCAAGCTGGGGGGATTGCTCGACCAGCCCAATTTCAGTTATGGCGTGGGAGGATTCTTTGGTGGGCTCTCTGGACTGCTCGTCGGTGAGAGTGACTTCTCTCTTAGCTCGTCGCTGAGCAGCGCCCTCCGCGGGAATCGGGCCTTTCTTCCCAACACCGACTACCATCTCAAGGAAGAGGCAGAGGTACAGGCTACGGCCGTGCTGGGTTTCGGCTACGCTAGACGACTGAACGCGCTTATCGGCGGAGGGGAGGAGGACCCTCGGCGTTCAGACGAGCTGGCCGTATATGGTGGCGGGAGATTCAAGTATCTAGTCGGACTTGCTTACGCCAAGGTCGATCCCGTCGTTTCATTCACCACTGGCGACGTTATCTTCGGCGATGAGCCGCTCGATATGCACTTCCAGAGTACTCTCACAACCGCCCTTCCGGTTGGCTCCGGAACGGGCCTGGATCTCGGTGTGGCCATGTTCAAGGGCGGCTACGAAGTGGGCCTTGGTATTGTAAACGTGGCCACCAAGATTCACTGGAAGGCGGACAGGGAATTACACGTCCTCGAGGATTCCACAAACGAGGTCGTCAAGTACACTCTGGCAGAAGACGCCGACTATACCAGCACCGTGCCCTCCATAGTCCTACTGAACGCCGCCAGAAGATGGGGCACGAATACGCTTGCGTTTGACATAGAAAAGGGAATCAGCAGAACCACGTTTCATCTCGGTTTTGAATCAATCCAGGGCAAACTCGCACTGAGAACCGGCACCTGGCTTGACGCAAACGGCAAGCTTCAGTTCGCAGGAGGAACGGGGTTCAAAGTCGGGTTCCTGAATCTCGACATGGCCCTCATGACCAGCAGCAGCGTGTTGACCAAAGAGAGAGCGGTAGACCTGGCACTCTCATTTTCAATATAACATAACACCGAACACAACACGGCTAACTTGGGGAAAGGACAAAAAGGTGAGAACGTTTACGACAAGACTCCTGTTCTTGATCGCGATTTCTGCAGTGGCCGCTTTCATGCTCACGTCCGGTTGCGGAGACAAAAGTCTCACGCTACACATAGACCTCCTGAGCTTCATGGATTCAACTTTGGTCACGCAGACATACGGGGACAACCCGGTGATCCCGGCCGGGAACCCGTACGTTCCGATTCTAGCTCCCTCGCAACGAGTCAATCTCTCTGAGGGACTTGGTGACATTACCGACATAGAAAGTGTCAGCCTGCGCATAAGCTCGGAATTCGTCAACGACACCGGAACCGCTGACGTGCTGTTGGAGGTCTTCGTCACCGACACTCTCGATAATCCATACGACGCGATTCCTTACATAAGCGAGACCCTTCACGTGGAGCCCACCGCTACCGACACTGTCCACGCGGACATCGTAGGAGATGAAGCACTGGGCGAGCTGTTCACGTCGGAAGCCGTCCAGCTGAGTTTTAGACTGACGTTTGACGCGAGCTCCAGCTCGGAGGATGTGACGGGAATAGAGAACATGATTCGTTTCAACGCGACGGTTGTTGCCAGGCGTCATATCTCGCAATAGGTTATTTGCTTGGATAGATTTCTCTCCGGCCTCAAGGACTACGTAGAACACCTCAAGCTGTTCTCCTCCAATGCCAGAGCCTTCCTCGTTGGCGGTCTCATCATCTGGCTCGGCGTCTCCATGTTCATGCTCCTTCTGAACCTGTACTTCAAGGAGCTCGGTCTCTCGGAGGGGTACATTGGCACGGTCCTGTCGAGAAAGGCCCTGGGCTCAGTTCTCCTCGCCATCCCGATAGGGCTCATCCTGGGAAGATTCACTTTCAGGTTTGCCTTGACCGTCTCCGCGTTCGTAATAGGAGTAGGCTACGCGGCGCAGGTCCTGACTGAGAGCTCTCCTATGATCCTCGTGGCCGCTTTTCTGACGGGAGTTGGGATCACCATCGTCAGGGTTGCGTCGGCGCCATTTTTCATGCGACAGACCACGCAAAAAGAACGGACGTATCTTTTTAGTATGAACTTCGCCGTAAGCACCGTTGGAGCATTGGCAGGGAGTCTCATCGGAGGATTTCTGCCCAAATTGTTCTCAATTGTCACCGATGTGGGCTACGAACAGTACAGATACTCACTCGTGGTTGCCGCGCTCATAATCGTCTCCTCGGCCATCCCATTCCTTACCATTGCTGAAGAGAAGCCCGATCGGAAGGCTCACTCGGAGTTTCTCTCCGACCTCAAGAAGACTGACTGGTGGCTCATCGGCAAGCTAAGCATACCCACGTTCATAATCGGTTGTGGTGCCGGTCTCATCATCCCCTTCATGAATCTCTATTTCAGGGACCTTTTCGACTCCCCTGCAGGGACCATAGGGGTCCTCTTTGCGCTACTGCAATGTTTCATGACAGCCGGTACTCTGGTGGGTCCTATCCTGGGCAAGAGACTGGGCCTGGTCAGGAGTGTGGTGCTTACGCAGATGGCATCGATTCCGTTCATGCTCGTTCTCTGCTTCTCCAGATACTTTCCTGTAGTGGTTGTGGCGTTCCTACTGCGAGGAGCGCTAATGAACATGAACCAGCCGCTCTCGGTGAACTTCGCAATGGAGGCCGTTAAGAAGGAGGAGCATGCCGTGACAAACAGCGTGCTCATGCTTGCCTGGACCGGCTCTTGGGCAATAAGCGTTCAGCTGGGGGGTACGTTGATTGAACGCTACTCGTACGTTCCCTCCTTTCTCATAACGATAGCCCTGTACGTAGCGGCCAGCATACTCTTCTACTGGTTTTTCAAGGACGTAGAGGCCGCGAGACTGCCGAAGCACGAAGTTGAGATAAAGGAGATGTAGAAGAGGTAAGTAATTCGAATCGGGCCTCGTGGACAAGGCGCGAAAGCCAGAACGTACAGGAATCGCCTGGCAAGCGATTTGCGGCACAACAAGCTACAAGGGTGGCTGAATCATCGTCTTCTCTCACACACTCCCTCTGTAATAGCTTATACTCTAATACGACACGCTGTCTCACTGTATGCATCGGGACATCGTGGGCGCTCGCAAGGAAAAAGACTGAGACTTCGTCCAGAATAATCTCTGGTAAACCGAAGGTGAAATGTAATGAGCGATCCAAGAGAGTCTCACGAACGACTCCCCTGGGATGAGTATTTCATGAAAATCGCGTTTCTCGTGGCCGAGCGTTCGACTTGTCGCCGGCATCACGTAGGCGCGGTCGTAGTTCGTAACAAGCGTATTCTGACTACTGGATACAACGGTGCCGCATCAGGGGTCAAAGACTGCCTGGAGCTTGGATGCCTGAGAGACGAGAGAGGAATCACCTCAGGTGAAAAGCACGAGGTCTGCAGGGCGATACATGCTGAACAGAATGCCGTTATCCAGGCCGGCCTGCACGGAATCAGTATCCAGGGAGCAACTCTATACTGTACCCACACGCCGTGCATACTCTGCGCAAAGATCCTGGTGAACGCAAGAATAGACAAAATAATTGCCTGTGGAACATATCCAGACGAAGATGCACTCCGCCTCTTACGGGAAGCCGGCGTGCAATTCGAATTACTGGAGAAACCCAGCCTCAAGATTAGCGCACTGGCCTAGAGAGGCACCTGTGTGAGGGCCGAGTTTTCCTTTGGAGGGGCGTCCGTGCCGCAGTATAATTGTGCAGAGAGGGACACTGTCTCTACAATTCGGGGAACAAACCTTCGCATGAGGGGTCAATACCAATGAGGGCGAGCAGTCTTCGTCTTGCTTTGGCTCTGGTAGCAGTAGGAGTGGCGATTGCCGTCGCCTGCTCCGGCTCAGATACCCAGGGCAAATCCCACAAGGAGGTGGGAAAGGTGAGAAAACCAGCAGTTGCAGGAACCTTTTATCCAGGACGGCAGGCCGAGCTGCAAAAGGTTGTAGACGGATTTCTGGACAAAGCAGGAACATCACACGTGAAGGGCGAGGTGATAGGCATCATCAGTCCTCACGCGGGGTACGTCTTTTCCGGTCAGGTGGCCGCCTACGCTTACTCGGCCGTAAAGAATGCCGATTATGATCTGGTTCTCCTTCTCGGACCTTCTCACCGGGTCTTTGTAACCGGGGCAGCAGTATACACCTCCGGTAGTTTCGAGACTCCCCTTGGACGGGTTCAGATAGACGAGGAGAGCGCAAAGGCCATCATAAATTCTCACTCCGAGTTCACCGCTGATGACGCCTCTCACTCTCTCGAGCATTCTCTTGAGGTCCAGCTTCCTTTTCTCCAGAGAGTCTTGAAGGATTTTAAGATTGTTCCAATAATCACCAGGGAACTGCCCACGCACCGTTGTGAAGAACTAGGAAGGGTACTGGCCGACTGTACGAAGGACAAGAAGGTGCTGCTAGTGGCAAGCTCTGATCTCTCGCATTACCCTACTTATGAAGACGCCAGCGAAGCCGATGGGGAGACTCTCGAGTCATGGAAGACCATGGATCTCGAAAAAATCGCTTCAAAGGAGGACGAGATACTGCACAGGCGCATGCCCAATCTCTCGTGTACCATGTGCGGTGGGACTGCGGTGATGATCGTTATGGCTGCTTCAAAGGCGTTGGGAGCTGACACAATCAGTGTCGTTAAATACGCAAACTCGGGAGACATCACAGGAGACAAGAGCGGAGTGGTGGGTTATGGCGCCGCTGTCATTGCAAGAAGTTCTCGTGAACAGAGAAAAGAAGAGACACATTCAAAGCAAAGGAAGGAATCGTTTCTCTCGGACCCAGAGCAGAAGAAACTCCTTTCCATCGCAAGACGCTCGATTGAGGCCGCCCTCAAACAGAAGTCCGTCCCTCAATTCGAGATACACGAATCGTCACTGAAGGCGCCGATGGGAGCCTTTGTTACTCTTCGTAAAATGGGAGAGCTCCGGGGATGTATAGGCAGGCTCATGGCCGACAGGCCTCTTCACAAGGTGATATCAGAGATGGCCGTGGCCGCCGCGACCCAAGACCACCGGTTCTCGCCTGTCTCCCCACCGGAGCTGGAATCCATCGACATAGAAATATCTGTACTATCTCCAATGAAGAAAATGACCAGCATAGAGGATCTTACACTCGGGACGCACGGAATCCTAATCACCGAGGGAGCAAGAAGTGGGTGTTATCTTCCCCAGGTGGCCGATGAGACGGGCTGGTCCAAAGAGGAATTTCTGAGACGCTGTTGTGCGGAAAAGGCAGGACTGGAGCCTGACGCCTGGAAAGGAAACGCGGAAGTTTTTCTTTTCACCGCTGACGTATTTGCGGAAAAGGATTAACAATCGAGGCGAGGAATCTCTTCATTTTGACAACGGGAAACGGTGGTACAGGAACGGGTGAGTGATGAATGGGAGAAAAGCATCGAAAGAGAACGTTTGAAGGTGTCCTCAGGCGGGAGTTTCTAAAGTCAACCTTTTCCCTGATAGGTGGTCTCAGCCTATCCGCTCTTCTTGCCGGAGTGGAGAGTGTCTCTGAGGCTACAAGTCGACTCCTGGACCGTGACAAAACACTTTCTGAATCATTCTCTTCGCCTCGACGCGGAGCCTCTTCTGGAAGGTCGAGTCCAGGAAAGAATTCACGAGCTCTCGTTGTCATTGCCAGAACGAAGCAGGGAACAAATCAATCCGAACACTCATACAAAGGTCTTCTCGATGCATCGCTGAGACGACTGACAGGTGCGCGCAGGTCAGAGGACGCCTGGGCACAGTTCTTCTCTCCCGAGGACGTTGTGGCCATCAAGGTCAACTCGATTACCGGCCGGAGGCTGGCCTCCTCTCCTGACCTCGTTTCGGTAATAACCCAGGGCCTCGTCTCCTGTGGAGTGCCGCCACGGAGCATACTCATTTGGGATCGTACAACGTGGGAACTTAAAGCCGCCGGCTTCACAGTGAATTTCGCGGCGGAAGGGCCCCTGTGTTTCGGAACTGATGCACCCGCAGCAGGGTATGAACCCTCACCCACGATCCTGGGAACTGTGGGCTCCTGTTTTTCTAGAATCGTCACGCAGTACGCCACGGCCCTGATCAACGTGCCGGTTCTCAGGGAGCATAGTCTGGCGGGCGCGTCAATCGCTTTGAAAAATAACTATGGCTCCATTCACAATCCTAATAAGTATCACGATAACAGATGTTCACCGTTTGTGGCGGATGTCAACACTCATCCTGACATCAGGAACAAGACCAGGCTGAACATTTGTGACGCCGCCAAAGTTCAGTTTCATGGCGGACCCGGTTACAAATCGAAATGGATATCATACTTCGGAGGTATTCTCGTCAGCACCGACCCCGTTGCACTTGACACCGTTGGCACGGAGGAAATCGAAAAGCTCCAAAAAGCGAACGGCCTACGTACGCTCAGCGGGGAAGGACGATACCCGGCTTATCTTTCAGCCGCCTCCGCCGGCATCCGCGGACTGGGAATTTCGGATCGATCTCGCATAGATGTCATCAACATGGAGCTCGCGTAGACAAGATGTCTGGTTGGGGAGGGTGGAGGCTTGCACATAATTAAGTTTATTGAGAGGTAATTGCCGACTTCCAGTGAAGGTGTGATGTAAATGAAAATCGATGAGTGTGCCTGCAACAGAAGAGAATTCTTGAAGAGGTTTGGGCTTTTCTCCGGAATAGCCGCCGGCTCTATCGCCGTGCCCTCTCTGCCCGGGCAACTGCGAGCCCGAGCAGAGACGACAGAAAGTACAGCCTCTGATGCACCTCCGCTTAAAGAAGCCCTGTACTACAAGAAACATCCAGAGATGGAGATTGAATGCGAGATATGTCCAAAGAATTGCCGAGTCGGAGACATTGAACGCGGCTACTGTGGGGCCAAAGAGAACAGGTCTGGCGTCTACTACTCGCTCGTCCACTCGCGCCCTTGTGCGGTCCACGTGGATCCGATAGAGAAGAAACCCTTCTTTCATTTTCTACCTGGAACAAGGTCTTTTTCTATCGGAACGGCAGGCTGCAACATGGACTGCAAGTTCTGTCAGAATTGGGAAATGTCTCAGGCAAGACCTGAACAGACGCGTAACTACATACTGAGCCCGAAGGAGCTGGTTCAGAAGGCAGCGCAGACGTCTTCTGCCTCCGTAGCGTTCACATACTCTGAGCCTGCGGTTATCGCGTACGAATATATGCTGGATACTGCCAAGCTGGGAAACCAGGCCGACATCCGAACAGTAATGGTCTCGAACGGATACATAAATCGCGAACCCATGCTCGAGGCCTTGAAATACTTGGGGGCCGTGAAGATCGACCTAAAAGCCTTCACGGAGAAATACTATAAAGAAGTATGCGATGCCACGTTGAAGCCTGTACTGGATGTACTCGTTCTTCTTGCGCAAAGCGACATCTGGTACGAAATAGTCTACTTGGTGTTGCCAACGTTGAATGACAGCGATTCCGAGCTGACCTCAATGTCGCGGTGGGTCGTGCGAGAACTTGGACCCGATGTACCCGTTCACTTCTCGCGATTCTATCCCATCTACAAGATGAAGCGGCTCCCTCAGACACCGATCTCTACGCTCGAGAGGGCGCGCCAAATTGCTAGAGATGCCGGGATTAACTATGCCTACATCGGAAATGTGCCCGGCCACGAGGGCGAAAGCACTTACTGTCCCGCGTGCAAAGAACCGGTGATAAGAAGGGCCGGCTACTCGATTCTTGAAACCAACATGTCCGACGGCAAGTGTGGCCGCTGCGGGAACGAGATTCCTGGAGTATGGCGTTAGCCGCTTCCTTCCTGAGCCGAGCCAGCTGCGAAGAGACTCACGCCTGAAGCCGCAAGAAGCACTGCGACCATGCCCGTCGTAGACGCCACCCCCACGACGGGAAACAGGATAACGCTGCACACCGCTGCTCCGACCCACGAACCCACGAGATCCCACGCATACGTTAGGCCCATGCTTCGCGAGGAGCTCTCCGCTGAAGAAGCCCGGTGTTCATTCTCCACATCGCCCGATGACCGTAATCCGAAGAACGCCCGACTGGCAGAACTAAACAGAGCGCCGCCAAGAGCCCCGGCGACGACCGCGAAAAGTGGAAAGATCCACTCCAGCACTACGGACCCGCCCCATTTCATTCCCGTAGCCAGATGCACGATACCCAGGAAACAAATGGCAAAACCAGCCGTCCCCATCTGAATCAGAGCAGGTCTCGCCAAGAGCCGTCTTCCCGAAGAACCCGTGCGTCTTTCGAGCGCCGTGCCGAGTGCAAGACCGACCATGTACGAGGTGAGCAGGATTCCTATCCTGCTGTAGAGACCTCCGAAGAGCAGCTGGAAGCACAGCATTATCTCGAGCTCCAATACTATGGCCGCAAATCCCGAAACCGCAAGTGCGGACAGCGCAAGTCTGCCGTGCGATCTTGCCCACGCTCTGCGTCGTCCCAGGCCTCCCCAGGCTAAGAGTGTGCCGCCCACTCCCAGTACAACGGCCCACAGAGTCCAGGAATTGTGGAAAAACCATTCAAGCGGCTTCTTCATGAAACACTCATACTCTGCGCTCCAAAGAATGAGGTCGTAGTAAAAGCTGATGGGTTTGAGATCAGTGTTAACAGGGCCTACCCTGCTGGCTTCTATTCGCTCCTCTACGTAGCGTAGACGGTCGGGTGAGAGATTTGACAGGAGGAAGTAATCTCTGACGTAAATTGTTTCAATGTCTCTCACTTCAAGACGGGAGAGAAGTGATTCCGGCGTCGCAGTTACGTAGGGATTATCTTCCCGAGAAGAAACGAAGAAGCTCCGGCCCGCAGGAATCACGATGGTGCGATCGAAAACGCTCCTAGAGGTTGTAGCCAGGGAGGCGAGGAAGGCACCCAGGTCATCGCCAATGTATTCACCCACTCCGGGAGCCGAAAAGACAAAAACACTTCCCGAAGCCAAGTGATCACGAACAAGAGCGAAAAACTCCCTGGTGTAGAACCTGTTGAGCTGCGCCGTATAGGGAGGTGGTATCTGCATGATTATCACGTCGTACTGTTCGGCGGTGCGTCTGAGGAATCTTCTTCCATCGGTCAGGTGCACCTCAAGACGCGCATCGTCCAACTCTGACATATACTCTGCCGGCAGGGTCTCTCTGCCGAGCGCGATCAGCTCGGGGTCAAGCTCTACGTAGTCTAGGTGACGAAGGTCCTTGTGCTTGAGAGCCTCCCTGACCACCCCGCCAATTCCACCACCGATCAAAAGCGCATCGTTCGGTGAAGGGTGCTGAACCAGCGAGATGTGAGCTGTCTCTTCGGCAGACCTCAGGTCTTCAGTTGTAAAAACAAGAAGTCCTTCCTGGTATACAGAGAACTGGGAGTCGAGCGAGATGACGGCGAGGTTCCCGTAGCGGGACTGACGTACGTCCACTACGTCAAACGCTCCCCATTTTCTGGATGTGATCCAGAGAGTCACCGGGTCCAGCACGCAAAACACGATCGCGCCCGCTGCCAAGAGGGTGCACAGGTGTCTCAATCCACGGCGGGAGGCCCCCTCAAACAGTGCGCCTGCCATTAGCAGATTCAGCACGCAAATAACGGCGGCATTCTGGAACGAACTCAGCAGGTGAACAAGAACGAGGCTGACCAAGAGACCGCCTCCAGCAGCTCCTGCGGCCTCGAGGAGATACACGCGCGAGACAGAAACGTCAGGTCTCTCGGCGCGGAGAAGTCTGGTGCCCAGGGGAAAAAGAAGGCCCTGGAGCAGACAGAAGGGCGTGAGGAACAGCCCTGAGCACGCGAGGGCCGTGAGAAGACCGGTCGCTTCCCCAGGAGCGGGCCTTAGTGAGGAAGGTGGAAGAGACAAGCCTATCAAGGCGAAGAGAACACTTACGCCTACCAGAGATTCGACGATGGCGAATCTCAATGTCGAGGCCACTTCAGCGCTCTCAGTATTCGTCTGTGCGGACGACGCGCGCCAAGAAACCAGCCTTCCAACCAGACCACTTCCCACCGCCGTGGATAGTAGCCAGACGGAAAGGTATATGCCTATCACCAGCTCGTTTCCGTGAAACGTGCTTATGAACTCACGTAGAAGGATGATTTGTCCTGACGTCGCAGTTAATCCGAGCAGAGCCAGCGCAGATCTACGAAGTAACATGACCAGCTCTAGGGTTGGAGAGCAAGCGCCTGCCGCACGAGATCAATCTTCTTCCCGCTTTGCCTTCGCGTCCGTGGATGAGTCTTCTCCTGTCTTCTTGCGGTTACCCTTCTGAACACCGCGCACCCTGCCAGCAACACGACGTTCCGAACGAGGAGTCCTCACTGCAAGTTTGTGTGGGTCAAAAACCATCCAGTACAGATGCCAGACGACTCCGGCCAGAAGCGCCAGAAGCGCCTCGTAGAAATGCACAGTCCTGGCAAGCTCTGACACCCAGAGAGGAAAGTGCCTCAGTGTGAAATTGTTGAAGACAAGAAAAAGCCCGGAAATCAGGATAACGAAGAATCCCCAGACCAATGTCCAGTATTCGCTCTTCTTAACGTAGCAGTATCTTAGAAATTTGGGACGTCGCTCGGAAAGCCCAAGATTGTATCCCGTGAGCGCCACGAGATCCTTGCCGTCTTGAACGTGCGGCCTGAGCTCGCGATGCTTCTCCCTGCCTCGACGTGTCAACAGAACGAAGAGTAAATGGTAGACAGCAAGTGCTATAAAAGCCACACCAGCCGCCCTGTGCAGGATTCTGCGAATCTGTTCAGGGTTCTCAAACAGCCTCAAGGGCCAAGTCCACCAAGCCTCCGGGAATCTCAGGGCAAAGCCCGTGTAGGCCAGTATTACGAAGCTCACCTGTATGCCGATGTATTGTATTCGGTCGGAGAGCCCGGGCTTCACGACTCTCTCTCGGCTCTCTATCGTTCGGAAACGGGCCGAAATCCTCCTGGCGAAGTCCGCAAGATTGTGCAGTAACATTCCGCCAACAACTAAGATGATAAGCAGGACATAGAAGATAAATACGTAGCGTACGATGCCGGTGCTGCTAGTAGAGGGAGTCGAATGAAAGTTTCCCTCAGCGAGTCGAGGGCCTGCGCCGGCATGACATCGGCCGCAGGTCTCAGAAAGATTGGCCTTGCTGACAGGGGAAGCGGGATCAGTAGAAGCAAGGACGTCGTGGTATCCGTGACACGAGGCGCAGGTCGCCACGGTCACGGAGCCAAATCTCGCGGCAAGACCATGATAGCTCTTCCGGTGAGTGCTGAGAGGATTGACCTTTATACCGGGTTTTGTAGCTATGACCATGGTCCCGTGGCAACTTCCACATGTTTCTGAGATGTTAATCCGATTTGCAGGAGAGGAAAGCTCCGAGGGCGGCCGCACCTCGTGGGCGCCGTGGCAGTCCGTGCAGACTGCAGCGTTCTCAACGCCTCTCTCTAGAGCGCGACCGTGAGCGCTTCTGCTGAGGAGGTCGGCTATCTCGCTGTGGCAGCTTCCGCACATGTCGGGAACAAGCTGCCTCCGTACCTCGGGGTCGATGTGTGGAATTTCTGTTACGGCCCAGTGGCATGAAGTGCAAGAAAGCCCTCCGTGAATCGAACCTTCAAAGATAGAGACGTCCACGAAAGGAGCTGCCTCTTTCTCCCCGTGACACATGAGGCAGTCCTCGTTGCTTTGTGAAAGGCCATCCACAACGAAGATGCTCAGAATACCTGCCAGCACAATCGAAAGAGCGATGCAAGGTGATCGTCTTGGCCGTGTCATTCCCCCCTCCGTTTGCCTCTTTGACGCAGCTTGGCGGTAGAGTACTCTACATTGTTAGACATACGAATGCAATCCACCTATGAATAGATTGCTTATGAACGTAAAAACGGCGGCGCAGAAACCAATGATAGCCAGTACTGCCGCTCTTTTCCCTCTCCATCCCTGGGTGACGCGGGCGTGCAGGTAGGCCGAGTAAATTAGCCAGACCACCAGGGAGCCCACTTCTTTCGGGTCCCACCCCCACGGTCTTCCCCAGGCCTTCCATGCCCAGATGGCCCCCGCGAACAAGGCTCCCAGAGTGAAAAGAGGATAACCGACCAAGATGGCTCTGTACGTGACGCTGTCAAGAGTCTCTAGCGAGGGAAGCCATTTCGTATCACGCGCCGACTTGAGCAGGTACATCACTGCCCCTGCACATGCGACCGCGAAAGCACCTTCCCCTATTACGGCCAGTGTGACGTGAATCTGGAGCCAATAACTCTGGAGGGCAGGTACAAGCTGGCTCTCCATTTCCTTGGGAAACAGTGAAGCCACCACGATGACGACAAAAGCAATCGGTGAGACAAAAAGGCCCAGATTGCCGGCTTTATGACGTAGCTGAAGCAGAAAGTAAAAGAGTACGATCGCCCAGGCAAGGGATGAAGCGTACTCGTACATTCCCGTGAACGGAGGATGGCCAGTGACAACCGTACGGATGACGAGGGCAACGGAGTGTGAACAGAATCCGACAAGAAGGGTGACAAATGCCAGCCGGCCAAACCATCTCTTCGGAGCACCAACGTCCAAAGCATACAGCAAGGTGGCACCAAGGTAGGCAAAAAGTGCCACCCAGAAGAAAGGTACATCGTTCTCCATCAAGTTCCCCTCCTTTTCTCACGGCCTGTTTCACTCTCAACAAGCCTGTACAGATCTTCTATTTCCTGTCTTAGCGGTAATGGGTCCTTTCTAGACAGGCCCGCTACCCTCAGTTCAGAACGCCCGGGACGCTCTTCCGAAATCCTCACCCATATCCTTCTCCAAGATACGAAAAAGGAAAGGAATATGCCCAGACTCGCCACCCCGAAGCCGGTGAACATCAAGGTGACACCTGGATTTCTCGCCATGTCTATGCCCGTGTAAAACAGTGGATAGTAGTCAGCGAAATGAAATCGGCTGAGTTCACCCTCTCCCGAATGCACATCCATTCCCATTATTAGCCAACCGCTATCAACCACTCTTCCGTCACGAGAAACCTCGACTCTGACCGCGGGTAGCCGCGGCTCCTGTGAACGACTTCCCACAATCCCCGTGGCCAGATCTTTCACAAAATGTGGAACGTAGTCCGTTACCGCCACTTCAATGTTGGTCTCTGGTACTCTCACGGTCCCTTTAAAAGGCACGTCTATCACAAGATGATTAGAGGATTCATCTTCCAGAAAGACAATCCTCGCTTCTCGAATCCTGTCAGGCTCCTGGCCGTAGCTGGCCTGATAGAAGCTGATTCCTTTATAAGTGAGGGGATGGTTTACTTCGACTACTTTGGTCAGGATTTCACGATCATTCTCCACAACGACGAGAGTTGACTTGAAATCACGTATCCTTCCTTCCTCTGTGGTTTCTATGACGAAATCATCGACTCTGATGCTGAAGTCCGAGGACGGTTCGATTTCCCTCACATCAAGAAATTCACCTATGCTGACGGGGCGCTGAATTCTGAGGCCTAGCCGTCCGTTGACTACTCCTGCGATAATTACAAGAATAACGGCAACGTGAGTCACGAGAAAGCCTATGCGCGAGATGCCGCCCTTCTGGCCCGCGAGCAGTCTGTTAGACCCGGATACAGCACTCCGTACGGCGTACCCCTTACTGCGGAGTCCTTTCTCAACGCGCTCGCATACATCGGTGGAATTTGCATATACGCTTACGCCCTTAGCGCTACTAAGAACCTCGTTATCCTCGACCCTGGGTCCGCTAAACGCCTGTCTTACAATAAGCTTGACTCTTTTGAGGGAACACAGAACAAGGTTGACGGTAACGAGGAGAAGCAAGAACAGGTACCACCATACCCGATAGATGCTACCTAGTCCCGTCGCGATTATGAACTTGCCCAGCGCTTCGCCGTATCTCAGGCTGTATTGCTCTTGTGGCGCATTCTGAAGAACGAACATCCCGAGGAAGGAAACGCATCCCACTATTAGCAACAGGAACAGACACAACTTGGGAGAGGCAAGAAATGAATACACTGATGACCAGATTGACTGTTGTTTTAGATTCTCCGGCTTTATGCCCACGGGAATGCTCACTTCCATCGGGACGTCCCTGGAGGGATGCTTCTAGTCCTCCGCCTCCTTCCCCTTCTTTTCTTCTATTTCATGTACGCCCTTCGCCATGTATTCCTTGAAATCAAACCCTTCGAAATTGGGGCTCTCCTCGTTATGACATTGCACGCAGACCGATTCGTCCACGGGCGTAACGAGGCCGGCCGCCTTGGCTTTCTCGATGTCCTTCATGATAGACACGGTCTTGTAGTCTGCACCCGCCCCGTGACAAGCTTCGCATTGCACACCCGCGAAATCAGAAGTTTTCTTTCCGATCTCATAACCTCCCCGCCCAAGACCCGTCGTGTGACACTTCAAGCATTTTGGATTCTTGTCTTGCTTTTTCTCGGGGTCCAACGCATCCAGGGCCTTGGCGTGCGGGGTACTCGACCATGCTTTGAAGTAGGGCATGTGAC
>Ga0209636_10000135_pt1 | contig 59766 bp, 55 predicted proteins | sample DeeMarSWOR152_54_FD_187464 | JGI IMG/M metagenome (GOLD analysis project Ga0209636, IMG submission 187464) | Marine sediment microbial communities from White Oak River estuary, North Carolina - WOR-1-52-54 (SPAdes) (version 2) | ecosystem: Environmental > Aquatic > Marine > Intertidal zone >...
TCGCAAGTGATATGTAGCAAAGGTCCTTTCTAGATCTGCAAAAGGGGCTATTGGGTTAGATCTATTTGTTTTGACCTTACGACGAAAACCTTATTTGGTGGTTAGTACGGCGTCTGTCTGATTTTCATTGCTAACAAGAAATATTTTGTGGCATAGTAAGGCTGAGTAAATAGAGTCCAAGTGTCGATTCTTGGTGCCGCCTTTTTATGTATCTCTTCCTCTATAGGTTTCAAAATTAATGATTTCGTTTATGGGCCTTCTTGAACGAGCCATGGGTTTTTCTGCTGGATGTCCTACTGGGATAATTGCTACAGGGCGCACTCCGTCAGGTAGATTTAGCGCTTTTTTGGCTTCCTCTTCTCTGAAGGCTCCAATCCAGCATGTTGCTAGTCCGAGGGCGTATGCGCCTAACAGCATGTTTTGGGTTGCTGCGGCTGTATCTTGCAAGCAGTAGAGATTGACGCCTCTTGTTCCATATCCTCGAGCAGATCTGATCTGGTTGGCGCAAACCACTATTACTACGGGTGCTTCTTCAATGAAAGTCTGACGTAGTGCTGCTATGGACAATCTGTGTTTAACTTCTGGTTTTCGCACAACAATGAATTCCCAAGGTTGAGTGTTGCCCGCTGAGGGCGCCCACCTGGCCGCGTCAATCAGCTTCTTGACTTCTTCTTTGGAAACATCTTCTCTCGTAAATGCTCTCACGCTTCTTCGGCTTTTAATCGCCTCAAACAAATCCAAACTGCACTTTCTCCTCTATGCCTACACAACCCATAACTTTCATAGAATTTTCAACTTAAATTATGTTACGCCAAAAGCAATATTACATATTTAACAAATAGAAAGACAAACATAGCGCAGCTTTTGAAAGAGCTTAAGTGAAAGTCTGAAACTTTTATAGTAAGGTAATAAACCTTAAGTGCTCTTCTGGCAGATGAACTCTAACCCTTCAGAAAGGAGGCGTAATCATATCTGCTCCTAAAAAAACTCGACCAACAAAGCTCTTGTACTACTATGATGCCTACTTGAAAGAATTTTACGCAGAAATCTTGAAAATAACAAGACATGACAACCGATATGGTGTACTCTTAGAGTGCACGGCTTTCTATCCGCTTGGTGGTGGACAGCCAGCGGACAGAGGAGTTATCAAAGGTAAGCATGGAGAAATCCGTGTTTCTGATGTTCGAATGGAAAAGGGTGCTGTAGGTCATTTTGGGGATGAAATCAGCGGGCAACTTGCAGAAGGTGACCACGTGAAAGGCATAATTGATTGGACACGCAGATTCGAATTGATGCGTATTCATACTGCCGCTCATTTGATGTCGGAAGCCGTAAGAAAAGTTGTGGGTAGCCCTCTGGCAATTGTTGGTTCTGGAATTGATGTGGATAAAGCGCGATTGGACCTCGGCTATGACAGGTCGATTGGTCCCTTGTTATTGGAAATTGAAAAGGTTGCAAATCAGGTTGTAAAAGAAAACAGACAAGTAGAAATAAAAATAATTCCAAGAGAAGAAGCTGAAAATTATGTGGCCAAGTTTCACGAGAGCCTAAAGATTTTGCCACCTCAGGTTCAAAAAGTCCGCATAGTAGAGATTAAGGATTGGCATGCTTGCGCCTGCGGTGGAATCCATGTAAAAGCCACTGGAGAAATAGATGCCATTAAAGTTTTGAGGCGGATTTCGAAGGGCAAAGGTGTTGAACGCTTGGAGTTTACTGCAAAAACGTCTTAAGTGTGAAATGACTTCAATAAGTGTGGATGATGACTACGAGAATCAGCAGAGCTATAGCGCTGTGATATGCCTCTCGACGGGCGATCTGACACAACATCTTTTTCTTTACAAGAATTATACAAAAAACCTTATTAACTAATTCAAATTAAACAAGAACTTGTTAAGAATCATTGGAGAATAGATTTATGCCATGCACAGTTGTCGTCTGCGGCTTCTTCGGAGACACTGGCAAGGGAAAAATCATCTCATACTTGGCATTAAAAGATAAAGCAGCCGTGACAGCCCGGGCAGGTGTTGGACCAAACGCTGGGCACACCGTAGTCTACGAGGGAAAAAAATATGGACTGCGAATGTTGCCAAGTGCCTTTGTTTATGAAAAGTGTCGCTTGCTGATAGGCCCAGGCGTTTTAGTTAATCCAGACCTTCTCCTTAGCGAGATAGAAATGACACATTCGGAGGATAGAGTTGGCGTCGACCCTCAATGTGCCATCATTGAACCAAAGCATATCAAAACAGATAAGGGAGGGCACTTAGCCAAGAAAATATTGACAACCGGCACCGGAACGGGCCCGTGCAATGCTGAGAGAGCCTTACGTATTGTCAGACTTGCAAAAGATGTTCCTAACTTACAGAAATTCTTGGCAGACGTTCCCCTTGAGGTTAACAGAGCAATCGATGAGAGAAAGAATGTGATAGTCGAAGGAACACAGGGCACGTATCTCTCTCTTTTCCACGGAACCTATCCCTATTGCACATCAAAAGATGTCACAGCTTCTGCTGCTTGTTCAGATGTGGGGGTTGGACCAACAAGGGTGAACGATGTCGTACTTGTGCTTAAAGCTTACACGACCCGTGTTGGGGGCGGTCCTCTCCCAAACGAAATTTCTGAAGAGGAAGCTGCTAAACGAGGTTGGCTGGAAATTGCCACGGTGACTGGCAGAAAGAGACGTGCTGCACCGTTTAGTTATGAGTTAGCTAAAAGAGCTGTCATGTTAAACGGAGCCACCCAAGCCGCAATCACAAAAATTGACGTGTTATTCCCAGAATGCAAAGGCGTTAAGTCTTATGACGAGCTTCCTCAAGAAGCAAAAAAGTTTGTTGAAAAAGTGGAAAAGGAAATCAAAGTGCCCGTAACGCTGATTGGTACTGGACCTGGAGCCTGGGAGATCGCGGACAGAAGAATCGAGTGAAGAAGTCAATTTAGAAAGTCGCTTGTAGCTATATATTTTTTGAATCTTCATGCGCAAGCGCACTATTAATAGGTGAATACTGTTGACAAAAAACCAAGATGCAGCTTCTTCATTGGAGGAGTCCCGCTCTAAGAGAGCCATTAAATCATTGCTCCTCACGCATGTATTTCTAGGGGATTCTTGATTCCAAAAACTCTGATGAAGTGACAATCAATGCCAAGAAATCAATAATTGTACTGTAGTCAACGAAATGTCCGATGAGATGTGGAAAATTTATCAGGGAAAACATCTCATTGTGAAGACAACTGGAGAAGTTTCAAACTTGAGATATCCCGAAAGAAAATGGATGGAATGATCACCGTGAAGGGTCGAAATCTTGGAAGGTTTCTTGAAGTGCTTTCTTCTATGCGAAGCATTCGAAGTTTGATCTATGCATGTTCTGTGATCTTTTTTTTGGCATTAATCTTGTTTCCACCAATTCTTGGGATAATCCTCAAATGGGATTTGATAGGCCAAATCTTTGAGAACTTAAGCTTGATGTCTAGAGCAATACCAGCCATCTACGCGTCTTTTGCAATCGCTTTGTTTGTTTCAATCATAGACGTAGTCGCTGGTTTGCCGATGGCTTGGTTCATTTGGAAGGGAAAATCTAAATGGCTAAACACTCTCGACACACTTGCCGATATTCCTTTCATCGTCCCCACCGTGACTCTTGGCTATTCAATATGGCTATTCTGGAGCAGTGAAACTCAAGGTATCTCCTCGCTTTTTGGAACAAGTCTTGTATCACCAGGTTGGCTCCTGATAATTCTAGTCCATTTCGTTTTCTCCTATCCCGCAGTGGTCAGAGTGATGATTGGTGCCCTCTTTGACTATAAACGAACGTATGAGGAAGCATCCAGAACTCTGGGGGCAGCGCCAGTTACTGCGGACAGAACCGTAACGTTCCCGATACTCAAAACATCTTTTATTGCAGCTTTCACATTGGCATTTGCAAGATCAATATCTGAGACGGGTGCAACCGTTATAGTTGCAGGAACCTTTGAGAACGGACCAGTTCTAATTAATAACCTTAAAACTACACAACAGTCTGGATACGAAAGTGCCTTGGTTTTCGTTAGTTTCATTCTGATAGCGGTTTCTTCCATAATCTTCGCAACCATCACAATACTTGGCCCAAAACTAAAAATATCAGTAAGAAAAGTTTGGCCGGTCACTGAAAGAAAACTGAGTAGCCAAGGTCTCGCACACTTCAGAAACACTTCAACTCTCTTGGTGTTCTTTATTCTAGTTCTCATTCCTTCACTTTTCGTCGCTCTTCCAACCATAAACGCCATTTCAAACGGTACGCTCAACGAAGCACTGAGTAGCAAGGGTATTTGGCAAGGATATTGGCAGAGCCTTTTCTTATCATATGGTGTGGCATTCGTCGCAACTTTGTTGAATACTGTAGCTGGTTTGCCGATGGCAATTCTTATCGCCAGAAAGAGGTTTGGAGTGTTCACTTCAACAATTCTGGATGTGCTAGTGAATATTCCTATGATAGTTCCATCAATTGCGCTGGGTGTCTCTCTCAGCATTTTCTGGAACAATTTCCCATTTATACCTGAAATTGGATTGTTGATTTTCGCTCATCTCTCAATTACCTATCCTTACTTTGTAAGGTCAATGACCGCTGCCATTGAAAGAGTTGACATAGATTTGGAAGAAGCCTCTAGGACGCTTGGAGCCAAGCCATTTACAGTGTTTAGAACAATCGTTCTGCCTCTAACAAAATATTCTTTGTTTGCAGGTGCAATCATGATGTTCACCAGAAGCGTTAGTGAGACTGGTGCCACTTTGGCGGTGATAACTGAACTGAAAACTGCCCCGGTTTTATTGGTTGAATGGGTCAAACAAATCGTGCCAGCCAGTCCTAAGGAAATTGGTCTTGGATGCGGCTTTTTGATCGTTTTGTCCTTCGCTATCTTATTAATTCTAAGGGGCACGGTTAAAGGAAGATATTAACATGTTTAATATACTAGTGAAATGTATCCTCATCTCAAGCTTACGGGGCTACTGGAATGCCTGAAGTACGCATAGAGAATGCCACAAAAAAATACGGCAAAATTGTTGCAGTAGAAAACGTAAGCCTTCACGTGCACGACAAGGAGTACTTCGCTCTCATAGGTCCCAGTGGATGCGGCAAAACCACTCTGCTCAGATTAATTGCGGGTCTAGTTCAACCCGACGAGGGAAAAATCTTCATTGAAAATGAGCTTGTCACTCATATTCCACCAGAAGACAGAGGAATCGGATTTGTCTTCCAAACTTACGCTCTTTTTCCGCATATGAACGCTTGGGACAACGTAACTTATGGACCGCGAGTGAAGGCATGGGAAGAAGACAAACGCGAAAGAATTGGACGAGAAATGCTTGAAATGGTTAAACTATACGAACGTTCAGATGCTATCCCAAAAGAGTTGAGCGGCGGCATGATGCAAAGAGTTGCTCTAGCTAGAGCTTTAGCCGCAGGGGCTAAGCTTTTGTTGTTAGATGAGCCCTTAGGCGCCTTAGACGCTAAGATTCGGTTTGAGTTACGATATGAAATCAGAAAACTTGTGAAAGACTTGGCGCTGACCGCAATACATGTTACACATGACCAAGGTGAAGCAATGGCAATCTCCGACAGAATCGCTGTTATGAAAAAGGGTAAAATCTTGCAGGTTGGGACTCCTCAAGAACTGTATATGAAGCCTAAACACATTTTTGTTGCTAACTTCATTGGCGAATCCAATTTCCTTGAAGGCTACGTCGTGGACACTGAAGACAAGGGCTGTATTATAGAGTTGCGGGGAGGATTAATTGTCAATGCTGCTGACAAAGCGAGAAACAAGGAAGAACGCGTTGTTTTAGGGGTTAGGCCAGAAACGCTTAGCATAGAAAAGGGGCATAAAAAAGGATTGAACTGCCTTCCGGGCCGCATAGAACGTTTCCGATTTGAAGGCACTGACGTACGTTATGAGGTTAGACTTAAAAACGAAGACACAATTGTGATTATTCGTCCAGCCTTGATGGGCGAATGGTTCAACGAAGGTGAAAAAGTCACGGTTGGTTTCCCACAAGAAAAAAGTTATGTGTTCACCTATCCAAGTATAGGATTAAGGAGCGAACTTGCCCTTGAGTGAACTGATAAAATGGTTTGAAAAAAGAAGAGAAACAAAAATCATAACAATTATGCAGCAACACTTAGCCACAACCATAAGCGCCGTCGAAGACCTAGAAAGAGCTATCAAAGCATCAGCAAACAACGACGGAAAAAAGATGAAAGAAAGCATTGTGCGCGTGACAAGCGCAGAGAAGGAAGCCGACAAGCTCAGAAGAGACGATATGCGAGAACTTGCACGCGGAGAGTTGCCACCTGTCGACCGAGAAGATCTTATGCACCTGATGAAACGCATCGACATGGTAGCCGACTGGAGCCGAGAATCAACGCGGATACTGGGCGTCATTTCACCGAAGGATATACCAGACAACCTAAAGGAGGCAATGGTTAAAATGATGAAAGGCACAAGGGAATGCGCAGTTGCACTGAGAAGATGTGTAAGTCGCATGACGGAGAAACCCGAAGATGCCTTGAAAGCGGCAGATGAGGTAGAGCGACGGGAAGAAGAAGTGGACGCTCTGCACGAAAACGCTAGAAAGCAACTTGCTAAGGAGACAGAAATGAAAGTCGGAGTAGCGATTATGCTCAATCAGCTTTTGGAGGCCATTGAAACAGTTGCTGACTGGTGTGAAAACGTGTGCGACCAAGTAAGAGTAATTGTTGTTCGCCGATAGTTAACGGTTAAAGGAGGCAAGAGGCATGCCAAGTATAACTATCTATTTCTGTGAAAGTTCGTATTAAACTATGTTGTTTTTAAAGAATTTCATTTCCCTATGGTAAATAAGCATATCGTAGTTGTTATCGGAGTAAATAATTAGATGTATATAAACTCAGCTTTTCCTGCAATTGCGCGCGATGGGACAAAATCGGAAATAATCTCAGGTTGAACATTAGAATATGCCGCAAGTTTTACATTGGGAGTGTGCAGTAAGACTAGGGTCGCTTTCTCTGGCCTTCCCATGCAAAGCAGTGATATAGAGATTAGTTATTCAATAAGTCATAAAAGCTAAATGGGGTTAAATGAGGCAACCTAACCTTAAGGAAGGAATCTGATGAGAGTCCTATTTATAGAGCCACCAAGAGAATTCTGGTTTGTTATGGGAGAATATCTTCCACCACCCTTTGGAATCATCCAGCTTGCAGCATACTTGGAGAGGGAAGTTGAAGACGTTGAGATAGAAGTGTTAGACTGCACAGCACGGGAGCTAGGTTGGAGTGAAATTAGAAGAGAGGTTGAATCCTCAAGTCCTGATATTGTGGCTGTTAGTGCATTTGCGACTTGCAATGTCTACTCAGTCCTGAGAACACTTGAGATCGCCAAGATGGTGAACCCTGACATCCTCACAGTTACTGGTGGTCAGCACTTCACAGTAACGGCCCAAGAAAGCCTGGAAAAGTATCCTGAGATAGATGTTATCGTCAGAGGAGAAGGAGAAGAAACCTTAACCGAACTCGTAAAAAGCTCAACTGAAGAATCTCATCTCTCACGTATAAGGGGATTATCCTGCAGGCATAATGGAAGGATCATACACAACAACCCAAGACCACTGATTAAAGACCTGAATAGTCTCCCTTATCCAGGATATCACTTCGTCAAAGATCTTGTCCGCAAATACCATTTTGCTGCAATGGCTGGTCGCAATGCCCCATATGCTCTTGTTGAAGGCTCAAGAGGGTGTTCCCATAAGTGTACATTCTGCACTCAATGGAGACACTGGGGCGGAGTTCAAAGACTCAAGAAGCCAGAAAGGATTGCGGATGAAATAGAGTTCTGTTATAACAACTATGATAGCCGATTCATCTGGTTGACAGATGATGATTTTGGACCAAGCACCAGAGCAGATAGCCTTGCTGATGAGCTTCTGAAACGCAATTTGGGAGATGACCTCATGCTGTTCTTTCAATGGAGATGTGATGACGTCATCAAAAATGAAGAGATTCTGCCTAAACTGAGAAGAGCTGGTCTCTACTGGGTTATGATGGGAGTGGAGAGTCCTAGAAACTCAACTCTGGAAAGTTTCAGGAAAGGCATAGATGCTGAGCAAGCAACCAAAGCAGTGGAGTTATTGAAAGAGAACGATATATTTTCCCATGCCATGTTCGTTATAGGAGACCGAAAGGACACAGCAGAGTCAATAGCACAGGTGAGAAAGTTTGCCAACGAGTTAGATCCAGACTTCGCAATATTCACTGCTCTCACACCCTTTCCTGGAACTGAAATCCATCAAGAGGCGAAACGAAACAATTGGATTGAGGATTTCAATCTCTCTCATTATGATATGGCTCATGCAATCATGCCCACTGAAACATTGTCAAGGATTGAAGTGCAGGAGGAACTCTACAACTGTTACCGAGATTTCTATGGTAAATGGAGAAGAAGACTGGGAGGATTGCTTTCAAGCAATAAATTGAAGAGCAGGCTCTATAGACACATGATGGGGCAAGGTGTGGTAAGACAGTTCAAGAACCTTATTCCGTTGAGAGTTTGATTCGTTTAATTGTCAGCAAGATAGAATCTGCTGTAGTTCAGTGCGCACGCAATTTATTAATCTAAGAATTTTCTTACTTAAATTATTAATGCAACTTAAGATTAGATACTGAATCAAAGAGAATCAAAATGGAGATGAAAATAAAGTTGAAAGCAGTTTCCGTAATATTGTTTGTGCTGTTGTTTCTCGGTGTATTGACGATGGTTGATGTTGCTGAGGCTTCACCCACTAATGTTGCTTTAGACCACTATGGGACACCTCTAATCATAGACCCGACGCTGATTCCAGGCACTCAGTTCACGATTAACATGACCTTGGACTACGTTGAACCTGATCTTCTATGGGCATACCAGATATGTCTCAGCTTCAACGCAAGCGTGTTGCACGGCGTGAGCGTTGAGAATGGTCCGTTCATGGCGAGTAACGGAGGAAGTGTTATAGTGATACACGGGTCGGGATTCAACAACACCGTGGGCAGGATGGGCATATTCGCAGCATACCTCGACCCAGTGGAAAAATTTCCCGAGGGCGGATCTGACGAACACGGTGCTCTATGCACCATTACCTTTGAGGTTGTCGGATACGGAGACTCTCACATAACGATGGGAGCGGGTTTTCCTGTGGGAGAGACACTTCTCGGCAACAGAACAGGCCACGTGCTAATATCCAAAAAATTGAATCCAGAATGCTTCACTGACGCGTACTTCACAAACATCGGTGCTCCAGTTGCATTGTTTAATTACTCGCCTTCGGAGCCCGCTGTTGGTGAAACTGTTACTTTCAATGCCTCGGCCAGCTACGACAATGACGGTTACGTCGAGAGTTATGACTGGGACTTCGGTGATGGAGCCACAGATACAGGCATGATAGTGACACACGTCTATGCAACAGCAGACACCTACCTTATTACTCTGAACGTTACCGATAACGATGGCTTAACCTGTACTTCCACACAATCAATCACCGTTGCAAAGTTGAGTAGCGCAATCTCGATGTCTATGTCTGCTACAAACATTGTTCTCGGTGAGAGCACTATTATTAGCGGTTCCATAACTCCAACACGGGTTGGAGCAACCGTGAAGATATACAACAGGCCCAGCGAGGAAGAAACTTGGAATATTCTCACAGCCATTGCAACAGACGACAACAGCCAGTACTCATGTGCTTGGATGCCCTCTACAACGGGAACCTACGAGTTCAAAGCCCTCTGGCTAGGAGACGCTGACACTCTCCCAGCGGAAAGTTCGATCCTGCAACTTCACGTTGACTCTCCAACGCAGAACCTAAGCTACGCTGAACTGCAGTCTAATCTAACCAATCTGGAGTTGAAGGTCAACAACCTTGAATCGGATAAGACCAATCTGGAGTTAACGGTCAGCGACCTTGAGTCGGATAGGAGCAACCTACAATCTCAAGTAGACACTTTGAACTCGAATATTACTAGCCTAGAATCAGAAGTCACCAGTTTGGAATCGGAAAAGACGTCACTAGAGTCGCAGGTTAGTGGTCTACAATCTCAAATCACTACGGCAAGGAACCTAGCATTGGTGGCAATAATGATAGCAGCTGTTTTCGCTGTCACAACATTCTACTTTGCAACTAGAAAACGCAAAATGAAAACTGTTTGAAATTAAACCTTCTCTTCTTTTTTCATTGAACATGAGTATCACGCAAGATGAAGCAAACACTGAAAAAGGGGAAGTTGAGACGCAGAGTCGGCCTGTTCTGTTTCAATCGCCTTTTTCAAACAGCAAGTAGTGGTTGATAGCCATCATTGCCCCGATTCCAGCACAGGCATAAGTGTGGAGACGCCAACCATTCCTCTGGAATTTATCAATTGTTTCACCCACCTTCTTATGATCACCAACTTGCACGCACATCCATTCTTTCAACTCAACATCACCTTATGAAGAACTTTGGACAAGCTTAAGCTATAATAGTTTGCAAGCGAAGAAGGGAATAGGAAGGAATAGCCTATGGTTTACAAGAAATGTCGGCATGGCAAGTGGTGTTGCAGCTGGTGCACCTTCCAGCGTGAAGACTATAAGGTAGTTATTGATCATGAGAATACAGAAAATGGGTGATCTTGTTTGGCACGAACATTCAAAGAAATAACGATCAACGTATCCGAGCTACGTGATGTAGAAGGAGAAAGCATCAAAGATCTTGCGGAATTTTTAGAGGAGAAAGTTGAAGCAAAAATCGATGTGGGTAGCAACGAAATTACAGTGAAAACTGGAAATGAAGGAAAAGCTGTTCCCTCAAAATCTTATCTACGCGTGCTTCTTCGCAAATTTCTGCACAAGGCAGAGTTAAAGGGTGAGTTCCGGGTGATTTCCGGCGGAGAAGACGTTTTGATGATAAAGGTCCGAAGAGAAGCTAGGAGCGAGTAGAGAACCGTTCTGCCCCAATCTTCCGTTTCTTTTCGAAAGCTTCTTGCAGTTTAAACAGGTAGCCTCTTGCTTGCCAGGTCTTCTCACGAGCTTTGACCAAATTGTTGCTATCAATGTTGCTTTTGGCTTCTTTGAGCACGTTTAGCGCGGAGGTGAGGGCTGGTTGTATTTCCGTCTGTTTAGAGGAGGATTTATGTTTCGGGTAGAAGCTTTCAGCTTCGTTGGAATGGAGAAGTGAAAGAAGGAAAAGACAATATTCAACATCTGATGAGGCTCTCCAGACCAGGTTAAAGATTTCTTCCTCTTTTTTGTCTGAAAATAGTTTCATAGAATTTTCTAGGTGACCAATTGCAGATGAAATGGCGCTAAGTATTTTTTCTCGGTTCATCTTTTATACCCAAGCATAGTGAGCTTGTTGAAGAGGATTAAGATGTGTGAAATAAGTTTTCGGGTTACTCCTCAATGAATACTCTGCTGACATTGTTTTCCTTTTCAACACGTATAACGTGTTCAGCCTTTTCGGCGAAGGCTTCACTATGAGTCACAGCGATTATCTGTTCAATCGCCTTAAGACGGGATATAGCTTCGGCTAGACGGTCTATGGAGCCGTCTTCTCTGCCTAGGCTTTCTGTGGGCTCGTCTAAGAATAAGATATATAGTCCATGCCCAGTTCTCGACTGCATTATAAGTTGTCCCAGTCCTAAACGGTAAGCGAAAGCTAGTAAAGTTCGTTCGCCGCCTGAAATGTAATTCGTATCTCGTTCGTAGCCTTCTTCGCTTTGAACAATAGGCGTGTAAGTTTCATCAATCTTAGCTAGGAGTGTGGACCCAGCGGCTCCAACAAGGTCATCTAAGACTTGCTGAACCATTCTTTGTAGATAGGCGACAAACTCGCTTCTAAGTCGAGGCTGAATACTTCGGTAGGCGCCTCGAATTCCACCGATAATTTCCAGCAGTTTCCCAATTTCTTCCATGCGTTCCATTTTCTGCTGGGCATTATCTAAGCGTTGCCTTGCGTCTTCAATTCTGGTTGTAATGTCACGTTTTCGAGTTTCTTTCAATTGTAAGCCGTTCTTTAGCTCTGAGAATTGAATGAAGGATTCATCTCGGAGTTTTCGGGTTAATTCTAGTTGTGTAAGGTCGAATTTGGCAATTTCATTTCGAATGGCAGCAAGTTGCTCTCGAAATTCCTTTTCTTGTTGCTGTCTTTCTTCAAATTCCGTTGAAAGCTTTTCCAAAGACTGCTGTTCTTCGGCGATTCTGCTTTGCAAGTCGATAATTTTCGGCGCGAGAGTTTGCAAGCTTAAAACAACATGACTAACAACATTGCGCAGATTTTCTAGTTCGTCTAGGTTTGTCTGCAACTCAGCTAAGGCTTTTTCTCTTTCAGAGTCTTCCTTTGTCAGCCTTTCCATTAGACTCGTTTTATAGTCTTTATTAAGGGACTGCAAACATAAAGGGCATTTACTCTCGGCTGTGAGGTTGGAAATTCTTCGCTGGTTGTTGGACATCTCCTTCTTAACAGCTTCTTGTTCGCCTCCAATGCTTCTTATCTGTTCTTCTAAGGTCAAAAGGTACTTTCTCATTTCTTCGGTTGTTTGCTCATGGATTAGTCCCTTTTTTTGAAGGGTTCCACGATGAGATTCTTCTTGGGTTTCGAAGGTTTTTAGTTGTTCCATAATGTTACTGATAAACGTGTTTTTTCTTTCGATTTCGTTGGCTAATTTGCCACATATGTCTTCTATGTTCAAGATGTGGGTTTGTAATTCGGTTTCTTTTCTCTGCAGTTCTTCGGTTTGCGTCTTCAACTCTTCTAGGCTTTGGAGCTTGGCTGTGGCTTCGTTAAGTGCGGTCTCTGCCTCTGCAAGTTTCCTTTTTAAATCTCCAAGTTCGCCTTCGATCAGTGAGAATTCTTCAACCGACTTATGGTATTCGGCTTGAAGCTTGTCCAATCCAAGAATGTCAAGGTCCCGTTCATAGACTTTCTCTTGACCTTCGTATTCTTTTTGAACTCCAAGCATATTGCTCCATGCAACCTCGTAGTCGGAAAGCCCGAAGAGTTCGTCAAGCCTTTTCTGGCGTTCTCTTGGTCTCATGTCCAATAATTCTTTCAACTGCTCTTGTTTAACCCAAATAATTTCTCGGAAGATATCTTTGTCTAGTCCTGTGATGGCTTTCAATTGTTCTGCAACTGCTCCGCTTTTGACGCTAGCAACGAGTTTGTCGTCTTCGCAAAGCTTGAGTTGCTCGGTATCTTGGCTTATGCTTTTGCCTCGTCTCTTTAGGGCTCGTGTAAGCGTGTAGTTTTTACCAGCATGCACAAATTTCAGAGTCACTTCACATGCATCTGCTCCTTCTCTAAGAAGATACTCGAAGCTTCTGCCAATTGGATCACCGAAAAGTGTGAAGTCGATGGCATAAAGCACGCTGGATTTTCCGCATCCCACACCACCGACCAGACAGTTGAAGCCGCTGCCAAACTGAATCTTAGACTTAACGTGGGAGCGAATGTTTTCCAGCTCTACGCTTTTAATCCTCATGTAGGAAAGCCTCCAATTCGTCTCGCACCTTGTCTTCGTCTTTTCTCGCCAGTGGTTCGAGAATATTGACCGCCAATCTTGAAATCTTTTCAGCTTCATCTCTATTGTAGCGTTCACTAAAGATTTGTAGGAAATATTCGAAAGCCTTCGTTTTAATGTCCTTTAACTCGCCTTCGAATATGGACCGAATAACCTCCTCTGAAACTGCAATTTCCCGCAGACGCGACAGGGGACGCACAATCAGAGCCTTTTCCGCAGCGTTTCTAATCCGCGTGATGTCAACCTCTGAACGATTAGCCTCAGCGGGCAGAACCCCCTCCAACACAGGGACGATGATTACGCCCTCCTCATCCGCTTCCTTCACGAGTTGCACCGCTGTTTCGGTAATTTTGGCTGGAAGAACATTGTTAAAATCGCGCTTCAAAATGACAAAACGTCGCGGTCTTTCAAGTCTAATCCGGTTAAGCTTTGGAACACCTTTCTCGTTCACTTCCACATGGTAAAAGCCCTTTTCGATTTCAGCATCCTCGTAGCTCACGGTTTCAGTGCAGCCGCTATAAATGAGCATCCCGTCCTTAAACTTGTTCCTAGAAGGTTTGTGAACATGGCCTCCCGCGAAGTAGTTGAAGCCTTCTGGAATCAACTTCGGCGAAGCTTCAGCTTCCATATGAGGCGGCGTAACACTTGGAAGGTCCAAAGCCATGTGAAAAACAAAAATGTTGAACAATGAAGGATCTGGTGAAGGCTTATGTTGCTCTAGAAAGAGGGGTAACTGCTCATCTGTTCGTCGTCTGGTTCGGAAATTGGGTACTCCGTAAACATAGCAACTGTCGTTATGCCAACAAGCGCCTTCGTGACGAGGCAAGTAATAGATTAAGCCAGCGCTGTCAAGCGGATTCAAAATTGTGCCAGTAACCATGTTAGGTGCCGCATCGTGGCTTCCGTCGACAGCAAGAACAGCTATGCCGGCCTCTTTTAACCTTCGGAAGTTTGTGATAGCTGTTTCTAAAGTTACATTTGACGGTCTAGCATGATGAAACAGGTCGCCAGCGACAATTATGAAGTCGGGCTTCAACTCGACGGTTTTGTCCACAACCTCGCAGAAAGCCATGTCAAAGTCTTGGCGTCTCACATCTAAATTATACTGTGCATAGCCCAAATGTAGGTCAGCCACGTGAACGAAACTGAAAGGCTTCACTGTCACATTCTCCCTTCTCTCTAACTATTTTATGCGTTGCCTTTTAAATATGAGAGCGTAGTGAAAGTATTGCGGATTTAGAAGGTTTAATCATTGAGTCGAGAATATCCTATGCGTCCTATTGTTGGTGTAGGAGCTCTCATCCTTAAAAGCGGAAAACTTCTCCTTGTTAAGCGAGGAGCAAAGCCTGGGCAAGGCAGATGGAGCATACCTGGTGGACTCGTAGAATTAGGTGAACAAGTCAGAGACGCTATAGTTCGAGAAGTTAAAGAAGAGTGTGGATTGGACATCAAGGCAGAAAGACTTATGGACGTTTTTGACAGCATCACACGAGACGAGAAAGGAAGCATTCAATATCAATTTGTCGTAGTTAACTTTCTTGCCAGAATTGAAGGTGGAATCCTAAAAAATGGAGACGACGTGCTTGAAGCAAAATGGGTTCCAATAAACGAGGTGGAGAAATACAACCTTACAAACTCGTTTCGAGCTTTTTTCCAGAAGCATCTCAAAGAGTTAGAGCAACTCTCTTCTTCCAGATGACTATTGTAACCTGAGAATATTTCACTTTTTTACATGTGTAAAGTGTGCAAAAGAATGTGAGCAACACTTCTAACGACAAGCGATAGCCCTGCAACAACGATGAATCCGGCGAGAAAAGCAAACCAACCAACTGCTTCAGTCAGCAAAAGACCTACAAAGAAAGCTAGACCAAGCCAAAAGACGAAGCTGGAGACTGTTCCAGCCTTATCGCTTATAGAAGAACGAAAAACAAACCTCAAAACTAGAATCAATATTTGGAAGAGGCCGTAACCAACACAGAACTGCTGAAATGCGCTGTATACAACCTTATGATTCCATTCAGACCTTGGAGCTGGCAAATAAATGTCTTGAAATGCCTCTTCAAGATGGAAGTCTTCAAAGAAGGCAACAACTGCATCTTTGAGGTCGGGTGTATTTAGCCAAATTAACCCTACTAAGATGAGGAAGAAGCCGAAGGAGATGAAGCCGATTTTTTGCGAAACCCACTTGCTTTTCAAAGTCATCGAATCCGCCTTCTCTTGCATGCTGACGTATAAATGCTATGTTTGCCCTTTTTAAATGCTTACAATCTAACCGAAAAAGTCAGCTTATCTAGAAGCTAGTGTTTTGGTTGAAAAATAATCGGGTTTGTCCCATTGTTTGAACATCTAAAGCGCGTACTTTGACAACTATTGGGAAGTCTTTTACAACCCCGCCTAGAAGGAGGCAATGACGAGGCGGCAAATCTCTGGCTATAGACTTAACCGTTTCCGAATCCACCTTAGCTGCTCGGCTCACGGTTTCTAAATCATGTGCATTAGTGAAGTTGAAGAGGAAAATATTGTCGGCTTGGCGGTAAATATTCTCTCTTATGGTGTCGGGTTGATTAGTAACAAAAGTTGTGAAGACGCCAAAATGCCTCATGCGAGTGACAATGTCGTTCCAATAGGTTTCCCGCAGATAAAGATGCGCCTCTTCAGCGACAAGGAAAACAGCTCTTAATTTCCAGCTAGTAAGCATTTCCACAAGTTTTCCGAGCAAGTATTCAACCACAATTTGGCGGTCCGCAAACGATGTGTCACGGAGATTAATAACAAGGGCTCCGCCGGTTCGAATCTTTCGGAAGTAATCTTCAAGCGTTATCGCCTCTGAAGGATTATCCGTTAAGAAGCCAGAGTTGACCAATGCATAATAACGAGAAAACAAGGCGTCTTTAACATGATGATTACATTGCCAGTTTCGTATTGCTTCACCGAGTTCGTGCAAACTTAGCTTTGCATGTTCATTAAGAAAACGCCATATGCGTCGAAATTCTCTGGCTGACGTGCCTGGTAAGTTCAGCGCATGAATAAGAATGTTGAGCATCACACGCAGTTTTATCTGAGATAGCATGACTTTGAAGTTGCTGGATGGTGTGAGTACATGTATTTTTGTGTAGTGTTGGTTCTTCTTGCCATCTGAAGTATGGTCCAAATGGGCATACTCACCGTTAAGGTCTAACACAGCAACAGGAGCGCCATAGTCGATCAAACTTAGAACAAGAAGCTTAGAGAAATGTGACTTACCCGTTTCTTTCTTGCCTGTAATTATATTGAGTTTACCGTCGAATGCTGTGGCGTCAACTCTGAGTGGTGAAGAGCCCTTGGTTTCGCCAACATAAATCGGCAGTTTTTCGTTAATCTTGAGCAATGCCGCAAGAGCTGTGGTTGAAAGCTTTTTAACAGTGGATTGACTACGCGAAGGTAGCCAAGCCGAGCTAACACTGAGTTTTCCGTTTTGAATTGTGCCTCTTATCTTACATATAATAAGGCGCGCGTCTTGGATCAGGGTTATCTGAGACGCAACATCTAACGGGTCAAGGTTCTCGCCGTTAACAATGTCGCCATTGTTAGTTGAGTCACGTAGTAGCTCCTCCAGAATGCCCGGAATGTTGGCGAACTGAACGTCTATGACTTGGATGAGCAAAGCTTTGTCTTGCTTCGGGTCTCCAACCTGGATGTAGTCTCCTTTCTCTACGCTTTCGTTTGGAAGGCATAAGATTTGAATGGTGTTGCCCTCTTTTCTGTAGAGCCTCATATTTTGAGCCTTCTATGAGCCCTTTTAGCTTTCTGGTCCTTTGCCAAAAGGTCCGAAAAGCAGTCTGCGCATGTTTGGTCTTGTGACGATTCTTAGCTGGTGCGTTTGGGCTAGGAAGCGCTGTATGCCTATGACCTCGTTTGCTGTGAAAGTTGAATATATGTGTGCAAGCCGTAAGGTTTCCGGATAGCTTTGCAGAAGAACCTCATTGCCGATCAGGCGCTGAGCAGCTTCAACAGCCCTTTCCTGCGGAAGTCTGAAGTCTATGTCAAGTCTAAAAGAGCAGTTCCCTTCGCTTAGCTTGGCCACGTAAATGTTGCCTAAAAATTGTATTGCCTTAGAGAGATTCATTGGATAGCCATTTATCTCGAGTAGGCATGGCGGCGTGCATTTACCGATATAGTCAGTAAGGCGGTATCCAAGCAGGCGTAGACGGGTTATCTTTGTAAAGGCTAGAACTATGTTAGAACGATTTCGGGCTGTTTCTAATAGGTGCGATATGACTGCGACTGGGGCGTCTTGTGTACCTGCAGTGAGGGAGCCATCCCATAAGATGAGGCTTTTTCTAGTTTGAGCGGCAATGCTCATTTGTAGCCAGCGCTCGAGCAGTGCACCTAGGCGAGTTGGCGCGTAGATGAGGCTTAACGTGCTTGTGTAATCTAGGGTTGGCTGTTCAAGAAATGAATACTGACGGAAGAGATGGTAGACTTCGTTTTTGTTTTCTTCTGTTATATGAAACGGAAACGGTCCAAGGCGTAGGTAGCGATATTGGTGTTTCTGTTTCCAGACGACTGCAGCTCTTATGGCGCAGAGGATACCGATGTCTGTTTCGCCTATTTTCATGCTGGAGACATCGACTGCTATTATTGGGGTTTCATCTCTAATTGGTTTAAGCGGGATTGACTTGAGTTTGGCTTGACTAGATTCAGTGAGTAAGTGTGTTGTTTCTTCTAGCGTCTGAGTTGCTGTGCTTGCAGGTTGTGTTGTTGTGTAGGGTTGAAAAAGCTTGCTGTTTTTCATGTTTCTGAGGGTGCGGAGGCTTAGCTGTATGAAATGTTGGGGAAGTTGGAGGTCTTGTACTGCCTGTGGAAAGTTATATTTCGGAGTTGTTGTATATTGGTATTGTTCAATCAATTAGATTCACCAATTAGCAGTATAGGAAGGTGTTGGGTATTTAAATGTTGTGCATGAACAAAATGCACAATACAATAAACAATATAAGATTCAAGTGAAAACAAATGAGCGAACCTTCACAAGAAAAAGACCAAACAATCCACGTCAAAATGAAAGTCGGCAATATAGAATTCGAAATAGAAGGCACAATAGATCAGTGCAACGAAGCTGTAGGAAAATTCCTCTTAACGGTAACTGACAAACTAAAAGAAACACAATTGATTTCTGAAAGAGAAGCACTCCCAGCGAGAGCAGAAACATGCAAAGCGATCATACAAAAGCTATGGCAAGAAAGCTGGTTCGTAGAACCGAGAGGACTAGGAGAAGTCCACAGCGAAATGGCAAGATTAGGCTATCATTACGACCGCACAGCAGTAGCCCATGCGCTAGTCGACCTCGTTAAAGACAACATATTAACACGAGAGGGAAGACCTAGACGCTACCGTTATGCACAGAAAAGACCGCCAAGCCGTAAAATATAGCTGATTTGGATACCGAAAATGTCTTTAGACTTGACTTTTAATTTTTGGTAAAATCTCCTTTTGAACGCGTTTAGTTCCAATTGTTGCTATTCTGTAGTTTCCATTTTCTATCTTAACAGCTACTCCTTCTTTGCAAAGTTCGCCCAGTCTTGTGCTTGTTATTTTCATGCTTTTTCCAAGTTTGGCTTGCAGTTCCTCTCTCGTTAGCCATTCTCTTTCAAACTTTCCCAGCTTGTAGCCTATGTACGCCGCTGAAAGGTTTAACAATAGAGTTTCATTGTCTGTCAATTTCTGTCTCGGAATCAGAAGTTGCGGTCCTTCGGGCGTTATTGAAATTACTTCTTTGAAGTCTTCGATAAGTTTCTCCAAGTCAGCTGTAAGCGTTATTTTGCGGGCTAAATCAAAGGATGGAATCATTTCACAGAAAAATCGGTTTACATTAACCCAGACGTCATTTGCGTTTCCCGTAAAAGTCTGCTCAACATCTCTGTATTTTACATGAACCGTGACCATGCCAATCTCCTTGGTCTTACTCAATTAATTTTTCACCGTTGTAAGCTTTCATATCTGGAACTATATTAGACAATATCTAGAGGTGTACGTGTCTCTGCGAACACTTGCCTAACGAGTTGAAGTTCTTAACCTTGGCAGTACGTCGTCTTCTATCCATTTCTCGCCTTGCATTGTCAGCTTGAACTCTGGCTTTGCCGGATCTGGCTTAAACACTAGGCGTCTCTTAGTCATTTCATTCAGCCTAGCAGGCACCATAGATTTGATTCCACTCGATAACAGTAGTCGGTTAATTTGACTAGACGTATTCACTTTCTTTTCTGAAGCGTATAGGACTAATCCTATGGCTTCATAATGTGAAATTTTCTCCCGAGTTGTGATGACTGGTCCTTCGGTTGTTAGTTCCATGATGCCTTCAAGCTGAGTCTTCACGGGCGGAGCTAACTTCACCGAAACAACGTTGCTCATCTCGTTCAAGAATTCTGGCGTTATGTTCTTCAACATTTGAAGCAGTTCTTGGGGTGATTCACCTTCAATTACCAGTTCGCCAAACCCGGTCTTAATATGAGCGCTGATCTTCGCCATACTCAACATCACCAATTTTACGTCTACATGATTATACATAACACCTTTTAAGATTAGAGATAATCCCTCATCTTGCATACTTCAATCTTTGATCTCAGAAGATCCAGAGCATAAGTCTTAGTAGAGTGATAATTCATATTTGAAGTTGTATTCTGAAAGATTGATTTCCAAATCAGAAACGTTAAACCTTAACTTGCCAGAGAACAAGACCGCTGACATTAATAGGTGATTAAACTGTCAGATGGCAATTCTAATCGCAATATTAGAAATGTTTATTGGCTAGCTCTAGTTTTCGCCCTCGGCCTCATGTTGATCTACTACTTTCAAAGCTATTATACTCATTTTATGACTCTTTTCTCTAACACTTTTCCTTTCTTCATCGCTGGTGCTGCTGTGGTTGCTTCGGGCTTCGCCTTACGTAGTTATTGGGAAAACCTTGAAAGCAGATTGTCCAGAATCTGGCTTGGTTTCTCCTTGGGAATGATCTTCTGGTTCATAGGTGAACTTAGCTGGGCTCTTTACACGTTGGTCTTCAATGTTGGGATACCTTATCCATCTATCGCAGATGTCTATAGGCTTGTTGGCTACGGTTTCTTATTTTTCGCTATTTTTACGTATATCGAACTCTTTCGATCTGTCATATCTAAGAGAATGGTTGCAACTGCTTCAATTTTCGTTTTGCCGACAAGTGTTGGCGTAATTCCGTCTTTGTTGTTGTCTGTCAGCGCCAAAGCGCCGGTGGTGAATGTAACTACGCTGCTTGTAGGCTTTGTTTATCCTCTTCTTGATCTTTCATTGTTGGCACAAGCTATGCTTGGTTTGTTAGTATTCACAACGACAAGGCTTAAGGGAAGATTAGGATCTGTATGGCTGCTCATTAACGCAGGAATAATAATGAACGTGTTCGGAGATATACTTTTCAGCTACACAAATTTGCAAAATACGTACTACAATGGACATCCTTTAGAGCTCTTTTTCCATCTGGGATATCTGTTCTTCATAATATCATTCTACAGCCACATTAAGAAGCTCTGAGTCAAAAACCTGAATGCCTCAGATTATGTCGAATGTTAACCAACAAACTCTTACATTTTCCGTCTCAAAACTTTGTTAACCAACTCAGCGTTTGCTCTTCCGCGAACCTTCCTCATAACTAAACTCATGAGGAGACCGAACGCAGCTTTTCCTTGCTCTTTTATTAACTGTTTATTCTCAACGAGTAGATCATCAATAATCTTCGCGATTTCCGCTTCAGAAAGCATTGTTAAACCCAAGCTTTGGATTGCAGCCTTAACAGACGCACCTTCATGTTTCGAAAGCCACGTTAGAATGTCTGGAATAGCCTCTTTCGCAGCTTTGTCAGCGCCAACAAAACTAAACAGTTCTTTAATCTGCTCATCTTGTATCTTGTCAATTTCTACGCTGTCTCGTCTTAAAGCCTTCATGGTTTCGGTTAAAACAGCTGCAGTCGTCGTAGGCGACACCTCACTTTCACTGGCAATCTCCTCGAAGAGCGAAGCATATTCCGAATCCAAAACCTGCTTGGCCAACTTTTTGTTCAGTCTATATTCTTTCATTAGCCGTTCTAGTCTGCGCTCTGGTAGCTCTGGCAAACGACTTCGCAAAGTATTCAAGTATTGCTTGTTGATTTGAATGGGTGGCACATCGGTTTCAGGATACATTCGTGCGGCTCCTGGTCTAGGCCGCATATAACGTGTCGTACCGTCTGGGTTGGGTCCTCGTGTTTCATCGGGCACGCCACGCAAAGCTTCCCGTGCTCTCTCCGCCACAGCCTTTAAAGCATCAGATGCATTTTCTGAACTGTCAGCCACAAAAACAACAGCGTCTTCTCGCTTAGCTTTCACGAATTCTCTAAGCTCGCGTACTTCTTCATTTGTTATTCCATAAGCAGGCAACTCATCGGTGTGAAAAATGCCTCCAACTCTCCCCCAAAAACGTGCTCTATTCGCCATTTCAGTTCCAAGTCGAAAACCTGGCATAAGCTCGATTTTAAGCAAATCAGCAAAATTGGGCAGCAGAACCGCTAAAACCCGCTTTGCGTTTGAAATTGCTTCATGTATAACTCGACAATCTGTTTTGTCAAAAATAGAGGTTACGTCCATGAACTCTTCTTTGATATCTTTCTGTTTTACTCCACGATTTTGCAGTTTGTCCCTGATTTTCAGAAGGTTAAGTTGACGCTGAACCTCAAACTCGATAATCTTAGAAACAAGCTCCAGCTCTTGGACGCCCTTTATCTCGATAATCGCGCCATTTGGAATGGAGACGTTGAGGTCTTGGCGAATTGTCCCTAAACCGCGTTTAACTCTGCCAGTGGCTCTCAGAATCCCGCCAATAGCCAAAGCCACTTTCTCGGCTTCCTTGGGGGAGTAAAGAACAGGAGCAGTCGCAACCTCAATGTCAGGAATGCCAAGTCTGTCGATTCTATACCTAATCAAGAAACCATTTTCACCAGTCTTTCTGGCAGCATCTTCCTCTAGACCTATATGCTGAATCGGAACCTTTTTACCGTCAACGTTAATCTCTCCATTCAAAGCAACGACGCATGTTCTCTGGAAACCGGTTGTGTTCGACCCATCAATGACGGTTTTGCGCATTACGTGAATTTCATCAACTGGCTTTGAATTTAGTATCATCGCAACAATAAGTGCGATTTCAACGGCTTCCTTATTCAAATTATGTGGAGGTTCCTCATCCATTTCCACAAGGCAGGTGGTTTCCTTATTCGCCTCATATAGGATTTTTATGCCCTTCTGATACTCAAAAAACGCGGCGGGGTCAATCTGTCCTAACTCGCTTTGGGTTGGTCGCAATCTTCGCAGAAACGTGATTTCTGGTTCTTCTCTAAAAAGTTGAGGTGGGCATGAGCAGAAAAGTTTCTCCGCAGTGTCAAGTTGCTGATGCAACTCAAGACCAATTTTCAATCCAATTTTTGAATAGTCTATGCTCATGGTTTCTCCTCATGTATTCCTTCATGTAGAGTTCTAGGTTGAAGTTAATACTTCAATGAAGTTTCACCTTATTTGTTAATTTAGAGGCTTATTTTAGGCTTATTTGGGCGTACATGAATTTAAGGCTTGAGCGGTTCAAAATACGAGTTTACACAGGTGACATCTTACTGTTAATCTTGAATAGCACACGTTCATATTACAGAATTCATAAGGGAAAATAGAGAGAAAGGAGTGTCCTCTTCGTTCACAACAATCCCTCAAATGACTTAATTATAATTGGTTTTTCAGTTCTATCATGATTTCTTAATGGAAGTACCTCACTGGGGCCATTTCATGCTTAATGAAGAATTAGTGAGGGAAAGGTACTTGAAGAATTCTAATAATTCCAGATATATTCTCCATTAAGCATAAAACAGCGTTCATCGGGTACTTCCATAGCATTACTTACGGTGCATCAGAGATTTAAGAATTATGCAATTCTCTTCCAGAAGAGACTCATTATCTCATTTTGTGATTTTGGATTGCATCAAAATTTAAAAGTCAGAAGTTTGCATAGGAAGAGGGGGGAGTCGAATTGACTGACGAATTGAGATTCAAAATAATAAAAGCTATGCTCGATGAATTCCCTCAGCTACGAGAAGAAGTCAAGAAATGGCTCCTAGAAAAAGACAATCCTAAAATCAGGGATAAAACCTCCTCGGAAAAATAAGCCCTTTTAACTGAGTTCTTATTCTCTGAATCCTTGTCAATTGTTCTGATTCAGCTACTACTTCTCACGCTTTTTGCTTTCTCCCATTTTCATTTCATGCTCAAATCCAAATAGAAGCTCTTAGAGAGAAAATCTTCTAAGTGAAATCTCGTTGGCCATGTTAGTCAGCAGAAGCCCCTTGGCTTCGTCAACATTCTTTGTCTGTCCGAAAATCCACATGAGCTTCACTAGAGCGGTTTCGGGCAACATATCTTCGAGTGGAGTCACTCCCAGCGCGAGGAGGTCTCTGCCTTGGTTATAAACATTCATGTTTATACGTCCCCAAATGCACTGGGAAGTCATAGCTACAAGCATGTCCTTTTCTATGGCGTTCTTAACTGCGGAAAAAAAGTAGTTGCCCACATGTCCTAACCCTGTTCCCTCGAGAATTATGCCTCTATAGTTTTTATCTACATACCAATCAATGAATTCTGGGTCTAAACCAGGATAAAACTTTACCAGCGCCACTTTTTCGTCAAATTCAGGCTTCAAAGCGAGCTTTCTCGATGGATTTCGCTTATTAAAATCCTTAACTAACATGGAGAATTCTCCGTTTTCCATTTTTGCAAGTGGCAAACAATTGACAGATTGAAAGGTGTCTCGGCGGCTGGTGTGGCATTTTCGCGCTTTGGTTCCACGATGGAAGACTATGGCTTTGTCGGAGACTGTTTCGTGCATGGCGATCACAACCTCGGCGAACGGTGCATTAGCCGCTGCCTTAACTGCCCCAATTAGATTTGTTGCAGCATCTGAGCTTGGTCTATCAGCTGACCTCTGAGAAGCTACCAGTATCACTGGCACCGGAAGTTTCTGAAGAGCAAAACTGAGGGCAGCAGCAGTGTAACCCAGCGTGTCGGTTCCATGAGCAATCGCAACGCCTGCAGCGTCATTTTCAATGTGCTTTGCTGCTGTTTTGGCTATTTCAGTCCAATGTTTAGGGGTGATATTCTCGCTGAATAGGCTAAAAAGAATTTCAGCATCTATCATAGCGATTTCCGAAAGTTCAGGAACAACACTGTAGAGGTCACTGGCTGAAAGTGCGGGTCGCACGCCACCGGTACGATAGTCAACCCTGCTCGCGATTGTGCCCCCAGTGCTTACAATTGCTACCTTCGGTAAGTCTGGTCTCTCTTCTGGAAGCGGCGGAGCCGCAAAAGCGGGCTTAATGCCCACACCAACTTTTTCAATTCGTGTGGCTGGCGTAATTCGAATTCCGACGTTGTAGCCGCTCTTCAGTTTGATAACAACATGTTTTTCATCGCCGTACTCCGTTCGTGGAATCAAAATACCTTGGTGGGTATCTCCATTCTTAATCACGCGAATAATGTCACCTATTTCGGCTTTTGCTTCTTCAAGGAGCTTTAGCACTTCTCCTTTGTAGCCTGGGAATTCTTCACTCAACTCTATTTCTCCAACACGTTATAGTACAACTCATCATTTCTATATGTAACTATTCATTTTTGCTCCTGTTTTATGGATAGAGCAGGGAATCTCTCAAACTTGACTACTTGCAATTGATGATAGCATAATTAATCATGCAGAGTTTTTGACATGTAGGGTCCGTCATAGTTGTATCCGTATCGTTCGTAGTATTGTTTTGTTCCTAATGCGCTTGTGACAACAATCTTTTCGAGGTCGTATTCTTCTTTGGATATGCGTTCTGCTTCTGCGAGGAAGATTTCTCCGTAGCCTTTGTGTTGCCATGCTTTGGCTATTCGTTTTCCAACTGGAACAAGAGGACCGTAGACGTGGAGTTCGCGTATTATTGAACAAGGTTTTGAGTTGATTTCGGGTCTGTGGGCTTTTTGAGAGGGAATGCGAAGTCTTAGGTAGCCTATGAGCACATCGTTGACTAGGTCTTCGGCTGAGATGAAAATATCTTCTCCTTCAGACGCGTCTTCCTTGGTTGTTAATATTTGAATGTTTTTTAGGTCAGGCTTGATTTTGTCTTTTAGCCAGCGGTGTCCGACTTCTCGGCACCTTATGCATTGACACCGCACTTTCTGTTCTCGAAGTTCTTTTTGAACCAATTCGCGGAGATTGCCACGGTTTACTCCAGCTTCAATTAGGTACGCTGGAATGTCTCTTTGCACTCGCATTATTCGAATCCATGGTGGAACAAGTTTCTTTACTTCCAAAATGAGTTTGGCTGCTTCCTCGGTTGTGTAGGGATTGTATTCCCTGTTTTTCCACCATTCGTAGGCTTTGGTTCCTTTTAGGACGAGGCAAGGATAGATTTTCATCATGTCTGGCTTGAAGTTGGCGTCAGTAAAGATTTTCTTGAAAGCCTTTATGTCTCGTTGAAAGTTTGAGCCGGGCAGTCCAGGCATAAGGTGATATGCCACTTTCAACCCAGCATCTTTCAACGTGCGAGTAGCTTCAACAACGTCTCTGATGGTATGTTTCCGATTAACAAGCGTGTAGATGTCGTCGTAGATGTTTTGAACGCCGAGCTCTACACGGGTTACGCCCATATGTAACATGTGGTCTACGTGTTCATGTTTCGCCCAGTCGGGACGGGTTTCAACAGTGATTCCTACGTTGCGGATTCTGCTTGTTTCAGCATTTGTCTTTGCCTGTTCAAGTGAAGACGACTTTTGCCCGGTGATGGCGTTTAAGCATCGTTTAACGAAGGTTTCTTGGTATTGAATTGGTGTGCTCGGAAAGGTCCCGCCCATTATGATTAGTTCCACCTTGTCAACAATATGTCCTATAGCTTGCAACTGTTGAATGCGGTTTTTAACTTGCAAACAGGGGTCGAAGCTGCTTTGCAAGCCTCTCATTGCGGCTGGTTCATGACCCGTGTAGCTTTGAGGAACCCCATATTGCGGACCACCCGGACAGTACGCACATGGCTTTTTTTGAGGGCAAGGCCAAGGCTTGGTCATGACAGCGACGACGGTAACGCCTGAGATTATGCGTGTCATTTTTCGGCGTAGAATAGAAAGCAGCTTATCCTTTTCGCTTGGTTTGAGACAACTTATCAGTTCGGAGTTTGATGGAATCGTTTTCAGTTTATGTTTTTCTGCGATTTTCATTTTAGCTAGACTAACATCTTTGGTTGTAGGCAGTGGAGTTTCCAGAAGAAGTTCGATGCATTCACGTAGAATTTGGCGTGTTTTCTCTTCGTTAGAGGATTGACGGATTTTCTCTAGGTTCATGATGTCACGCGCGGGCAAAAATGTTGTTACTTTGTTCATGCTTTTGAATGTTGTTCTTTGGATTGCAGAAAGAGTTGATTTCTTTAGATTGGCGGGAGGAAATGAATGCAACGTAGATGTGGATTTGAAATTCGAATCCTCGTTTCATAACCTATTTCTTAGTTATTCTACGTAATGTGGATCCTCACCGAGGGTTTCAATGTGGAGGGTCACTCTGCGGATGCGAGACAGTGAATCCAAAGTTTCTGAGGTCAGTACGACCTTAGATTATGCAAAGATTTTGAAAGCTGGCGACCACGGCGTGTTCTTTTACAGAGGACCATATGAGAAGCGTGAAGTGCTCTTCAACTTCTTGCAAGCAGGGTTCCAGAACGGAGAAGGAGCTATTTACGTTGCATCACAAGAGAACTCCGAGCAAATCCGTAGGCACATGGAAGATTTTGGATTCAACGTTAAGGCCCTTGAAAAGGACGGTGTTTTGAGGATCTTTGACTATGACAATTGGTACATAATCGACGGTGAGGTAAATGTGCCACACATAATGATGATGTCACAGCGCGTGTTTGATGAAGCAATGGAGATTGGACTCAAAGGATTGCGTGGATGTGGTGAAACTGCATGTTTCTTTGAACACAAGAAACAGAGAGAGTTGGTGGAGTACGAGCTCACGATAGGCAGAAAACTTGCCCTTCCTGTAACGGTTCTGTGTGCCTACGACGCGAACCATGCCAAATTCCTAGATGAGAAAATATTTGTCAGCCTGATTAAGGCACACGGACCAATTATCACCCGCAACTTCGCGCGTGAAATCACATTCGAAAACCTCTTTCCACCGATCACGGACAACGTGCTTGAGACTATGTTCGGTGAGATGGGAAAGAAAATAATCCTAGAGATCCTCGCCGAGCGCTATTCACTCACGCCACACAAGATCGCGGAAGATCCTGTGGCTTTCATTGAAGGATTGGAGAAACTAATCGGTTCTGGGTCACATGTAGTCAAACAATCATTAGTAAGGAAAATGCATTTGAAGATGGGAATAAGGCGTTAGAAAAAAATCTATATTCGTCTTGTTCTTAAGTTGGCTCCTTCCATTTTTCGATTACAAGCTCGTTGGCTCCTGATTTAAAGGAGATCTTCACATTGATCGATGTTGCTCCTTTAAAAGGGAACATGCTGTCTTCTGCAAGGTCTTTGGGCACATAGATTAGGTATTTGTCGTCCTTCCTTCTGAAGAGTCGGCCTCTTCCTTCATTAACCATGTTGTCCTTTCACCTCCGTTGAGCATCAAATCTACCAAAAATCGTTGACTCCTAATATAAGTTCTGGAAGTCCAGCCAGAAGTTTGAATCAAATAGACAGAGAAGAAATCTTCCAGAAGATTAATCAGTTAAATATCAAGCAAGATGAAGTAAGCACTCATTATGGACCTTGAGTTTCAGGAAGAATTAGATTTTTCCACAGCAGGTAGACCCTGGTTTGAACTAGGAAGCTCAGTGCTTTTAATATCTTAGCCAGCTTTTCTAATGATGCTTCTCCACGGATTTCCGATACTTAGCGCTTCTTCCATATGGAGCGTGATGGTCAGCGTATTTGTGAAGCCGAGGACTGCGCAGTTTAGCTAGGATCGCTCGGCATTTCATGATTTTCATGGGATTCATATTTTTCAGTTTTTCCAGGTTGTTGTGTATTGATGATAATATGTCACTCACCAGCATGGTTCTTCTAGAAGGTGTAAGCATGTTGTTGTTTTTTGCCTACGGTTATTAACAACAACACGCAGCCCAGGCCGCTTGCATTTCTCGCGCACAGCGCCTTTTGATTTGCCCAGTTTAAAAGCTGTGATGGCTCATTCTCATCTATCATCATTTTTAGCTTCTGTTCTTCCTCTGTCGTCCGAAGTTTTCCTGGCATACAGCCCTCACTGTCCTTTTGTGCTCAGTTTATTTGCACCCAGAATTTTCTGATTCATGGGCTTCCTGCAAAGCATTTTATACTGAAACCAATGCATGTTTTGAGAAAGTTCCTCTTACATTCCCAATAACAATGGGATTAGTGATGCAAAGGCAAAAAACATCAAGACTATTCCTTCGCCTGCAAACAGCCCTGAGTTTATGATGGTCCACTTCTTTCTTTTTTTGCCATAAGTTTGAACATTCTTGCCATACTTTCTTTTTAGATATACATCTAGAGTTGCACCGAGTGCCATTGGGAAGATGTATGTGGGTGGGATGAGCATGCCTATGGCAAACGTTATTGGCGAAACCATGTCCACTTTAATTTTTGACTGAACGTAACTGAAAAGGATCGCCACCGTTATTCCAGCCAAGATAAATCTCCAATCATACATGGCAGGAAGCGTGCCGCTCACTATTGCTTGTCTTATGCCCAAGACGTAACCTCCAGTTACGTAGCCTGTAGGACATGGGAACAGGTCGGTCCCCAAGCCGCCGAAAACGTTAATGAAAATCCAGATTACTCCCGCCCCTATTGCGGCTCCCGGTAATGTAGCCAGCAAAGTTGTTTTCAAGACGTCTCTTTCAGAAACCTCTGTTAAAGAACCTAGTTTCAAGCTTCTGATGGTTCTTGTTGATGAAATTTCATATGCGTTCAAAACAGAAAACCCAAGGAGTAATACTGCAATATCTGGCGCGAAGAGAAAAACTGTGAGAACTAAGACCATGTCGACGTGAAAGCTTGTTGCAAATCCGGTTTCGCCCCAAGACATAACAACGAAGAAGGCAGCTACTAAAACGATTGGCACCCCCATAGTTACAATGTAAAATATTTCGAATGTCACAGTTTGAAGAAATCCAAGGGCTAGATATAACGTGGGAATTATCACCAGAGGAAGCAGGATCATTGAAAGAGGAGTTAGCCATAAAGGAATTGAGCTTCTGTCGTCGTCTTGTGCCCTCTTCGTTAGATTGCGAAAGGCATCTACAAATGCAGCTCGATTTTTCACTATGGCCATCAGAGCTGTTGTTACCATTAGAGCGATTGCAAACGAGAAGATTGATGGATGCATAATATGCGTCGAAAAAGCTACATCTGATTTTGCGCCTTCGAGAAAGAACCAGATGCTCACTGAGTAGACTGCTCCAAATAACAATAGAACAAAACCTGTTGAAGAGATGAAAAAACCTAACCCAGCCATCATTGGAGAAACCTCAAAGCCTATGAACCCGGGTAGCAATGACAAGGCTAACGTTTTGAATCCAGAAATTGTTGTTACAAATGCTATCAAAGAAGAGACAATCATAGAACCAAACGCCCATATCCTCTCTTTCAAGGTGCCACCAATTGCTTTGACCATCTGCGCTGATGGTTGAACCATAGGCCATTTCAATTTCAAAAATTGACTTTTGAAAGGCATCAAAAGAAATATTCCCAATATAGAACCGACCGCGGATAAGAGAAAGAGTAGTGGAAAAGAGAGGTCTATTGGCTGGTTTAAGTGATCCTTGTAAATCACCAAGGCAGCAATGTTGTCGCTGATCTCGAATGCTGGAAGAAGACAGGAAGTAACGATTATTATCAAAATAACGTTTTCTTTGTAGTTGTATTTTCCTGTAAGCTGCAGAAGAATGTAGCCCAAAAGGAATATTCCTCCCAAGGCAACTATGCCAACTTTATAGCTTAAGTAAATGCCCAAGAAAGTATAGAGGGTTCCAAGCAGAAATCCAAGGATAATTACACGCTTGGTTAATGGATTATCTTTTCTTTTAGTTTCGTTTGCGGACAAGCTAGATCCTCTTTTTGAGTTTAGACCGTTACTAGATGCTAAAAATTATAGGTTTCGGTATGTTACACTTGACAAATGACGGATAAAACTTCGGTTGTATGCTTAGCTGTGCGCAGGAGGCTCTGAGCGTAACTCAGCCATTTATTCTTTTAATCTCAACATTAACTGGAACGGAAGAGAGTTTTCTACCACATTTTGGGCATCGACCACTGTAAGTTTCGATAATCTCAAATGGTGACTTCAACTCAGCTCCTTTATAGAGCGTGGTCCTGCACTTCTCACAGCAAATATGTTGAGGCAATGCATCACCTTGGTCTCATCTAATCATTGCACTCTGTGAAACAAAGCTGTTGTGATGCTGAGATAAGCGATACACTTCGCTTCTTATAGAGCTGAAAACTTCTCTTTCGCTCCAGTCTTTACCCCAGTCAAAATATACTGAGATCCAATTATTTCTACATTCTCTGTAGTAGACCCAAACTGACAAAAGATTCCTCCTCTGCGAAACTTCGATGTCTGCCCCCAACAGCCCTGCCATTCTCACAACAGCCCGTCCGACAGTTCCTAAGCGTTCACGTACGTGCATACTTGAAACGTGAGGAACGCAAATCAGAAATCTGCCGCTGTTGGAAGCTATGATAATCACCACTTTGAAATAAAGTTAGACGTAGCCTTCCTCCAACAGTCGCTCTATCTCAGCGTAGTTTTTCTGCTTGGCCAACTGTTGGATGTGGTCAAGTCTCCTTATTATTTCATTCTTGATGTCTGGCACATTATCATCCCAACTCGCCGTTGAGTTCAAAGACAGATAAAAGACTCTTGTCGCAACTCCTCAGCGTAGAGTGGGGAGAGAGAAGTGAAAGTGAATTCAAAATTCATAACTGATATTAAATCTTCTAGCCAAAGCAAGCCGCTATGTCAAACCAGAAAAGCAAAAACAAAGATGATATCAACAAGAGGATTGAAGAACTCAGGGTTAGGATCGAAAAGCTTATCAAGAAAACAAAGCGCATGGAAATTGAACTCGAAAGAGAGCTAATACATTAAAGGCTTTCGCACAGTGGCAGACATCGCGTTTGCTTGCTATTCTCTACTCATATCAGAAAGTTCGGTCTGAAGTACAGGTATCTTTTTGTCTCTTTTCCATATCTGTCGAAGTGTCGGAATGACATATTTTACTAAGCCTTCTATCTTTTCTCTGTCGTTTTGACTATCTCTGAGAATTTTTTCGATTTTGGCCGGGTCAACCGGAATTATTATGAAATAACCGTATTTCGCCACGTAAATCCCTGCTTTGGTTGTTGGCTTTGAACCAGGGTATATCATTTGTGAACTCACAATCCACGTTAGTGATGTTGAAAAAAGGAGGACTTTAGGGGAAAACCTGCACAAAACACTCAAGAGATTACTCAGTTGGAGGCAGAAATCCGATTTGTCGCATCATTGCCATTTGGTCAGCGAGCCCTCAGTGTTCCCAAATGTCGCACCAATCAAAGAAGCAAAAGCATCGTCAACCACGTGTAACGTGAACAAATTTGCCTCCAATGATGGTCATCTCCACTTTAACATCTTTAATTCTGCTTGGCTTAATTTTTCGTAAGTCATCAGACAAAACCACAAGGTCGGCTAGTTTGCCAGCTCCAAGGGAACCTTTGATTTTTTCCTCAAAAGAAGCATAAGCCGCATTAACCGTGTAGATGCGCAAAGCCTCCTCAACCTTAATCCTTTCCTGCGGAAATGTTTCTCTGTTCACAGCTGCATAAATGCCAAGCAACGGACTGATGGGCTCCACGGGGCAGTCTGAGCCTCCGGTGACCAAAACACTCTTTTCCATGAGGGTTTTGAAGGGATAAGTCCATCTGGCCCTTGCCTTGCCAAGTCTTTTCTCAACCCAGAAATCAGAGACAACAAAATGAGGCTGCACAGAAGCAATTACGCCAAGCTTCTTCATGCGTTGAATGAGGCTTGCATTCAAGACCGAAGCATGCTCTACTCGGTGGCGATGGTCCTCTCTAGGCGACACATCTAATGTTTTTTCCAAAGCCTTCAGCGTAATGTCCACTGTTTGGTCGCCGATAGCGTGAATGGCGAGTTGAAAACCTGCCTTATGAGCCTTTAAAATCAGTCTATTCAAGCTTCTCTGGCTATAAAGCATCATTCCTTTTGTTGAAGGTTCATCATCGTAGGACTGTCTGAGAGCCGCGGTTCGAGCACCCAATGAGCCATCGGCGAGAATCTTGATGCCTCCGATTCTAATCATGTCATCTCCGAAACCCGTGACTAAACCAGCATCTGTTAAGCAATCTAGAAACTCAACTGGAATCACAAGATAAACTCTTAATGGTAGTTTACCTTGTTTGCGAAGCTCTTGAAGAATGCGAATTTCAGCGGGTGACTGAGCAAGCCAATGAACGCTAGTAAGCCCTGCTTCCACAGCTTTTTGACAAGCCAAGGCACACATTTCCGCTGATTCTTCCTTGCTTGGCACCGGCACAATGTTCCAAACCGAATCCATAGCGTTTTCCCCCAGAATCCCTGTTGGCTTGCCTGTTTCATGGTTCTTGTCGATTTGCCCGCCAGGTGGCGCCACTGTGTCTCCTGTAATGCCCGCTAACTTGAGTGCTTCACTGTTTGCGACACATATGTGACCACAAACTCGCGTGAAAATCACAGGATTGTCGGGCGCCTCTTCATCGAGGTCCCGCCGCGTTGGATAGCGTTTTTCCTTAAACTTTTCTTGATCCCATCCTCGACCGAGAATCCATCTTCTTTCCGGAGTTTTCTGTACTCGATCTCGCAATAGTTGCTGCATATCTCTTATTGAATTGATATTTCTCAGGTTCATTTCTGTTAAGCAACGTCCAAACCCCCTCATGTGGACGTGAGTGTCGATAAACCCTGGGACAACCATTTTTCCATCGAGATTCATAACTTTAGTCTGCTTGCCAATCCATGGTTTAATCTGCCCATCCGTGCCCACTGCAACAATTTTCTCGTCTTTAATTGCTATGGCTTCAGCATACGGCTCTGAAAGGTTCATCGTTATAACATCCGCATTTCTCAATACTAAATCTGCATATTGCATGGATTAACCTCTCTTTAGGGACCTCTAAACGGCTATTCTTATTGTGGGAACAAAATAAAGTTAGCCTAAACGTTCAGATTCGAAACTTAAATCCAGTTTTGCCCAGCCTTGCGCTGTAAAATGATACGTTTTTCATAGTTACGTCGAGAGCGTGTTCTAGGCGAAGGACGCTTCTTCGGCGTAGGCGCAATCTTAGGCGTCTGCGAACGGACTTTTCCAGCCTTTGTCAATGAACCGTGCGTGGGCATTCTCTTTGACCTCTTTCAAGCCATTACAACTCGTAAGGATTCTTTTAAGCTTTTCTTATTCGGACGCCCGTAACTCTTTGGAACTTGCGCGTGATTAACGTGGAGTCTAAGCCCTTGTTTTCTATGAAACTTTTGCCATAGAACATTCTTGCATCAGTTTAATATTCCTATGTTTTCGAGTTATTTTCTGAGGTGTGGAAAAAGCAGCTTCTTCGACTGCATCCTTCCTCTTACTCTATCGCCTACTGCCACACCTCAAGAGAGAGAAAGGAGAAACCCTTCAACCATCTCGATGCAGGCGCAATAGAGCGTTCGGTAAAGTCTTTCAGGAGAGGAGCCGGTTCAGCAGGCAATGTTTACCTCGTTCCTGCTCGATGAAAGCTACCCGATGAAAGACCAGTATGGTCAAATAATCTGATAGACGCCGAGAAACGCCATGCAATGCGCCCGCATCTTTTACTGTGTCATGACTATTTTTGCTAACTGTTCTATTTGTTTCAAATTCTAAGACCTTCAACGTCATATGCGCGCGCTTAACTGTTCTTTGCAACACATATGGCGACGTATCCCTTAAGCTGGTCATCCGCCTTCACAACTGAGACCTTAAGCTTAGCTCTCTTAAGCAACTGGGTAAACTCTTCTCTGCAAAACTCTTTTTTCAAACCCGTGGCAACCACTGCTGCTTTGCTCTGAGCTACTCGCCTAATTTCATAGAGACCACGTAGGGGATCAGGCATGTTTTGTAGTAGGGTTATAGCAAAAACTACATCAAAAGTGTTGTCTGGAAACGGCAGAAAATCAGCGTCAGCCCGAAGTACGGCTACGTTCAAGAATTGTTTGGCTCGTTTCCTCGCTTGCCCTAGAATTTTTGAGAAGTCTAAGCCTACTAGCAAGTCGGCGTCTTCAGCTATGTATGGAAAAAGAAGACCAGTTCCGCATCCTACGTCTAAAACTAAGCTACCTTTTTTAAGCCTGAGTATGTCTAAAGCCGCATTTATTTTGGTTTTTTGTTCTTCAGCGTACTGTGCGTCGTAAACAGAAGCGGAATGGTCATAGCGCCTCATAACCTTGCGCTTTTTGTTCCATATAGCGGCCATGGTCTTTCAGAAATCTTATCTCTACTTATTGCCTTCTAAAGTTGTTGGTGAATCAACAGTGACAAAACGAAAGCCACTAATAACTGCACAGAACCCGACAATAGAAAGGGCTGCGCAAATTATTCGAGAAGCATTTACTGAACGTAAAGCCTTAATCATTGTTGGCAACTGCTGGGTTGAGTACAGAGGAAGAGCAAGCTCAAAGCTGGAGCCCGGAGAACGCATCGTCATCTTCAAAGAAGACGGATCCATGCTTGTACACAGATCAACCGGATACGAGCCGGTTAATTGGCAACCACCTGGCTGCTTATTCTCAGTTAATGCAAGAAACAAATTTTTGCAGATTCGGGCAGTCAGGAGAAAGCCCTCAGAGTCAGTAAAGATGTTTTTTGACAACATCTATCTAATGTCTGTCTTAAGCCTAGTCGATAAAGGTGAGTTTTCGCTACATGCAAGCGAAGAGGACATGCAACGGGCAATCCTATCGAAGCCATCGCTTCTTGAAGAAGGTTTTGAGCCGATAACTTATGAAAAGAAGGTTGAGCCAGGCTTTGTGGACATTTACGGCATTGACAAAAACGGCAGGTTCGTGGTTGTGGAAATCAAACGTAAGCCAGCTGGAAAACAGGCTGTTCTACAGTTAGCGAATTATGTGAAATCTATTAGAAGCATGGTCAACCGCGAAGTGAGAGGATTGCTCGTAGCGCCCAGCATGGCAAAGGGTGTCCAACGACTCTTAGCGACATTGGACTTAGACTTCAAGGCTTTAGACCCTAAAAAATGTGCTTCAATCTTGAGAAAACCAGAAACCAAAAGGCTCGTTGAGTTTTTTGAAGAGAATCGATAGAGCAAAACTTTTAGAAGAATTAGAGTGATTATGAGTGCAAGTGATACGCTGTGAAAGTTGTACCTGCACTCACAGGAATAATCCTTGCAGCATTAGTTGGATGGTTAATAGGAGTCATATGGGAACACCCGCCTGGTCCTGGAGGACTCCAAGTTCTCGGAGCCTTAACAGGAGGGCTACTTGCAGTAACCGTCTTAATACTTGGCGAAGCCTTAAGAGATAGACACTAGGAAACATGTGATTGTTGATTTGTACACAACGTCCCAAATTCTGACGATCACAGGTTTAATCTTTGAGTTCATATCAGTGTTGCTGACTACAAGAAAACTGTTTTACGATTACTGAGACTGGAAAATGGAACCTTCAGACAAGAGATCAGGAAGACAGAATTGAAGGAACCTTAGTTCTCATGTTTTTAACCATTGGAATCATTCTTCAGGGAATTGCTGTGTTGCTCTAAAAGCTAAAGCTCTCTCGACAGTTTCTCGTATTCTGCCTTTGAGATCAAGTTTCCAGCGTATTTTACCCTTAGGATGGCTAAAGCATCTGTTCTCGCTATCTTCCTACGCTTTGCTTCAACCAGCTTTACTTCTATGTATTTCGTTCCGTGTTTTGGATTAACGAAGCCGGCTTTTTCCAATTCATATCTCGCTTCTGGGTGAATGTAGCCCTTCCAAGCGTCCTCTTCTATGTGGAACCATTCAACCTTGCCTTTCAAATCTTCTAGAAGCTCGGTTGTGCATTGTATACAAAAGGTTCCGAATGTGTGTTTTCTGTCTTGCATATCTACCTCATAGAACGTGAAACGTGTCTCCTCAGTGTTCTGACCGCAACGGTTGCAACTGGTTTTCATTGAGGTTATGCTGGTATATGCTTCTAAAAGATCTTGCGGAGCGTGGACGAGAACAAAGTATGCGCATCCAGAGAAAAAAAGGTAACCTTACATGCGCCCAGCAATTGTTAATACCATCAATACTTACATACGTTGGGGAGCAGACATGCCGGAGGTTCGGGCTGTCACAGTTAATGACTTCGAAGAATTGCTGAAGTGTTATGTTCAAATATGGGAGAATCTTCGTGAGTGGCTGCCTGACTCATTTGTTGACCCTGAGCTTGAAAGCATCCGCAAAACCGAAAGCAGAGAAAGATTCAAGCAACGAATAAAAAGTAAAGATGGAATTTTCCTACTCGCCGAGGAAAAGAATAAGATTATAGGTGTGGCTTTGGGCAGAGAATATGGTGGAGTATGTAATCTGGGATTTCTGGGAGTGAAAAAAGAGCATAGACGTGAAGGAGTGGGAACAAACCTTCTCAGCAGGTTTGTTAAAGAGGCAAAGAAGAGAAAAGCCCATAAGGTCTCTCTCCACACATCCCCAAGCCTTTTACCAGCCATAGAACTATACATCAAGAACGGATTCATACCAGAGGGCTTTCTAAGAAAACATACTCGTGGCTTAGACGTGATAGTCTATAGTAAGTTTCTTGAATAATGCACGCGCCTTATCGGGCTTTTCGGTAATTGGTAGAACGTAATTTATGCATCTGGTAGTGTGCTTTCTACCTTCTCATTATACATGTAAAATTTGAACATTATCTTGCACGCAAAAAAATGGCACCCTTCGAATAAGAACGTTGAATTCACAATGTTTATATATCACCAGTGATGTCTTAGCTGATATCGTTGGTGATATGATGGTTGATCGATGGATGCGGCGAACCGCAGGTGTCCCAAGAGGCCTTCTCCGATTCCTAGTTTTAAAATTGCTGATGGAGAAGCCTATGTCAGGTGCAGAGATTGTCAAGGAGATTGAACAGGAAACCGATGGAAGGTGGAAACCAAGTCCAGGATCAATCTATCCACTTCTGGCTTCGCTTCAAGATGAGGGCTACACCATCGAGTCACCCACAGAAGAGAGTGGAATGAAACAGTATAGGCTTACAGATGAAGGAAAAACATTCTTTGAAGAACAGGTAAAGTTTGGACAAAAGTTCATGAAAAAGCTGGAATTTCTTGCGCCAATGCTCGTTGGAGGATTTCAATTTGGCATCAACCATGAAAACTTGCGTGACATCAGAGGATCTGCTAAAAAAGTTGTAAAGACATTCATAGACCTACGAACTGCCATGAAAGACAACTTGACAAAGCAAGATGCAGAAGAAATAGCTGAAATTTTAAACGACTGCGCCAAAAAGCTTGAGAAAATTGCGTTAAGAATCAAGGAGAAATGAACCCGCCCAGATTCTCTAAGCAAATCAGTCAATTTGGTGTTTCCTGTGGGATTGAAAGCCAGTTTTATGATAGCCAAGAGGTCTTTGATGAGAAGAAAGACAAAAAATCTGAGCGCCATCCTCGCCGTAACTCTTGGAGTTTCTTTGTTGGTAGGTATTCAAATTACCACAGATACCTTGGGAAATGCGTTTCTCACTAGCCTGCTTCAAAGTGAGGGCGAAGTTGACATTCGTGTATTGAATGCTACGGTTGGTGGTTATCTAAAGACGGATGATCAAGAAAAGATCAGAGCTTTGGTTCCCGCTGCGGTTGGAATCATGCCAGAATTATCTACACAGTTGCCGGTGATGGTGGGGCCTCAGTTTGATCCCTCTGTTAAAATAGCTGGAATTCCCAGCAATTTTCCAGAGGCATTTGGCTTTTTTTATGATTGGAAATCTGGAGAAAAAATTGACATCGGCAATGTTTTGACCGATAATTCAAGTATTTTGTTGTCAAGTCGTCAAGCAGAAAGTTTGGGATTAAATCAGGATATCATCTTTCCAGTTTCATTGGATACAGAGGTTACAAATGTTACTTTAACTGTTTCGATCAATTCAACTACTGGGTTACCAATCGTAACACCAACTTACGCCATTGAGAGTGTTGAACTCAATATTGTTGGTGTTTTTGACTCAAAACGTCCTGGGATTGGATCCCAATATAGTGGAGCACTTTTTACTCTGGAGCATCTCCAAGATTGGGTAAGTTTACAAGATCCAATGCGCGAAAAGAATTGTGTTACCGCTTATCTCTTAGCTCTTAAAACCAATCATTTTGCCTCAGAAATTGACGAAAGGTATCTTCAAGAACAAGTGGATGAGTTAGAAGCAGTAATCCCTGAACAAATAGACCCCTTTACAGGAAATTCCTACAAGGTCTACAAGGTTGAATCTCCCCGATTGATCTTTTTCGGCATTGCAGAATTGATTATGACCTTGATGTCCACGATGTTGACTGCGTTGGGTCTCCTCATTATGATAACTGGTGTCCTACTGATAACAAACGTTCAACTCATGAGCGTTGAAGACCGAGAATTTCAGACAGGAGTTCTAAGAGCGGTTGGCGAGAATCGCCGAGGCATCTTTAGATCCATACTGATTGAGAATTTATTTCAAGGAATAATCGGAGGAATTTTGGGTTTAGCAGGCGGTCTGGCCTTTGGCCAAGCTGTTGCACTTTATCTCGTAAGTCTATTTGGAACAGGAGAGCTAAGTGTTCAACCCGTTATCTCCCAACAAGTAATACTCTTGTCAGTGATCGTAGGAGTGACTTTAGGCATCGTAACCGGTTTATTACCGGCTCTGAGAGCATCACGGGTTAACATTGTAGAGGCACTTCGAGGAATCAAAGTTTCCTTTAAGGAAAAATCCAGTCGAAACTTGGTTCTGTTAGGAATAGCAGCTGCCCTTGGCGGATCATACTTCTTGCTAATTAATGGAGTCCTTGATGATAGCACTCAAGTCATATGGACAAGCCGAGGCTGGGATTCACTGAGTGAATGGAGGAATATTCTAATCGGAGCTGGATTACTCTTCTCTGGCGTTGGAATAATTCTGTCCCGCTTCATCGATCGTACAAAAGCGCTAATCTTTACTGCTGTCACTATTTGGGCCACACCCTTCGTTTTATTCGTTTTCGCAATGGGTGAGTGGATACCGACTATCTCTGGCTTGGCGGCTGACATTTTGATAATAGGAATTATGGAAATTCTAATCGGATCAGTCCTGTTTGTGGCACTCAATCTTCCCATAGTAATGAGGGCGTTGAGGAGGCTTCTCATAAGAATTAGAGGAGTAAAAGGAGTAGCACAAATAGCCCCCTCATTAATCTCATCTCATATAACACGCTCCACGCTAACATTCGCAATTTTCGCAGTAGTCCTGACCTTGAATGTAACAGTTGCTACATTGGTCCCCACAAGTTTGAGTTCCGTTGTTCAAACAGAGGAAGACTCCCGAGGAGTAGATCTTATTGTACACCTAAATAAGCCAGAGGCGATATCAACTGGAATTTCGTACATGGAAGAACTGTACAAACTCGATGTACACATAACAGACGTCATCGGATTCAAAACCTATCGTCCAACCACGGACTTCCAGAAATTCGTGACCTTGAAAGACCCATACTCACCGGAATTCAACGCTCAAACAGATATGTTACCTCTTGGATATGGGGAACTCCGCCCAGAGCAAATAAGAGGAGATGCCACAAATGCCTCTAATCCTAATTGGCGTTACGATTTCTATCTAAGTGGTTTTCCAGATGTTGTTGCAAAATCAATTGATCCAGACGCAACAGACGATGAACTCTTAGAAATGTCAAGAACAGCATGGGATATGTTCTTTGACCCGACCTACAAAATGGCAGCCTATAACGTATCACTACCATCGCTCCTTTCAGGAGAGGATATAGGCGACATCGACCTGGAATCCCTAGGAGAATTTGGTGGCTCAGACCTAGAAGACGCAGATGTTCTGCGGGACGAGAACGGTATGATTATCAAAGATCCCATCGTCTTCACCGATTCTTTCCTTCTTCCCCTTGGATTTCGACTCTGGATCCCCATGAATACATCTGCCTATGGAGTACCCATCCATCAATCCTTCACAATTGGAGGGCGGCTGGACTCCCAGCGTGCAGGCGGTTTTCCATTAACCTCATTCCAGCTCGGAGGAGGCGACTTCGAATTCTCAGAAGCCCTAGGAAGGCTCTACCTTCCCGTACACTGGGCAAATCAAACCAACTTTTTAGGTGAAGCTGATGGCGAAACATCTATATCGCGAGCTCCAAATCAATTTGACTATTTCCTCATCAAGACCACCTACCAGATTGATGATGACCAGATCGAAGAAGTTGCGCAAACCATAGAGGAATTCACCAACACCAAAGACCAGGGATATCGACAGTTGGTTGATGATAACTTCTTTGTCGCTGATGCAACAGTTCTCTATTCAAAGATCGAGGCTTCTCTAGAGATGTCCGAAAGAATTGTCTCTTTCCTGCAAATCTACGTTACGTTTGGTCTTGTCATAGGGTCCGTGGGCATGGGCGTAATCTCCGTTCGAAATGTGGCAGAAAGAAAAAGAGAAATCGGAATGATGCGGGCAATTGGGTTCCCCAGAAAACAAGTGATGCTTTCAGTGTTGCTTGAGCTAGTAGTGCTCGGACTAATTGGGCTATTCATTGGAGTTGCTAACGGCTTACTAATCAGCGTGGGCTTTGCCAACATGCAAAATGCTACATTGGTAATCCCATGGAACGACATCGGCCTATACTTAGGCTTCATCACCCTGATCGCCTTAAGCGTAGGAGCTATCCCAGGATGGCTTGCCTCAAGAATCCCCCCAGCTGAGGCTTTGAGGTACGTAGGATAGAGAGGATATGAACCATGATAGTGAATGAAGAAAGAGTTCCAGTAAACAAAATCCAAGTTGAGAAGAACCAGAAATCTATTCTCATGATTTCTGATTTGCATAAACGCTATAATGAAGGAAAGTCCAATGAGGTGCATGCCCTTCGAGGACTAGACCTCACTGTCCACGAAGGGGATATGATGGCAATTATGGGACCCTCCGGATGTGGAAAGACAACTCTCTTAAACATGATAGGACATCTAGATGAACGTTCAAGCGGCAAGATCGTCATCAACGGCATAGATACAGCTACACTCTCTGATAGTCAAATGACTGCCTTCCGTCGGGATAATATTGGCTTCATTTTCCAGTTGTTCAACCTTTTCCCCTTTTTGTCAGCTGTAGAAAACGTGGAAACTCCTCTGTTACTGAGAGGTGTCAAAGCTGGTGTAGCCCGAGAACAGGCAAAAATGCTTTTGAGAGAATTAGGAATGGGAGATAGACTATACCATCTACCCTTGGAAGTTTCAGGGGGCCAACAACAGCGAGTAGCTGTAGCCCGAGCTCTCATTAACCAACCCGCAATCATTCTCGGAGATGAACCCACCGGTGATTTGGATTCCACGACAAGCGCCGATGTTATGGCCCTCTTTCGCCGAATAAATAAAATTAACAAACAAACCCTAGTTCTCGTCACCCATAACAGATGGATCGCCGAACACTGCGACTACATCGTCCATATGACTGATGGAAGGGTCTCCGGAATTGAACAAGGACCTTTCAAAAAGGAGGAGCCTCCTAAATGAAAATCTACACGGCAGGACTAATAGATAAATCATCACAATCCAACAATGTAACCTTGAAAAAGCGGCTTTTGTCACATTATCGAAAGAGTCTGGGAATTCCCGGTTCAGCCATTACCAGTCAAGAACTTAACACATTCATCGTCTTATCAGGACAAAAAGATGACGGAAAAATTGACGACGAAATTATGGAGAAAATCGACAAAAGAACTCATGATCGTTTCACAAAATATTACATTAGCAACAAGTCCAGATTCCAACGAGAACTGAAAAACAACCAAGAATTACGAGAAACATCCAGAATCGTCAAAGATTTTGTCAAGGAGGTCGACCCCAATCTTGCAAAGATTCTTGATAGCCGATTAGAGAAGATTAGCAAGGATCTACCAAACATGCACTGCGAGATTCAATCGAGAAGCATTGTGACTTTGTGGGATATCGTAGAGAACCGAGAACATCGGTTTTTCCTCTCCGGGTTTGACTCTCCAATCTTCAAGATTTCAACCAGAGAAGCTGAAATGAATATGGATAGATTGGTTGACAAATTGCTCTTTTCAAATTTCTTCAGGATCTTTCTGAAACCAACCGTGGCTCGTCTACAAGAAATGGATCGTGTACTTGAAAGACTAAAACAGGGAATGGAAGGAACTCACTATCGGAGTAAAAACCAGAAATTACAGACCAAACTAGAATTATTCTTTCGCATTTTGGCGGCAAAACTCAGCGCCTTACAAGACATAGGTAGCGTAATCTCTCGAATCTTTGACTTATTCCAAGTTCCCCGCACTGTACTCACCCGATATCACTTAGGGAACGATGCAATAAACCTTAATGCGGCACTTGCGGAAATGGCGTCAGAAATCGAGTATGGAAGAGCATTACTTCTCGAAGTACAGGACAAACTTCAAAGGTGCCAAATTCACCTTCGTGATTATTTGGATGAACAAAAAAACGGAGTAAAAACCATTGACTCCCGCAATGACTTTCGAATTCGGCTGCTGTCAATAGCAGAATTAAGTATTGATTTGTTTGTTGAAGCTGAACTTCTGAAAACGTGGAAAGACCTCTTTGGATCCGACATTCCCTATTTCAGCTTTGACAGACAACTTTTCGACAATAACAACCCTGACGCATTTGACGTGGCTGATGACAGTATCATAGCTGTGCGAGGATTAACGAAGAACTACAATCTTGGAAAGACAACCGTATACGCTCTCCGTGGTGTGAATCTTGATATTAAAGAGGGAGAATTTGTTGCGATTTTGGGAAATTCTGGGGCAGGAAAAACAACTCTCCTAAATTGCATTGCAGGTCTCGATACACCTGATTATGGAGTTGTGCTTTTTCGTGGAAAAAACCTTCATGAATTAGGTGATTATGCAAAATCCAAGTCTAGGCTGTTAGAGATGGGTTTTATATTCCAAAGCTATACATTGTTGCCTCACTTCAACACCCGAGAGAATGTAGCGTTGCCAGCAGATTTAGCTGGATTGAGCAAGGATTTGAAAGATCGTATAGAAAAACTTCTAGAAGGAGTTGGAATTGATCAGCAGGCTAAACAGTATCCCGCCACATTGAGTGGGGGACAAATGCAACGTGTAGCCATCGCTAGGGCATTAACCAATCGTCCTGCTGTGATATTTGCCGATGAACCAACCGGTGATTTGGACTCTGTAACTGGAAAACAAGTCATGGATTTACTCAGGAAATTCCATGAAGAAACAAAAACTACAATCATTGTTATCACCCATGAACAAGATATCGCCGATTACGCTGAAAAACAAATCATAATGGAGGACGGCATAATCGCTAGCACGCGCAGCATTAGGCGACGTGTTGGATAAGAAAGGTCGAAGCAAGCACACCTCACAAGGAAGTGACCGACCGAAAACTGAGGCAATACGCGAAGTTCCTTCCTGTCACCTTCGTTGCACAAGTAGCGTTGGCTGCTCTTATTTTTGTCATGCTCCTTAAGATTGTTCAATTGGTCCATACAAAACTATACGCTCACAGATTGCAGTTCAGCAACACATAGGCTCTCCCCTACTGGACTGACCATAGATTCGCACTTGGAATTCTTCTGCTTATTATCGGCCTGAACGGCTTCCTGATAGCATACATAGTACACGGTTAACGTAATCTGTAGCCTAGCGCGCTCGAGCCAAACCTAGCTATCGCTATCTCACACTCGTCCCGCAGCAGCTGTCTAAGACCTGTCCGGTCGCTTTGCGTCGTCTGAGTTTTGCCGAGTCAAAATCATTTCTGTCTGTGCTGACCTGTTAAACCGTCAAAACCCCTATAGTCATCTATATATTATAGCGTAAAAAACTACCCTAAATCTTCGAGATTTTCTGTCGACAGGTTTTGCTGAAAACCGCCTGCGCGTTACAAGCCTTCATGCTTGTTTGAAGTATTCTGTAAGCTTTTTTTGGAACAAGGCATTCTGTAATAGTTCGCTGTTTCTTATCCAGCGTTTGATGGGAATCTGGAATTGACTGGCGATTCTTGCTAGGGCTTCATATAGCGTGTTGAACTTTAACGGCGTCTGTTTCATCGCGTTTCTCACGTTTTCGCGGACTTGCCAGACCCCGACAGGCATGATGTAACCCGGATGTGCCTCGCGCATTACTATCACTGTTGCTTGGTGTCTTTCCTTTTCTAGTAATTCGCAGACTGCAAGTCGCGCTGCGTAGTAGCATCCCCCAATATCCGCGTAGGTGGTTCGTCCTTCGTAGTGTTCCCAGTCTGAAAAAATGACTACTGTTCTGCCGCTTGGGTTCCAAATTGTGCCTGGATACCACGCTTCCATAGCTTCATAGCTCCAAGCTTGCGGCAACATCAAAATTTCGAATTGGTTGTCCAAGTAGCGGCTCTCATACACCCTATACTCGTTGATCTCTGGATAACCTTTGATACGTTCAATTGAGCCTTTTGAAACAATGCTGTCGACAGCCGTGATGCTCCAGCGTGTAGGCACTAATCGACGGTTCTTTTTGACCCCGAAAGCGCCTACACTGAAAGCTCTCTGGATTTTGGTTACGAGCACCCCTCGCTTATAGAGGTTGAGAACGGCGTTTGCGGCTTTTTGGTCAGTGTCATAGTAAGCCTTTTCGATTTGTTGGTCCCAGCGGGCTGTGTCAACATAGAAGTCGCGGATTGGCGCTGATGGACCAAAAGGTTGAACCTCATCATCTAAGATTAAAATGCGACGAGGCTGCCTTGTAAAGGTGAGTTCTGCGTCCACTGGATTGGCGGCCAAAGCAAGTTCAAGTGTTCTTTCCATTATTCTGCCGGCTTCTTCGAACTTTTTCACATGCACACGGTGTTTGCCTCTAATCAGCATTGAACGAAAGCCTACGATTTCGTCCATTGATTTTCCAAACCACAGTTCTGGCAGGTCGTAGAGGCTTGTATCTTCATGAACAGGTGGTACGAGCGGACCCGCATAAACGTAGGGGTAACCTATTCTGCCCACGAAAACGCTGGGTGGAGAGGCGCCGTCGACGCCTAGGTCTCTCATGAGTGGCATAGTTTTCAAATAGAAACGCGCTCGAACAAGCAGTGGACAACGGGTTTTGCCGCATAGAAATTTTCCGCCTTTGCAGGCTACGCATAAGCCTTTTCCCCATGCTACTCCTTGAGCCTTCGCAGTGAGGTAATCGACGTTATAGGTGAGGTCAGCATTGACGCTAGCATCATCAAACATATCAAATATCCAAAGATTTTCCTTTGCGGTTTTCCTTGTTTTAAAGGGCTTTGCTGCTTTCACCGGTTTCCTTTCATTCACGTTGCCGACAGCCTCTAAATCAAAATACTTGATGGATGTAACATAAAAAATTAACACGTATCTGGGCCAATAGAAGTTTTATGGCGACATTTTCATAATGGCATTTCTGAGAAGGACCTGACACTTAGTGGGGGTCGCCAACTTTTGCTAGAGCTATGGTCAGTGTCATGCGTGTTAAAGGTTTACCTCAGGATGATAGTCAAAATTATTGAGATGACGGTTAACAGAAGAACCACCGCTGTAAGGTAAATTAAGTTTCTTTCAACTCTATAAATTAAGCCTAAATCCTGTAATCTCAGAATACCGTCTAAAGTCCTACCATAGGAGTCTATGAATTCAAGCTCTCGTTCAATGTCATCTATTGCATCGCCCACAATCAATCTCGCTTCTTCGTCGAGTTCAACGTGTGGTATCACATTTTCTTTCACATCAGACATCAATTCCTTTTCCACCCATAAGAGTCGATGCAGAGTGGAAATCTCCTTCTTAAGCTTGAAAACGGAATGAGTAACTGATTTGTCCCAAGGTTTTGCGAGGGCTTTCTCCTCAACACCATCGATCAGTTCTCTAAGGGACATCAAAGCCATTGAATTCTGATCTGCTATCTCACGGAACAACCTGTTAACCACGAAAGACGGATGTGCCACCCCATTTTCTACCATGTAACTTCCTAGCGTTTCAACTACTTTGCCAATAAGTGGGGTATCACATTCATTCCTCAAAGTGATTAGCATTTTCTCCTTTATGATCACGGATATGGGATGTACATGTAGCTCCTTCTCAAACTCAACGGAGGGAATAGAAATTAGAACATAGTCGCGATATCTTTCACAGCAGGGGAAAATTTTTCCTTTTGTAATTTCGTTGAAAATTTTCTCCTCAATTCTAAAGAAATTTGAAATTATCTTGGTTTCCTTCTTGTCTAAATCTGAGCTGTCAATCCAGAGCCAGTCAACTTTATTCCTGAGGTTATTCAATGTGTTTGAGGAGAGTATGTCACCGCTCTGAAGTTTTTTCCTCGATACAGTGTAAACTCGTATCATTCTTAATCCAAGCTTAAAATCTAAACACTAGAACCACATCACAAATTTTCACCATGATAAAGCATACTTAGCGATTAGAGGGGCAAAAACTGAAGCGACCAGAGCCATAACTGTAATCATAGTGTTGAGAGAAGGCCCAGCTGTATCCTTGAACGGATCTCCAACAGTATCGCCCACAACCGCAGCCTTATGCGCTTCTGAACCTTTGCCTCCAAAGGCTCCAGCCTCAATGTATTTCTTGGCGTTGTCCCATGTTCCACCTGAGTTCGCCATTAACAAAGCAAAGATTATTCCTGTGACGATGCTACCCGCAAGAAAACCTCCTAGAGCTTCTGTGCCGAGAACAAAGCCAACCGCTAGAGGAGTTATAATAGCTAGAACGCACGGGAGCATAAGTTCTTTTAGGGCGCCTTTTGTTGCCATGTCAACAACTGTAGCGTAATCGGGTTTGGCTTTGCCCTCCATTAGACCTGTAATCTCTTTGAACTGTCTCCTAACCTCTTGGATCATTCTGAAAGCATTCTTTTCCACAGACAACATCAATAAAGCAGCGAGCACAGGCGGCATCATAGCACCAACAAAAACTCCAGCTATAACCTTTGGGTCCATAAGGTTAACTGTTTCAATTCCAACTACTACCGCGTAAGCTGCGAACAAGGCGAGAACCTGCAAGGCGGCGGCGCCTATGGCGAAACCTTTGGATATAGCCTTTGCGGTGTTGCCCGCAGCATCCAACTTGTCGCCTATGTCTATTACTTCTTTTCCCAAACCCGACTGCTCGGCAATCCCTTTTGCATTATCTACTATGGGACCGTAAGCATCAGCAGAAATTATCATCCCCAACGTTGCTAGCATTCCCACGGCGCCTATGGCAACGCCATAAACTGGGTTTACGCCAAACATATCAGCAAGATACCAAGAAGCCAAAGTTGCAGCAGATATACCGAGAACAGGTGGTACAATGCTTATTATGCCATATGAAAAACCAGACAAAATGTTTATGGCGGCCCCTGTTTTCGCGGCTTCTGCTGTTTTTAAAACAGGGGGCCTGTCTATTGATGTGAAATAGTCGGTTGTAACACCAATGACCACTCCAGCGATTAATCCGGCAACCGTTGCAAAAAATATGCCAAACCCGAGGTCTCCAAGTTCTAAGAAATGGATTATTAGAAACGTTAAAACTGCAAATAGAATGCATGTTGTGTAAGTCCCTCTGTTGAGAGCTGCGCCTGGACTACCTCTTCTTCCAACTCTTACGAAAAGCATTCCAATTACAGACGCGAATATTCCGGTTGCCTTGATCAATAGCGGAAGAATCACATATGTGGTTGACCCTAGTGTTGCACCAATTATCATAGCTGCTATGGTGCCAGCGATATAGGAGTCGACTAGGTCGGCGCCCATGCCAGCCACATCGCCAACATTGTCTCCAACGTTATCCGCAATTACAGCTGGATTTCTCGGGTCATCTTCTGGAATGCCGACCTCTACTTTACCGACGAGATCAGCACTTATATCAGCAGTTTTTGTGTAGATACCCCCTCCAGCCTTTGCGAAAAGCGCTAAGGCGCTTGCACCGAAACTGAAGCCTAAAATAATGTCAAGTTGTTCTGGTCCATAAATATAGTATAGGATGCTTACTCCAAGCAGAGCGATTCCGACTATGGACAATCCCATTACTGCTCCACCGAAGAATGCCACTGGAAAGGCTTGATTCAGACCTTTCCTAGCGGCGTTTGCCGTTTTTACGTTCGCTCTTACGGCTGCAGCCATTCCAAAAAAGGCAGCTAGAGCGGTAGACAATGAGCCTAAAATGTAAGCTAAAGCCATATGATAGCTGAAGGCAATTCCCAGAATAATTGCCACCACTAAGACGAAAACTGCTAGCGTAATGTTCTGTCTTTTTAAATAAGCCGTTGCGCCTTCACTTATCGCTGCAGAAATCTCTTTCATCTTTGGATTTCCACTTTCCTGCTTGTTTACATAAAAAAATAAATAGACTGCAAAGGCTATTGAAATCAAGCCTGCAATTGGAGCAATTATCAACCAGTCCATTGTTATCCAGCCTTGAATATTTCTTCTTTTAAAGAATAGGTGTTTCCTTTTAACCTTTTCTTCAACTACTGTGTTCCATGAAGAAACTTTTTTAAGCAAAGTTTGTCTTTAGACGCAAAGCAAATAGGCATGTTTAAAGAGAGAAACTTAGAACTTTGGGCGTTGAAAATTGACCTCAGCGTATCACGCGATGGACATTGAAGAAGTCATGCGTACTCTGAAAACTAGCCGTGAAGGCTTAAGCAGTGAAGAGGCTGAGCGTCGGCTACGCGAGTTTGGATATAACGAGCTTGTTGAACGGGAAAGAGTAACCCCACTTCAAATATTTCTCAACCAGTTTAGAGACATCTTCGTAATCATGCTTCTAATCGCAACCGCAATTTCCTTTCTCATTGGAGAAATCATAGACGCTTCAACCATAGCAGTCATCGTCGTCCTTAATGCTGTCGTTGGATTCGTCCAAGAATACCGCTCTGAAAAAGCAATGGAAGCCATGAAGAAACTAACAGCCCCAAAAGCGCAAGTGCTACGCGATGAAGAAGAAAGGATTGTACCAGCAAGAGAAGTAGTGCCAGGCGACATTGCCATGCTCGAGGAAGGCGACCGCATCCCAGCGGATGGAAGACTCGTAGAAATTGTCGAGTTAAAAACGAACGAAGCAGTTCTAACTGGCGAATCGACACCTGTTGGAAAGATAACAGAAGTTGTTGACGAGAAATCACCCGTAGCCGACAGGAAGAATTCTGTTTTCCTGGCTACCCACATTATTTACGGAAGAGGAAAAGCCGTAATCACATCCACAGGCATGCAAACTGAGTTTGGAAAAATTGCTGAAATGGTTCAAGCCGTGGAGGAAGAAGAGACTCCTCTTAAGCAGAAACTGGAGCATTTTGCCAAAAAACTCGGAATAATGATTGTAGTTATATGCGCTGTCATTTTTGTCATGGAACTTTACGAGATATTCGTCCTTCAAATACATGCGGAAGCTGATGCCATAGCAAACATTGTAGATGCATTCGAGGTGTCAGTAGCGCTTGCGGTTTCAGCCGTACCCGAAGGTCTGCCAGCTGTTGTCACAGTGTCGTTGGCACTTGGCGCCCGAGAACTTGCAAAACGCAACGCAGTTATAAGGAGACTCGCGTCGGCAGAAACACTGGGAGCCACTACGATAATCTGCTCAGACAAAACTGGTACACTGACTAAAGGTGAGATGACAGTGCGCAAAATCTACGTGAATGACGATGTAATTAGCGTGACAGGTGTGGGCTATGAATCTAAAGGCGAGTTTCTCTTACATGGAAAGCCCATAGATCCTAAAAAAGATGATAACCTTGGTCTGTTTCTGAGAGCGAGTGCGTTATGTAGTAACGCTCATTATGACGGTAAGAGCATTCTAGGAGACACAACCGAAGGTGCGTTAATTGTAGCCGCAGCCAAAGCTGGTATTACAAGAAAGGATTTAGAAGCTGCATATCCTCGAGTTCATGAAGTGCCCTTCACATCTGAAAGGAAACGCATGACTACAGTTCATGAAGCATCTGACGGAAAGCTTGTTGCTTATGTTAAAGGAGCTCCAGAGATTATTCTGGAACGTTGCACCTATCTATTGAAAGACGGAAAAAGAATTACGCTAAATGAAAAAGAGAGAACAACGATTCTTACAGCCAATGAGGCAATGGCGAGAGACGCCTTGCGCATGCTCGGTGTAGCCTATAAAGAACTACCTAATGATGCTGTAGAGAAAATCGATGCTGAAACAATTGAGAGCAACCTTGTTTTTTTAGGCTTAACTGGAATGATTGACCCGCCAAGAGAGGAAGCCAAAGAGGCAAACCGCCTATGTCAACAAGCAGGCATAAAGACTGTGATGATAACAGGCGACCACAAGCTAACTGCGGTTGCAATAGCCAAAGAATTAGGCATGCTTCGAAGCGACATGGTTCTAACAGGCGCCGAATTAGACCAGATAAGCAACGGAGAATTTGAGAAAGTAGTGGAAAAAGTAGCGGTTTATGCCAGAGTTTCCCCAGAGCACAAGCTTCGAATAGTTAAAGCCTTAAAAAAGAACGGACACATCGTTGCTATGACCGGCGACGGCGTAAATGATGCACCAGCTCTGAAGCAATCAGACATTGGAGTGGCCATGGGCATCACAGGCACAGACGTAACCCGAGAGGCAGCAGACATGGTGTTGGCCGACGACAACTTTGCAACCATTGTCAATGCTGTAGAAGGAGGACGATCAATATACGACAATATACGGAAATTCTCCTTTTTTCTGTTGCGTAGCAATTTTGACGAATTGCTCGTTATAGGTAGTTTCGCGCTACTAGGTCTACAGTTGCCACTTACGGCTGGCATGATTTTATGGATAAACCTTGTAACAGATGGAGGACCTGCCCTAGCCCTAAGTATGGATCCGCCTGACAAAAACGCAATGAAACGACCTCCCCGCAATCCAGACGAGGGTATACTTTATGGAAGAATAGCTTCGATCCTTGCAACGTTTGTAACTCAAGTTTTAGGAACCGCCGCACTGTTTTACATTGCATTTTATATCTGGGGACGCCCGCTTGAAGAAGCAAGGGCTATGGCTTTTGTTCAGGCAACATTGCAAGAACTGGTCATTGTGTGGAACTGTCGTTCGGAAAGGGATAATGCATTTAAGGTCGGGTTCACTTCCAACAAGTTTCTACTAATAGCTGTTATTGTATCGGCGCTAGGAACAATACTCATACCCTATACAGGCTTGTTCGGAACAGCACCTCTAGACCTCGCTGACTGGGCGATGGTTATACCAATTTCCTTGTCAGGTTTTTTAATATTGCCAGAAGTTTTCTACGGAAGAAAAATATGGCGATGGAGATGAAGCTGCAGCACAGGTTCTCTGATTCTGGATTCAAAGAGAAATTTTGGGATCAGAGAGTGCACGTGGTGATTGAACTCGTTTTATGCTAAATTGTTGAGTTACTGAGTTGACGAATACCGGAAGCTTTCTAGAAAGGTTTTAATCTCTTGCATCGGCAGGTAGATTTGGGCTATGATTAAAAGTAAGGTTGTGAGTATTCATTCAGAAAGTCAAATGCTAGACATAATTGATGAAGCAGCCAAACTCATACGTGAAGGTGGCCTTGTTGTGTATCCGACTGAATCCTCCTACGGGTTAGGGTGCAATGCTTTGGATGAGGCTTCCGTGAGGAGAGTCTTCGCTGTTAAGAGAAGACCTTTTGGGACACCTATTCCAATTATTGTTTCTGATGTGGCTATGTTAAAAATGTGTGCATTTTTTGATGAAAGAGCTGAGAGATTGATGAAGAAGTTCTGGCCAGGTCCTCTAACAATTGCCCTAAGAAAAAAGCCGACTATTCCTGATGTTTTGAACCCGAGAGCAGTTGCTGCGAGGATTTCAAGTCATCCAGTTGCCTTGTCATTAGTCAAAGCAGCCAATGTGCCGATTACAGCAACCAGCGCGAATACTTCTGGACGACCTCCTCACTATACTGTTAAGCAAGTGTTGAGGGACTTAAATGGCAAGGTTGACCTTGTTCTAGATGCTGGTAAATTACCTAGAAAAAAGGTCTCGACAATAGTAGACTTTACGCTAAGCACAACTCCAAGGATTACCAGAGTTGGCGCAATCCCGAAAAGGTATATCTCTGAGATAACCCCGGTTGAGGTGGATGTCAAATGACTTCTTCAGATGAGCTGCTGTGTCTTGGCATCGAGGGCACGGCTCACACCTTTGCCGTGAGTATAGTGAAGTCGAACGGAAAAATATTGACTGACATTAAAGATTCTTACATGCCTCCTCCAGGAAAGGGCATCCACCCACGAGAAGCTGCAAGGCATCACTGTGAGGTTGCGGACAAAGTTCTTGAAAAGGCTCTGCAAACTGCCAAAGTAAAACCTATAGACCTAAGGTTGATCGCGTTTTCCATGGGGCCAGGCATGGGTCCTTGTTTGAGAACCGCAGCCACTCTGGCCAGAGCATTGGCTAGTTATTTGTCTATACCTCTCGTCGGAGTGAACCATCTTTTAGGGCACGTCGAAATAGGAAAGCTGACAACAGGAGCCAAGGACCCCGTGGTTTTGACTGCAAGCGGAGGAACAACAAACATCGTCGCGTTTGACGAGGGACGATATCGCGTTTTCGGGGAAACCCTTGACATTACAATTGCAAACTGCTTTGACACATTTGCCAGAGAGACAGGAATTCACGACCCTACCAGTCCATGGCCTGGACCAGCTTTTGACAGGTATGCTGCAAGGGGAAGTCGATACATAGAGTTGCCCTACATCGTCAAAGGTATGGACTTCTCGTTTTCAGGACTCTTAACCAACGCTCTGCAGAAATTCAGAGAGGAAGGATGCCGACTGGAAGATGTCTGCTACAGCTTGCAGGAGACAGCGCTAGCGATGATTACTGAGGCAACCGAAAGAGCTTTGGCTCACTTGGAGAAAGGATCGCTGCTCCTAACAGGAGGATTCGCTAGAAATAAGCGACTAAATGAAATGCTCTTTCTGATGACTAAGGAACGCGAAGACAGGTTTCATGTGGTGCCTCACAAGCTTGCAACAGACAACGCTGCCATGATAGCTTGGACTGGCCTGCTAACCTTCAAAAGCGGAATCACAACATCTATCGAAAGGAGTTTCGTTAAACCCAAATGGAGAATTGATGAAATTGTTGTCCCTTGGATAAAATAAGAACCAAAATCAATTGTCCACTGCTTTGCAGCGATCCTTATTTTATCCATTTTCAGTGGATTAGCATTAACTTTCAAAACTGACGTTACCTTTAATCTCTTCGCAAGTCCAGCTTCAGTAGTTTTCTTATCTAACTTAGCATCAGATCGCATTGTTATCTCAACCAAGTTCCTGACAAGTTTTCTTTCTCATGCTTCTATGTTGAGACAGGCATAAATCGTTTAATAGATACACATTTTCCTAAAATTCTAATGTAGACATGAATCGTCTTCAATAGTCTAGGTTAATCTATTCAGTGCGCCATGTTTTTGTTTTCGGAAGTTGATATCCAATTTCTTTTTAGAAAATAAAGCGTCCAGAATTACAACTAAAAAGGACGATATTATGAGAGAGATGCTTGTCCAAACGAAGGGTTGGGTTGGAGAAGATTCATAGAGCACACCGCCTACGTAGGGCCCACAGATTCCGCCGATCCCGATTAGAACGCTGTAAACGCCAAAAATCGTCCCTCGTAAGTTGATTAAGGAGTATTTGGCGACTAAGGAACTGCAAAGAGAAACCGTAACTTGTCGAACGCCTATGAGAAATACAGCTAAAGGAAGAAAAGGAGAAAACGCTGGGAATACTAAAAGAATCATGCCTACAGCATTCAACGCAAATCCAGTAATAAGGGTCCCAGCGATTCCATAACGATCACCAAACCAGCCGAGAATCACAGCTAATGTAGTTTGCCCCGCCGAAATCACAGAGCTCATTACCAAGATGGCATGTCTTTGAAAGGAATAAAGATCCTCAAGTAATGGAGAAATAAAAGGCATACTTATGGAGGTAGCAAAGGTTATCGGAGTAAAAAGAAGAATCCACGACATAAGTTTCTTGTCTCTCACTATGGTAGCAAAATCCGATACCAATGAATCCTTTTGTCTCTTCGCAGGAACCTGTGGAGAAATGAATAGCATAGTGATTGTAGATACCGAGAAAAACATGAAAGCAACCCTAAAAAGCCATCTTATTGGGACTACTGTGAGCAGATAGGCGCCTAGTAATGGCGAGAAGATCATTCCAAGCGAGTATCCCGCTTGTGTGATGACGAAGGCTCTGACCATCCTCTTTTTTGAGGTAGCTGTGGCAATGTAAGCGCTTACCGCTGGATCGCCCAAAGCGAAGTTGTACATGACAGCTCCAGGAATCAAGTGTTTCCAATTCGTGGCAAAGGAATAGATTAGAGGAGTCGGCGTCGTTACAATCCAATAAAAGAGAATCAGCTTTTTCCGATCGAATTTGTCAGCGAGGAAGCCTCCAAAAAACATGGAGGAGAAGTAAATAGCGTGCATCGAGACATAGAACAACCCTACTTCAAAGATCGTGCCTCCCAGATCTCGTATATATACTGGCAGAATAAAGTGGTACAAGCCAAATCCGCAATTCCAGAGAAGGTTAGCGAAAAATATCAGCTTTAAGTCTCTTGGAAGGATAAAAACTTCCTTCAAGATCGAAAATAGTTTAAAGCGAAATGTTGGTCACCCCATTATACTTTTTCCGTTATTCGAAAGAGTAGGACAACTCCTATTAACGCAAGCGCTATGCCTATCATCTGCGGCTTTTCAAGGCTTTCTCCTATAAGAGTTGTGGAGAAAAGCGCTGCTGAAAGGGGTTCTATCACTGAAAGTACACTTCCCTTCGAAGCTTTCACATATCTTAACGCGTAGGAGTATAGCAGATAAGCCAAAAGAGAGGGAATCCAGGCTATCGTGAAAATCAGCAACCAAAGCTGTAGGGAAAACTTCGTTATCTGTGGAAGGGAGAGGGAAATAACTGGAATCAGAGTCAACGCGCCTATTCCGTCACCGTAAAAGGTTAACGTCCAGCCGGCATACCGATTTCTAAGTTTTTTAGTTATCATGAAGTAAAGGGCGAAGAGAAGGCTTGAAAGCAGTCCAAAGATTACCCCTGCAAGATTAACGTTTAGTGAAGAGGTGTCATATACCCTCACAACAAGGGCGACCCCTAAAAATGTCAAAACAATCGCCAGCAATACTCGAGAAGTGATCTTCTCCTTTAGAAAGAACGAAGCTGAAATGGTTACAAAAATCGGATATGTGTAGAAGAGTATTGCGGCCACAGTTGCCGTTGTGAGATCCACAGCGTAAAAATAGGAAATTCTTTGAAGGGCAATGGCAAACACGCCGAGAATTAAAAAGAGAAGTGCATCAGTTTTCTGGATTTTAAACGAATCTTTATCAAATGATGTGAGAAAAACCGACAAAGTTGCGAAACTGATGAGAAGTCTCAGGGCAATCAAAGTTTCTGGAAGAATCCCGTGTTCAAAAGATAACTTCGCAAGAATCCCCATAGTTCCCCATAAAATCGACGCTATTGTGATTAAGACGTAACCCCGTGCTTCTCTTGTGGATTTCAAAACAGAAACCATACTGATTACTGTCCTTTTTCACCTTTTTTTATAAATCTGCTGAGGACTATAAAATCCTCAACATAGAAGCGTCTACGCAAATGTCCGTCTTTTGCGTAACCTAGGCTTTCATAAAGCCGAATTGCTACCTTCATAGCCTCAGCCGCCTGCAAAAATAGTCTGTAACAGTCTTTCTTGCGAGCAAAAGTATCTAGGTACTTCATAAGTTGGCAAGTCTATAACGCCGATTTTGAGAATTGACAATGTCTTTCTGGAACAGCTTACGCAACGCCTTGAAAACCTTCTTTTCAGATTCTCCTATCCTTTGAGCAATTTCAGCGAGCGTCAACCCCTCATCACAGCCTTCCAGCGTTGAAATAACAAGGTCCTCAAGCTTTCCCATAACAACTCCTCAGACCAAACCATTTGCACGGTCAACTAGCTTCATGGGCTTTCTTTTAAGATGCAGGAGCACTTAAAATTTGCTTTGGTGCTCTATTAAACGTTTGTGAGTTTGCTCATCTTCTTGACAGCGCATCCAACTATTAAATCCGCCTACTCCACTGACACTCAACTGACAAGCCAACAGGGCTAAAATCTCATTCATCTCAAATCAAGCCTATTTTCCAATAATTGCAAATGTATGGATTCAAATTCTTATTGCTCAACAAAATCACAACATGACTTCTAAGAGGCACACAATAAATAAATAGAAAAGCACTGCAAATGACAATGAGAGGAGAACCATTTGTCTTTTTTCTTGGGCAAGGAAATAATGAACGAATCTCCAGTTAAACTACCTGTAAAGGCTTTTCACCGTCACATGATGGTTCTTGGAGCTAGTGGATCAGGAAAGACTGTGCTTTGCAAATGTGTGATGGAGGAGGCTGTGAGAAACGAAATCCCTCTGATAATAGTCGATCCTCAAGGTGATATTGCCTCCCTCGCCTTGAAAGGGAATCCGGAAGAGATTGAAAAACATGGAACACCCATGGTAATTCAAGAAGAGTTTTTTGAGAAGGCAAGAGTAGCCATATTTACTCCTGCCAGCAGCAAAGCCATTCCAATCAGCGTTAACCCGTTGAAGTTTCCGTCTGAAGACACTCCACGTGAGGAATCCATCTTAGCTCTTGACATGACGGCCACATCCCTTGCAAGCTTTCTAGGATACGACCTAGACTCGGATTCTGGAAAAGGAGCCAAAGCATACCTGTTTACGATATTGCAGCATCTATCGCAAGAAGGACAGACAATAAACGACATGGGTCAAATGGCTGACATAGTTCTGAGACCACCGGCAAAAATCAGGGGAACCCTTTTTGATCTTGTCACAAAAAAGGAGCCCCAAGAGATTGCTAGAAAACTGCGTTTTCTTACAGTGGGAACGCCATCCCTCATGTTTAATATGGGAGTTCAGATCGACATCGACATGTTTATGGACCGAAGCGATGGAAAGGTACCGGTTAACATCATCTATATGAACACTCTCAGCTCCTCAAACGACAAGCAGTTTTTCATATCCACACTTTTTAGAGAACTTTATTGCTGGATGTTAAAGAACCCTTCAGAAGATGTTCAGCTGCTATTTTATGTTGACGAAATTGCTCCATATATTCCGCCTTATCCTAGAAATCCTCCTCCAAAGGAGGCGTATGCTTTTCTCTTCAAGCAAGCAAGGAAGTATGGAATTGGGCTTGTGGCAGCCACCCAGAACGTAACTGATATAGATTATAAGGCTCTTGCCCAAGTGAACACGTGGTGCTTGGGTCGCATGATGACGCAGCAAGACATCGCCAGGGTACAGAAAATCATACAATCAATAGATCCTATGCGGGCTGATATGGTTCTGCAGAGACTTCCAAGTCTACAAACCGGTGAGTTCCTCATGTTGTCTCCTGACGTTTATGAGGATGTAGTGAATTTTCAAGTTCGGTGGTTGGTGACCGATCATTTGACAATGGATGAGAAAGATCTCTCACAATGTATATCACCAGAATTAAGGACCTTCTTCGAAGAGTATTCGCCAGAGCAAAAGGAGGTCACAGAAGATCTGGTTGCTCTCTCCCCTCCATCTAAACCTCTCGAGGAACGAACTCGGCTATTTCTCAATTCGGCAAGACAAAGTGTCTCAGCAGATGCCATCGCAGAGAACTTGAAAGTTAATGTTGAGGATGCAGAAGAAGTGCTCCGTGAACTTGTCAAGATCGGAGCTGTGGAAAAAGGTCGTGTCAAAGGTATCGCCGAAGACGTATATTGGTTATCAAAATTTGGCTTCAAACCCTCTCAGAATATTATTGGAGAGATTCTGACGATTCCTATGAGAATTACTCAAGTAGATGCCTCTAAAAGAGCTAAGTCTATGCTTGAAGGTGGACTCTTCGGCAAGAAAGAAGAAATCTGTGAGGCAGAGTTCTCTCACATTCCAATCTGGAGAGTTTCAGCAACGTGGGAAGCGAAAAAACTATTCTTTTTCAAGAAGGAGGAGTCAGATACGTACTACATGAGCGCGCAAACCGGCGCTATAATATCACTTGAGAAAAAGGAGATAATCTTTCACAAGTTGATGAAAAAGAGCGTGGAAAAGCTGAAAGACTTGGATGATGATGAAGATATCACGTTTATCCCAAAACTTCCTGGTGAAGTGGAGAGTTTTCCTGGAATTGGGATAGGAATAGACAAGATTTATAGAAAATTGCAGTTGACATTAGGTGTGACACCGGTTTCTGCGGAAATGATACTATTGCCGGTGTGGACCTTGAAGGTGAGACACAAGAAAACGTTAGCTAAGCGTGAAATCATCATGGATGCTGCTACTGGTCGCATATTATCTGGACATTTCCTCGTGCGTTAGAGCCATCTGCATAAACATAAGATACAGTGAAAATGCTGTCTTTTAATTTCATGTATGTAGTTGGAGGAATAAAGATAAGTTAATTGGTGCTCCGGCCGGGATTTGAACCCGGGTCGGCGGCTTTCTTTCGCTGTTGCGTCGAGAGGCCGCCATACTTAACCGGACTATACTACCGGAGCCTGAGTTATTCTACTTTTTTCATTTACGTTTCCGATATATAGCGACATCGTCTTTCTCGCTGTAGCGAACATATTCAAATCCAGCTTCTAAAAGTTTAGTCTCTTCTTCGAGGTTTTTAGCATAGGCAACATTCCACTCGTCGCTTTCAACTTCTGCTCAACCATCTCACCAAAACCCGCATACTTTTCCAAGCAGAGGAGCACAGGAACCCATTTTTCTCGCCGTTGCCAATCACTCCACAGAGCACGCTCCGAAACACTGTACTTCTCTGCCAGCTGAGCAACCACAGCGGAAGGATGAAGCCCCGTGCTAACCGCATCCAACATCTCCGCTCTCCTCTTCAAGATTTTAAGATTCAAGGGTGCCCCACGT